>ERZ773004.1006-NODE-1006-length-15228-cov-5.742899_pt1 | contig 15228 bp, 12 predicted proteins | sample MGYA00580667_ERZ773004 | MGnify/ENA primary metagenome ERZ773004 (study PRJEB29015, sample SAMEA2737963) | human oral metagenome | biome: human oral; feature: human-associated habitat; material: dental | place: China | collected 2123 ... | reverse complement strand
TAATTTGTTCCTCAATTTGCTCTTTCGTACAGAAAACATGGGCATCATCCTGTGTAAATGCTCTAACTCTCATAAGCCCGTGTAAAGCTCCACTAAATTCGTGTCTGTGAACAAGCCCCATTTCTCCATATTTCAATGGCAAATCCTTGTATGAATGCAAGTTATTCTTATAGGCAATTATTGAACCTGGACAGTTCATAGGCTTTATTGCGTACTCTTTTTCATCAATTGTCGATGTATACATATTTTCACGGTAATTGAACCAGTGTCCAGAAATTTCCCACAGTTCCTTATCTAGCATAATTGGAGTTTTTATTTCCTGATAACCTCTTTTTTTATGCTCAACTCTCCAGATTTCCTGCAATTTATTAAATAATTCCACACCTTTTGGCATAAAGAAAGGGAATCCAGGTCCATGCTCGTCTACAAAGAACAAGTCAAGCTGTTTTCCTAATTTTCTGTGGTCTCTCTTTTCAGCTTCTTCCATCATTGTCAAATAGTCATCCAGCTCTTTTTTTGTTGCAAACGCCACTCCATAAATTCTTTGAAGCATTTTATTGTTTGAATCTCCACGCCAGTAAGCTCCTGCTGTTGACATTAGCTTAAATGCTTTTAGGTAGCCAGTCGATGGAATGTGTGTTCCACGGCATAAGTCTATAAATTCACCTTGCTGATAAATGCTAACTTTATCTGCACCCAAGTCTTCAATTATCTCAACTTTATAAGTTTCACCTTTTTCAGCAAAGAATTTTTTTGCTTCTTCGGCAGTCATTTCACTTCTTTTAAATTCATAGTTTTCTTTTACAATTTTTGCCATTTCCTCTTCAATTTTTGCTAAATCTTCCTCAGTAAACGGTTTTTCAGGGTCAAAGTCATAAAAAAATCCATTTTCAATAACAGGCCCTATCGTAACCTTTGTATTTGGGAAAAGTCTTTGCACAGCCTGAGCCATAATATGTGCCGCACTGTGTCTTATAATTTCTATCCCTTTTTCACTTGTATTAGTAATTATTTCAATTGTTCCAGATTTGTCAATAATATGAGACGGATCAACTTGCACACCGTCAATTATCGCCCCAACGGTTGCCTTCCCAAGACTGCTCCCAATACTTTTTGCAAACTCCACAACAGTCATCGGATTTTCCAACTGTCTTTTACTACCATCAGGCAAAATCATTTCTATCATTTCGATTCCTTCTTTCTCTCTTTTGTCAAATAAAATTAGGCTCTAGTTAGCCTAATCGCATAATTATTTATTATAGTATAATTCTTGCTTTTTTTCAACCTAAAAATTTAAAACATCTCCAAAAATTTGCATTTCAAAACAACCAAGCAACCATATTCAAAAAACAATAAAAAGTGAGCAAGAATTGAAATTTTATTCTCACTCAAAAGTCATTTTTATTAAATATCCCTTTTCGATATTGGAGTGGTCTATATCGAAAAGGGAGCTTGGTTGCTCCTTCTTGTTGTTGTTATAGATGTGGTTGTTGGTTATTTATAGATTTATTACATTATATTATATCATAAGTTTTTAGAATACTTATTATTATTGATATATAGAATGTTAGTATGATAGCCCAGTCAATAAACATTCTTTTATACCTCCATTTATACTCAAGGTATGTAGTTCTTTTTACAGAACTTATATAAAAAACGAAATGTGTGTATAATATTACAGCATATCCGATTGTAACACTAATTATATAATAATTTGCTATTTCTAGCATAGTTTTACTTATCATATAATTTTCTCCTTCCATACTTTTTTATTATTTTCTTTTATAATATATTCATCAAAGTCTTTGTATAAATTTTCTTTTTTTAATAATTTGATTAGTGATTTCCACTCTTCTTTTTGTAAGCTATCATAGCTTGCGTCACGCCAACTATACCCCTTTCTTTTTCTGTTGTATATGTGTATATATTTTTCTTTACTATAATTATTATAAAACTTAACGATTCTATAATCTTTATTTATTTTAATAATATAATAATATAGATTATTAAACTTCTCTTTATTATAATATTTTAATTTTAAATTTGTTTCTGGGACTCCATTGACTCCATATTCAAAGAAATCAACTATTTTTTCAAATATATTACTTATTTTTTCTAATATTTTCATTTTTTATCCTGCCTTTCAATATTTTTTTATTTTTTTTTTATGAATTGTAAAATAATACAAAATTAATTTATTTTTTCACAAAATCATTTTTCTAGTACACCTCCTTTTCTATTCCTTCTTCTCCCCAATATTCCTCACTTTCCCAGTATTCTCTTTCTTCCCTGTCTTCAAATTCCGATTCATCAGATTCCCTCCTTTCTCGCTCGTTTTCTTCTCTTTCCATTTTTTCCAGCTCTTTTTGTGTTAAAGAATTTGGATAATAATTGTATGAATTAGAACTTGGAGTATTTTTTCTATATTTTTTTCCTTTTAATTTCTTCCATTTCATATTTTTTTTTATCATTTTGATAATTGGAAACTAAGAAAAATATTGAAATAACTATGAATATTGCCCAAAATATATAAATTAGTGTTGATTTAATTTGGGGATTTGGATTTAAAAATTTTTTCATTTTATATTATTGCTCCTTATATAATTTCAAACTTTCTCTTAAAATCATCATAACTATTAACCCAATCAAATTCTATATTTTTAGAAACAGCTTCAAAGTGTAGTTTACCACATTTTATTTTTCTTTTCTCAACATCTGATAAGTCTTTTTCTTCCTTGCCTGCCTTTGTTTCAACTATAAAATAAATTCCTACATTATTTTCTTTATTTTCTAAAGAATTTCTATAAACAACAGCCCAGTCAGGTGAATAGTTTCCATAAGGCGTATCTATTACAAAGCCACCCTTTTTCAGTTTTGTAAATAACAGTACATTTTCATCATTTTCCAGCTTTTCTGCAAATTCCTTTTCTCCGTCGCTGTCAAGTTTATAATAATCATTTAGGCTTCTACTACCTTTTTTAGCTTGAAATAATCTTCTTTTATTTTCAAAATCTTCTTCGTTTATTTTATTATCCACTTGAAAAATTTTCTCTGTATCAGTCACATATCCATCTATCACTTCATATTCAAAAACTTTTTCAGCTTTCATTTCATTTAAGTTTTCAAGCAATATTTCAGTTACATTTTCCAGAACATCTTGAATATTTAAGGCTTTTCTTTTCTCCTTTTCAAGTCCACTTATTATTTTTAATATTGCTAATCTTGGGAGCATTGTGTGATACATTATGTAATTTGCTATTTCAAAATCACTTTTTGGAGCCACTTTAATTTTAGATATTTCTATTTCTTTATCGCCACTATCTTTTTCAAGATTAAAATTTCCTATTTCATCATAATCTCCTTTAGATTCTGATACTTCCACAATTTGTTTCAAATCAAAACCGCTTATATAGCTATTTATTTTTTCTATGCTAGTTTTTATATATTTCTCATTATCAATTTTGCACCTATAAATCGCTTTTTTGCTAAGATTTGTCCCTAATTCTTCAAAAAGATTTTCAAAATCTTTTTCAGAAATAAAACTTCTTCGTTTATTAACAATCGGTTCATTATCTCCATTTGCAATTTCGATACGATTTGAACCTTTTTCCACCATATATTTTACAAAATTTTCAGCAATTTGTATAGAATGTTCTTTCAAAGTTTCATTTGAAAATTCAATTTTTTTAATATTTAATTCTTCTGTTTTCTTTAATAGGATATTGTTAGAATCCATCACTTTATTTTCGATTAATTCCTTCTTAAATTCATCCACCAGTTCCGAAGTAATCTTTATTTTAGGAATTCCTGATTTTTCAAGCGTAATAAGTAAAAGATCCGATGTAACTTCATTTTTATTTATATTTTTGTTAAAATCTTCCTGTAGCATTCTTGAAAAGTTTTCATAGCTGTCATTTGCAATCACAGTAAGTTCATTTACATTTTTATCTAAACTTCTATTTCCAGTAACATCTACAGGAAGTCTAAGTCCTCGCCCTATTTCCTGCTTTTTGGCTATATCGCTACTTCCATTTTTCAGTGTGCATAATGTAAACACATTCGGATTATCCCAGCCTTCCCTAAGTGCAGAATGGGAAAAAATAAAGGCAAGTGGCTCGTTAAATGAAATCAGCTCATCTTTTTTCTCCAGTATTAATTCAATCCCTCTGTCAATGTCTTCTTGCGATTTTGCCTTCACTTCATTTTCTTTCTTATATTCCACCTCAACTTCCTTTTTCTTTTTATCCAATGCAAAATATCCTTCTCTCACTAAATTCACATCTTCATAATGTGGAAAATAATTTTTATATTTTTCAATTTTTTCCTTGTATTTTTGCACAATTTTTAAATATTCCTCATCAAATATTTTCAAATAAACCCCTCTCCCATCAGAAGCCTCACTATCCCTAACTTTCTTAACCTCATCAATAAAAAACAGAGTTAAACCTTTTATTCTCTTCCCTTCTTCCAAAATTTCAAACTGCTTTTCAAAGTGATTGTCTATCGCAAGATTTATCTGAATACGGATAATCTCCTTATCTTCCATTTTTTTATTACTTTCCCCTAATTTCAATTCAATATCTCCATTAACCGAAGCAATTTTCAATGCCTTCTCTTTATGTGGCTGTTCCGCAATAAACATATCCTTATACTGAGACAATCCTCCAGAAAGCTCATACAGTGAAAACCCATTTTCCACATCAAAACTTCTAAATCTGATGCTTTGCCCTTGCTCTTGAGAAAACATTTCTATCCTTGCCTTGTAATCTTTTGTAAAATAAGTATACCTAATATATGGAAAATCTTTAGAAATCACACTATTTATCGTTTTCACTCGAATTTTTTTTACCAAGTCTTTTTTATACGCCTCATAAGAATCTAATTTATAAACTTGATTATATAAATTTTTATGTGTTGCCGAATAACGCAATGTAAATAATGGCTCCAGCTCATCTATTGCCTTCAATGATTGAGATTTTTTATTTGCTGTTCCTTCTATTTTCTGTGGCTCATCAATTAATACAATCGGTCTTACAAATTTTATGTCTCTCCATAAATTTTTAGCATATTCATCATCCTTACGAATTTTATTAGTATCTTTATTAAACGCCTGAATATTCATAACACAAATACTCAAATTATTTTCTTCCACAAAATTATTTACTTTTCCTAAATTATTACTGTCATAAATAAAACTGTATTTTGATAAATCCACATTGTATAGCCTTTTAAAATGCTCCCTTAATTGTTCAATAGATTTTTCAACTCCTTTACGAATCGCAACAGATGGAACTACAATTATAAACTTTTTAAACCCATACTCCTTGTGCAACTCCAATATCGTACGTAAATAAACATAAGTTTTCCCTGTTCCCGTTTCCATTTCAATAGTAAAATCCCTCTCATGGTTTCTATACGAAATTTCATCTGTAAATAATCCATTTCCCAGCTGTACTTTCTTCAGATTTTGAAGAAGTTTCTCTCCCTTTACAATATCTATATTTCTCACAGGATCTTTTTCTGTAATTCTTGTTTTTCTTATTTTTTCAGCATAAATACTGTCTATCGTTTTTGGAAGTCCTCTGAAAAGTTCTACGACAGACTTTACTGCCTTTTTCTGATATTCCAAATTATCATCAAACTGAAATATTATTTTATTTGACATTTACATTCCTCCTTCTTTTTTGAGAATAAAAAAGCCTCTATTATCTTTTTTGATAAAAGAGACTTATAAAATCTTTATTTTTAAAAATTATCTAATCTTAGTATCATTGTTCTTAATTTATTTTCTGAACTAAATTCTTTTATCAGGTTAAATCCGTAATTTGAATAAAATCTTATCAATGAACTGTTATCTTCGCATTCTAGCCATAAATATTTTGTATTTATAATCTTTTTCACGATTAATAATAATTCGTGTGCCAATGATATTATTTCATTACCTGTTATCATATTTTTATCAGAAATATTATAATTTTTCCCTATTTGTGCCAGCAAAAAACTGTTTACAACATAACTTCCATCTTTCAATCTTCTTCCACTCTGTGAAAATCTTTTCTGTTGTGTCCTACTAAGATTAAGAAAATTTTCTTTTTCAATAATTAAACTTTTATTTGCAAATGTAAAATACCCCAATATTTCCGTTCCCTCTTTATTGTAAATAATATGTGTTGCAGAAAGTGATTTTTTCTCAAAATCTATAGCTTTGTTATGTAAAAAATCCTCAATACTATTTCTATCTCTACTTCTAAAAGTCTTTAAAATTTTTTCTTTTATAAAGTCATCGTCTTTCAATTTTTCTCTTAATTCCTGCAACGATATAGTTTCACTCTTTTTCCTTATATCCAAAATTCTTTGCTATCCTCAAAATTTCTTCTGGGTCATCTACAATTTCAAAATCAACATCAAGTTTTTTAACTTTCTTTTTACTCTCCATTGCTTCCAGTACTTCATCTGCATATCTTGCTGGAATTCTCAAAGCATCAAGTAATATACTTTCTGTAGCCATGGTTACCACTCTCCCCTTTTTTAACTTTATTTTCATTTTTATGATACCATATCTATTTTAGAGTGTCAATTAGATTTCAATCTCTTTCTAAATAACCTCTTATTTAATGCACTTATACACAATAACATTAATAATACAAAATATTACCAACATTAAATAAAGCAAAAATTTATTTTTATCGAGAAAACTTGTATCTCCAGCTGTTTTCTTCATATTTTCTAGCATTCCAATTTTAGAAAATTCAAAATAAATCCAGCTACCTAATGTTGACCAGTAAAAAGAAATAATTCCTTCTGATTCAAGCATCATATAAAACCAAAACTGATATATCATATAAATTATTAAACCTAAAGTAAGAAACAACATCTCATTTTCTTTTCCTGTATTCTCTTTTGTTTCTTTTCTACAATATTCCATAATATAAATTATACCTAAGCCCAAACCACCTGTAAGAAATACAGAAGCCATTAAAATTAATCCCATAAATAGATTTACAATCATTTTTAATTTTCCTTTCTTTAATAATGGTTTTATGTCTCTTTTTATTTAATTGCCATTGTCCATTCTTTAACAAGGGAGAACATCGCCTTCTCCCTTGACCCACGCTAGTCTACGACATTTTTATGCACAGTCGAAAAACTCGCTATGCTCAAACAGTTTCGACTGCACCTAAAAATGCTCCGACAGATTACTTTTATAACATCTGTTTCCATTCTTTCAATTTCCTATATTGAACTATTTACTTTTTAGAATTTCAAAAATATTAAATATTTCCCATACTACTCCACTTCTACTATTTTAATTCTATTTTCCAGTATCAATTTATGTAATAAATTTTGCCCTCTTGATTTATTACTAGCAGTATTTCCATAATCATTCATCAACTCTATAACACTCTTATGCATATTAGATTTCACTTCATCTTTTCTTTCTTTTTTTTCTTTATCAGTTAATTTTTTATCATCCTTTATATAATTGTAATATTTAAATTCTAATTTAACTTCAGAATTATAAATATCATAATAATCAAATATACTTTGAAAATACGAATAATCAGCTCTTGCTAAAGAATGTCCAAAGAAACATATTTTTGAAATTTCTATCTTATTTGGTAATTTAAATTCCTCTTTTATTGTGTTGTTAAACAAAACTCTTGAAGTCTTTGTTAAATAATAAAATTCTCTATCATTTCCAATCTCAGTATTGTCAATTCCAAAAATAGGGTTTTCAAAAGTACCGTGTATATTTGTCATTTCTGAAATATAATCCATTTTTTCTAAATAATTCGTATAATTAAAATTTATAACTATATTTGTTATATTATTATCTACTTCAAAAATCTTTCTTACTTTACATTCAATGTTTTTATCTTTAAAAGTTCCCATACCTATATCAAATAAATCATTATTTATTTGTGCAATATAATTTCCAAATTCTTTTTCAAATTTATTTAATTCTTTTAAAAAATCTAGTTCTTTATTATTGCTCTTTCTATCAATAATTTTTTCTACAATTCTATTTCTTATCTCTGTTTTATCATAATACCGCATATTTGGGATTCTAAATAATGATTCCTGTATCTTTTTTGCTGCAGGTAAAATCTTTTTTTCAACATCATTCCAATTTACAGTTTTATTATCTTCTTCTAGTAATAAATATAATAAAAATAAATTATAAATCCCAATTTTGCTATTATTAAAATTTCTATCAATTTCATTTTCATTTTCTAGTTCACTTTTCAGTAACGAAATACTATCAATTTTATTTTGTATATCTTTTCTTATAGAAATATAATTTTTATTTTTAAAAAAATCATTATAAGATGTCTTTAATCCTAAGTACAAATCAAATCCATTTCCAATTATATATAAATTCTTACTTTTAGGTGAAAAATACATTTTTTATCTCCTTCTCCTTCCTTAAATAAACTCAACCCTATAACTAACCTTACTCTCCCCCGAATTTCTCTCAATCAAACTTCTTAACTTCCTAAAAGTCTCATCCTTCAATGAAATATTATCCTTAAATGCTGAATCTCTAAACGCAAATTTTATTGGTAATGGCTCTAATGAAGCTAATTTTTCCACCATTTTCTCTGTTATTTCTGTTTCAAGGCAAATCAGATATGTACTTGCATACAGATAAGTCCTATTCCCAATATCTGCCAGCACTTCTAGACTTTCTGACAACGGAACATCATTCTGTCTTAACATTATTTCATAAACAATATCAATATCATTGCTTCCAAGTACAAAATCCAATGAATCAGGGTCATCAAAAGAATATTGACTTTCTTCATTGAAATTTTCCAAGTCGTACCATTTTATATTTGTATCATCCACTTTAAATACTTTAAATCCAATATCTGGAACTTTTTTAGGCTCTTCTCCAAGTTTCAGATTTGAGTTATATTCTTCTACTTCCTGTTTTATCTTTTCTCCAGCACGTCTGATTCTTTCTTTTCCAATCTCTGCAATATTTTTATATCCAGCCTTAAATGCTTCCGATTTTTCATCAGTTGTTTCAGGTAATTGAACCATTATATATTTTCTATTTCCATTATCTTCACTGTTTAACTGCATAACGGCATGAGCTGTTGTTGCTGAACCTGAGAAAAAATCTAGGATAATGTCATTTTTATTATTTATAAAATTTAACATATATTTTAATAAACTAATAGGTTTTGGATATGAAAATGGTATGTCTAGTTTATTTAATTCTAGTTTTGCATTATCATTTGTTCCAACATTAAATTTAAAATCAATTAATTTATTAGGTGGCATTATTTTTTTTCTATCTTCTTTTTTTGCATATCTCGGTGACATTTTTAATGATTTTAAAAGAATTTCTGTTCCTTTTTCAATTTCATCATCTAAATATTCTTGAGACCATTTAAAATTAGAATACATTCTAAAAGCATTTTTATTTTTCCCATTTTCTACAATTAAATCATCTAGTAGTTTTCTTTCTCCATAATTCTCTTTTTCATAGACTCCATCTGGAAATTTACATATTACTTTTTCTTTCTGAAAGGTTAAAATGTTTTCAGGATTATCCTTATTTTCAATAGGAGAATCTGTTTCTTTTATGTCTTTTTTATTACTTTTAAATTGCTTAAATATATTAGACTTTTGATAAACTAATATATAATCAATATCTGAACGTGATGTTGTTGATAGAGAAGGAGGCGTTGTTGTTTTATTCCAACAAAAATTTTCTATGAAATTTCCTTCCCCAAAAATCTCATCACACAATCTCTTCAGGTTAGCCTGCTCATTATCATCAATACTTATAAATATAACACCATCATCAGTCAGTAAATCTCTAGCCAGTTTTAATCTTGGATACATCATATTCAGCCAGTTTGCATGGTATCTGTTAGTTGACTTCTGATTTTTCTGCAGTTTTTCATTATTTTCTGATATTATTCCCTCTGCCTTATCGCTTTCTTCCTTGTCCATTTTAAAAGTATCATTATAGACAAAGTCATTTCCTGTATTATATGGCGGATCAATATATATCATTTTTATTGAATTGTAATAATTCTGTCTTAACAGTTTCAATACTTCCAGATTATCTCCCTCGATATAGATATTTTCTGTTGTATCAGCATTTTTACTGTCTTTTGCTACAAATTTCAATGTTTTATTTCCAATTCCCTGCTGTACTATTTTTTTTGCATTCTGTTTTCCAGCCCAGTTTAACTCATATTTTTCAGTTGTTACTTCCTCAAATTCTCCCAGTTCTTCTTTCAATGCCTTTACATCCAGCTGTCCATCCTTTACAGCAGATGGAAATAATTGCTCCAGTGCTTTTAAATTATCATTTACTATGTCATTTATTTCTTTTTTTATTTTATTATTTTCCATTTTTTCCTCCAAAATTTTAATATTTATCCAGTTCGGAAATTATTTCCCTAATTTTCTTATTAATTTCTATTTTTTCGCTATTTTTTATAGCTAATTTTATTTTTTCCTTGTACATCACAAGATTTTTAAATTTTTCAAAAATATCTTTCATCTTATTTCTGTCATACCATATTAAATTTTCTAAAATATTCCTTGATTTCTGATAATATTTCTGGTTTTTTAAAATATAATTTTTTATAAACATTTCTGAATAGAAATTAACTTTATTGGTCCGATTTAAAATTTTGGAGTAGTCTAATGCTCCTTCCACTTCCCTTTTTGCTGAACTTGACATTGACAAGTCAAATATTTCAGTCATTACAGTATCTGTAACTACTATTTCATTTCTGTCATTTTGATTTAATCTTTTTAAAGCTAATGAATACCCTTCTTTTAAATTATCGTAAAATCTTAATACACACGGCGATTTAATGGCTTCCTGATATAGATTGGCAAGAAATCCAGCTTTTTTTATATCCGTTATTTCAAATTCAAAATACTGGATTACTTTAAAAATATATCTTTCATCTTCTACACTTGGTATTTCTTCATCATTTATCACGTACTTTAATATTACAGATTTTACATATTCCTTTATTTTCTTTTTTTCATCAGATTTAAATTCCTTCAGAATAAGATTTTTCAATTTTATTTCCTGATTCACTTCATATCTTTCCGGCATATTTATCATCTAACCCACCACCAGAAAAGATACCAACTCAAAATCATCTGTTGTGTCATCTTTAAAATTGTTATTAAATCCTGAAAAATCAAACACTGTCTGAACAGCCTTTTCTTCCTCTTCACCTTTTATACTGTTTACCGCTGTATTAAGCAATTCTGAATAAAATTCCATTTCAGTAGCATTTTTTGTATCCTTGAAAAATTCCTTTAAAACTTTTTCCTGAACTTCATTTTTCTCATAGCAGAGCTGTCTAAAAAGTTTTATAACTTCCCTTGCCTGACTGTTTTTAAATAAAATTTCTTTATTGTTGTCCACAAAAATCAGGTAATAAGGATAAAGGGAACTGTCATTCTTAGGTTTGGCATCATTTTTACTATGTTTAAAGCAGAACAACACTCCCTTTTGTTCACCTTCGGTTACAGAATAAATTCCTTTAGGTATTTTGTTTATTTCCTTATGATTATTCACATAATTTGAAAGTTCATACAGATATTCGTTCATATTAAGGTCTGTCAATGAAATATTTTCATTTGTATCTTCTATGTCTATCACTTCATCTTTCAGTTTTTCCAGCTGTCTTTTCCTAAAATTGAAATCATTCATTTCAGGATTAAGCATATCTTCATCCCCAGTTGAAGCGATATTTAATGTTGTCATTTTCCCTTTTACTCTTCTCTCCAAGTCCAAATATTCATTCAGGTCTGCATTCGGAAAGAAATTAATCATCTGTATTTTGTCATTTCTACTTCCAATTCTGTCCACTCTTCCAAATCTCTGAATAAGCGACACAGGATTCCACTGAATATCAAAGTTTATTACAGTATCACAGTCCTGCAGATTTTGTCCTTCTGAAATACAGTCTGTTCCTACTATAATATCTATCTGTTCTTCCTGTGGGATTTCGATTTTCATTTTGGACTTTGGCGAAAATGCACTCAGAATGCTATGAAAGTCCTCTCTTATTTTTTTGTTTGAAGTTTTCACTCCTTTACCTGTAACACTTGCTATACTAATATCTTTACCAGCAAATTTTTTTAACAGCTCAGAATAGATATAGTTTGCAGTATCGGCAAATGCTGTAAAAATAAGTATTTTTCTATTTCCCTCATTATATGGTGTATTTTCAACCTTATTTTCCACAATCTTTTCCAGTTCATGAATCTTGTTATCTCTATCTTCTTTCAATAAAATCAATGTTTCATCATATATTTTTTTTACAATATCTCTATCATTATACAACTCCTCAAGATAGGCATTTATTCTCAAATCTTCTACCTTTATTTCATACTTACTTCTTTCAATATAGATTTCATCTTCATTTTCCACATCAAGCTCTTCTTCAATCTGCTGTCCTCTCTGTAAGTTATCTATTGTCCTGTCAATATTTTCAATCAGCCTTTTCAATGTTTCAGAAAAAGAATAAACCGAACTTTCCAATCTTTTGAATAAATTCACTCTATGCAAGTAAATAAGCCCTTTCGACTGTGTATCAAAATCCAATTTCCCTCCACGATTTCCTGACAACTTATATTTATTGATATAATAGGCTAATTTTTCACTTTTTATAAATTTAGTTGGTGTATATACTGATAAATTCAATTCCTCCAGAAGAGAATTAGTACCTTTAAAGTCTAACAGTTTACCCTCACTGTCAATTTCAGGATAATAAGTTATTGGCTTGTTTTTTTGTGGGAATTTCCCTATACTCTTTGTTCCGTAATAATTTGTAATATGTTTTCTACTTCTTGATATTGTCATCATTTCCAGAAGTTTATAAAAATCTGATGGCAAGTTATCCAGTAACTCATCTTTTTTTTGGCTTCCTTCTTTTTCCCAGTCATTTATAACTTGCGTCGCCTTTTTCAGTAAATATCCCACACTTGAAATTCCCTCTTCATTAAAAGCACTGTCATCATCCCCTGTTATAATGGAAATCTGATTTTTCAAATCTATAAGACTGTTATTTACTGGTGTTGCAGATAGCAAAAGTACTTTCGTATTTTTCCCATTTTTTATTACATTATGAAGTAGTTTAAAATATCTATTCATTATTAATTCATCATTCTCGTCATATTTAGCAATCCGATTTCTGAAATTATGTGACTCATCAATAACTACCAAATCAAATTTTGACCAGTCAAATCTGCTCAATTCATATCCTGATTTTGATTCTCCCTTAGTTCTCGATAAATCCGTATGAAACATTATCTTGTAATTAAACATTTCATCTAAAAAGCTATCTTTATAACTTCCAGTAAAAGAACGCCAGTTATCATAAAGTTTTGCTGGTGTAAGAACTAATACATTATCATTTCTTATTTCGAAATACTTGATTACTGCCAAAGCTTCAAAAGTCTTTCCTAATCCCACTGAATCAGCAATTATACATCCTCCATATTTCTGAAGTTTTTGTATAGCCGAAACAACACAATCCTTCTGAAAATCAAAAAGCGAATTCCAAATTTCAGTCTTTTTAAATTTATCACTGTCTTTTTCAAATTTTTCAATACCACTATCCAGCTTATCTCCAAACAGTTCATTTAGCGTGAAGTAATATAAAAATTCAGGATTATAATTTTCATAAACAAATTCAAGGCTTTCTAATAATTCCTGTTTATAATCCTGTGTTACATCGTTATTATTCCAGATTTCATCATATATTTTCGACATGCCAAGTATCTGGGATTTTTCTGCTTCTCCTTTTATTGTTGTATCAAAATCGTAGCGATTTCCCCTTTTTTCATATATTTCAAGTGATGATGTTCCCTGAATCATAAAATCATCATCAATTATAAGAATATTCCCATTTACTTTCTGATATGGCTTTACTTTTCTAACATTTACGTTGTTTTTTATAAAATCATACATAGCCTTTGCCTTAGCAAAGTGCTTCAACTTATTTTTCTCCTTTATATCATAAGAATTGTACAGAATATCATTAGGTGTTATCTCAAATTCTCTCGATATTTCATTATTTTTAGGAATAAACTTTGTGTCTCTTATAATAAAATTTATTTCCTTCACATTTTTTAAATTTTTTTCCAATGCCGTAAAAACTGATATGGTTAATTTATCATTAATGATATTTACCACAGCATTCTCTTTTTCTTCCAAAACTTCATTTATTTTTTCAATAAATTTTTTTGCTGAATTTCCCATTCTTTCACTATCCCTCTATATACAAGTTTTTACAACCTCGATTAGTTTCCCCTATATTTTAATTTTCTTTTTCTTCTAACCATTATACCACGATTTCTTGTATTCTCACTATTTTTTTCACAACTTACCACATTTTTTCAATAAAAAGTAATTTTACTATTTGATTTTTTCCTTTTCTAAAATAAACCTGCCATTTAAACAAAAAAAGGAACTACCCAAAATCATAGTTCCTTTTATTCTAACAACAATTATATTTAATCTTTCAACCGACTATTCTTACTCATAATCCCCATCTATCCTTACTTTTCGTAAAATCAATCCTTCTTTCGCCTTTAGATCCAACTTAATTTTCCCATTTGAACCCGTTCTAAATGTTCTGCCTTCTGTTACCAGGTCAATAAATCTTTCATCCTGATAATTTGTCTCAAATTCCACATTTTCCCAGCTGTTAAACGAATTATTTATTACAACAATAATTAAATGATCCTCGATTACTCTTTCATACACAATTATTTCTCTGTCGTTATCAGCAAACATTTCCCTAAACTTACCATAAACAAGTGTTTTATTTTCCAATCTTATTCTTATTAACTTTTTGTACCATTCAAATAAATCGCTGTCGACTTTTTGTTCATAAACTTCATTCTGATTAATATGTGATGGATTTTTTTCATTATCATACAAAAATTCCTTCCATAACATTGGCTTTCTGCAGTATGGGTCTGTTGCTCCCCACATTCCAACTTCATCGCCGTAAAATAGCATTGGTGCTCCAATATAAGTCATTTGGAATATTGATATTAATTTTAATATATCTTTTGGCTTAATTGGGCTGTTTCGCCAATCTATTGTTGTATTTGGATGATAATTTGAAGCCAAGTCAGGACGAATTCCATTGTATCCTTTTTCTAACTGCTTTCCTTCTTCCAGATTTCTTCCAATTACATCGTTTACAATTCTTGAATAAA
>ERZ773004.1005-NODE-1005-length-15240-cov-45.898518_pt1 | contig 15240 bp, 4 predicted proteins | sample MGYA00580667_ERZ773004 | MGnify/ENA primary metagenome ERZ773004 (study PRJEB29015, sample SAMEA2737963) | human oral metagenome | biome: human oral; feature: human-associated habitat; material: dental | place: China | collected 2123 ... | reverse complement strand
ACTTTGAAAGACTACACTCCTTTTTCTCGCAAGAAAATAGCAGCTTTTGTGGAAAATTATCAGCTGAATCTGGCTGACTATGAAGATGGCCCCTATCCTCACTTTGCTGCTTTCTTCCAGCGGAGAATCAAGCCCGCTCTGCGTCCGGTCTGTCCTGACAGTCAAGTACTGGCAGTGGCAGATGCCAAGCTGGAGGCTTTTACCATCAGTCAGGACTTGCGGCTGACGATAAAGGGTCAGATTTATAGTCTAGCTGACTTACTGCTGGATGAAGAGTTGGCTCAGTTGTTCAGTGGCGGAACAGCGCTGGTTTATCGACTGGGAGTGGAAGACCTGCACCGCTATCTGGCTGCTGAATCCGGCAGAATTACCCGAAGACGAAAAATCAAGGGACGCCTGCATACGGTCAGACAGGTAGCCCAGAAGTGGCGCCTCATTTACAAAGAAAATAAAAGAGAATACTGTCTTTTAGATACCGACCTAGGTCCTGTCCTGCAGATGGAAGTAGGGGCTCTCTTGGTCGGAAGAATATACAATCACAGTCAGGACCATTTGGTCAGGGGACAGGAGAAGGGCTGCTTTGGTCTGGGTGGCTCAACCATTCTTGTCCTCTATCCAGCGGACACGATTCGCTTGGATCAGGATATCCTGACATACTCAGACCTCGGAATAGAAACCCAGATTCAAATTGGTGAAAAGATTGGAGAAAAGCTATGTTTAAACGATTAGCTGTTTATTATAAGGAAATGTTTCCTTTGCTGCCACGCTTTTTTGTGGCTGCCATCATGTTTTTTGAGATTTATTTTGTCCTCTTGCTCAATGACGGAGTGACCACCTTTCACTTTGACCATCAGGAGTTGATTGGGATTTTTACGATTTTTGTCTTTCTGATGATTCTGCGGATTGCAGATGATTTCAAGGACTACGAGACCGACCGACGCCTCTTTCCTCATCGGGCATTGCCATCTGGACGAGTGAAAAAGAAGGACTTGGCCGTTGCCCTCAGCTTTATCGTAGCGGTGTCTGTACTTCTCAATGTTCTCTTTATGAACAATATCGGCTGGTTCCTCTTTCTCTATATCTACGGAACTCTCATGTCCTTCTGGTTCTTCAAGCGTGACAAGATTCAAAATTCCCTGCCACTTGCTCTTGTGACCCATAATCCGGTCATGATGATTTTGAATCTCTATACCATTTCTTTTGTCTGCTACAAGTACAATCTGCCTCTCTTGTCCCTGCCGACCGTCTTGCTGGCCTTTACCATGTATTTCCCAAGTCTGATCTGGGAAGTCTGCCGCAAGATTCGGGCGCCAAAAGACGAGACCGAGTATGTGACCTATTCTATGCTTTTTGGCTACAAAAAAGCCACTCGCTTTATCGAGGTGGTGACTCTGCTGGATATCTTGACCAATTTCGCACTCCTTTGGAATATTTCCCATGTCGGAGTGGTGGTCTTAGTGCTGAATGTTATCTGGATGACTGTCCAGTTTGAGCAGTTTATCAAGGATCCAACTCGTTTTAATATCAGGGAGCGGGTGGAGCGCTATACCTATATCACGGAGACGACCATGGTTCTGTCCGTTGCTGTTTATCTCTTGATGGGGGTACTTTGATGAAAAGAATCAAGCAGACAGGGCTTGACCAGGTTGGAGGCAAGGCCTATCATTTGCTGAAAATGCAGGCTGTTGGTTTGCCAGTTCCTGACTTTGCAGTGTTTGCTTTTGACTTTTTTCAAAAATCTGCCAGATCTGCTGACTTGGAGAGGATGGAAGCTGCCTATCGGTCTGGAGAGTTGGACTTGTCCCAACTCAGTCAGCAATTGCAGGATTGGGCTAAAGAGCAGTTTGCGCAGGAAGATCTGACAGCAGCAGAAAACTGGATTCGGCAGGAGCTTTCTCAGAAAGACTGTCGCTTTGCAGTTCGCTCATCAGCAACCATTGAGGATGGGAAGGCTTCATCATTTGCCGGTCAGTTTGAGAGCCAGCTCAATGTGAAGCCAGAAGGACTTAAAGAAGCCATCCAAGCGACCTTGCTCTCTCTTTATCAGGAGTCAGCTCTTAGTTATCTATTTGAGCAAGGCCTATCCTTGAAGCAGGCACAGATGATTTGCATTGTTCAGGTTATGCAGGAGGGAGATTTGTCTGGGATTTACTTCACAGCTAATCCCAAGGGCATTCTGAATGAGCATATCATTGTCATCGGTCGAGGCTTGGGCAACAAGGTTGTCGAGGATAAGATTCCTACAACCATGGTGACCCTTCATCCCAAGGACCAGCTCTTTTATACAGAGCAGACGGAGGACTCACCAGACGTATCACAGGAACAACTCGAGGAGCTACAAGCTTTGGCTAGTCAGGTAAGTCAGCTTTTCGGATCTTATATGGATATGGAGTTTACCTTCGCAAATGGCCAGCTCTATCTCTTGCAGGCACGACCTATTACTACCTTGCCAGAGGGACAGCGGATTATTCTGGATAACAGCAACATTGTCGAGAGCTATCCGGGTGTTTCCAGTCCTCTGACTATTAGTTTTATCCAAGAGGCTTATGCCAGCATTTTCCGCAGTCTGGCCCAGCGCTTGGTTGGTAAGGATGCCCCTGAGTTGGCTGCCTATGAAGCCACCTTTCAAAATATGCTGCAGCCGGTCAATAGCCGAGTATATTACCAGATTCAAAGTTGGTATCAGCTCTTGCAGCTTCTGCCTTTTTCAAAGAAAATCATTCCTATCTGGCAGGATATGCTGGGAGTGAGAGAGACGGAGGTGCCTCAGATGCCGGTGCACCTGTCTTCTTTCAAACGCCTACAAATCATGCTCCGTATCATCCGAGAGTTTTGGACAGCACCCAAGCAAATGCGGCAATTGGAAGAGCAGTTTGCCCAGATTCAGCTAGAATACGAAGCGAGCTTTTCTCCCAACGCAGATGCAGAGACTTTGATTGGCTTGGTCAGCAAGCTGAAAGAGGATATTCTGGCTCACTGGGACATTACGCTGGTCAATGACCTCTATGCTTTTGTCTATACTGGTCTCTTGAAGAAGTCGCGTCGCGGCGGGGCTGTTCAGGCTGAGATTGCGGGAATCGAGCAAATTGAAAGTATGAGGCCAGCCTTGGCTCTGCAGACTTTAACAGCTCAGCTGAAAGCAGAAGAAAATGCAGAGATTAGACAGGCCATGGAAACTGAAAGTCCAGCAGTCTTTCTGACTCGCCAGCACCCTTTGGTCCAAGAAATAGTCCATTTTATCCATGAATTTGGTGATCGGGCTCCAGAAGAGTTGAAGTTAGAAACTCCAACTTTTCGAACGCACCCAGAGCGTCTGCTCAAGCTCCTGCCGCAAATGTGCCAGCAAGAGGAGAAGAAGCTGGCTCCTCGGAAATTTGAAGAAGCTGAGCAAAAATCAGATTGGTGGACGAATTTTCTTCGCAAGCGAGCCATGACGGGTGTTAAATATCGGGAAAGCTCCCGCTTAAACCGCACACGGATCTATGGCATGATGCGACAGATTTTCCGAACGCTTGGCCAGCAATTAGCCGAGCAAGGGCTGCTGGCTACTCCTGACGATGTTTTCTACTTGACCAAGGAAGAATTGTTTGAGCTGACCAGAAAGCCCAGAGATGTTAGTGGATTGATAGCCGAGCGTCGGGAGAAGTTGGAGGCTGACAAGGAGCTTCCAAGCTTTAGTCGCTATGTTTTTGCTGGACAGGTCTTTGAGAAATACCTGAAACCGCAAAACCGCACCAGCAGTCATAATACGGGTAATCAAGCCTTACAAGGAATTGGTTGCTCACCTGGCTGCGTTAAGGCTCAGGTTTTGGTCGTGGAAGATGTGCAGGAGATTGAGTCTGCTCAGGATCGGATTATCGTGACCAAGATGACCGATCCGGGCTGGGTCTATCTTCTGACCCAAGCCAAGGGTGTCATTGCTGAGCAGGGGTCTTTGCTCTCGCACACGGCTATTATTTCCCGCGAGTTGGGTATTCCCTCTATTGTCAATGTCAGAGGTGCCTGCAGCCAGCTGCAAAACGGTGATTGGATTGAGATGGATGGCCTTACTGGCAAGATTCGACTGATCAAGGAGGAAGACCATGCTGGAAATTAAACCAGTCAAAACCAATACGACAGAGCTGGATGATTTTCTAGCTCTGCCCAAGCAGATTTACCGGCCAGACCACCTCATGCAGTCGGAAGAGGAAGAGCTGGCTTTGATTGAAGGCAGTCACCCGCTGAGTTCTGACCTAGAAACCTATGCCTTTGTTGGCTATATGAACAGTCGGCCTTGCATTCGAGGACTTCTGACCTTCTATCCAGATGATGAGGCTGCTTACTTGGGATTTTTCGAGTCAATCAATGACCAGCAGATTGCATCTGCTTTTATCGAGCATTTAGCAGGTTTCGCCCGCAGTCTCGGAGCGATTAAGATAATCGGTCCCGTACAGGCAAGTTTTTGGCTGGGCTATCGAATGCAGCTGACTGGAACAGAGGAGCTTCCTTTTACTGGAGAACCTCATAATCTAGCCTATTATCCCCAGCTGTGGCAGGCTGCTGGTTTTGAGATCAAAGAACTCTATCTGTCCAATTTTTATCCCAAGGTTAGCAATCAGACTCATCAGGACAAGCTGGCTCATCGCTTTGAGTCTTTTGAAAAAGCAGGTTTCACTATTTGCTCTCCAAAGAAGCAGGAGTGGGAAGAAGCTTCGCTGCAGGTTTTTGAGCTCCTCAATCGCCTCTATCAAGATTTTCCGATTTATCGGTCTATTTCCAGTCAGCAGTTCAGTAAGATTTTTCAGAAATACCAGTATATTCTTGATTTTTCTATGGTTAAGCTGGCTTATAAGGAGGGTAGGCTAGCTGGTTTTCTGATTGCCATGCCGGACTATGGCTCTCTGGTCTATCAAAAACTGACTCCTCTTAATCTGGCCAAGCTTTTCTGGACCAAACGCTTTGCCAAACGTTATACGATTCTGTATCTAGGAGTGGATGAAGAATTCTTGGGCTTGGGCTCTGCCTTGGCCTATCCGATTTTTAAAGAAGCGCAGAAGCGGCAAGCCTCGGCTATCGGCGCCTTGATTCACCAAAATACCGTCACGCGCCACTATGCAGCAGAATTGCAAGGAGACAAGCATGAGTATGGCCTCTTTGAGTTGGATTTGGGGCTTGGATGATCTGTAAACAGTAGGTTCTCTCTCAGGGAATCTGCTTTTTTGTTTCCGTTAAAATGAAATCCTTCCTTTCCCTATCGACAGCTGAAAGAAAAGTATTTTATCAGGCTAAGAGATTGCAATTTAGAGTAAAATCCAGTAAAATTTTTATTAGTTTATTATATGAAGAAAAGGGAATTTTATGAAAAAAAGAGTCACTGGTGACATATACCAGCGCTATTCTTTTAGAAAGCTGTCTGTAGGTCTAGTTTCCGCTACTATCGGAAGCTTCTTTTTGTGTACCACAATGGGAGGAGCTGTCAGCTCTGTTGAGGCAGCGGAAGTGTCTGCCAATCAGTCTACCCTCGTTCAGTATCACTATGTGGTGGAGAGCGATCTGACTGAGGCTGAAAAAGCTGCTATTGTGAAGGAACTACCCAAATTTGCGGAGGAAAATTCGGACGCTTATTATTTGGTTTACCGTCCGACAAAGCAAGAAAGCTTGTTAGGAAAGCTCCCTAAGACAGGGGAGTCAGGTCTTTTGGGAGCGGCTTTTGCGACTACAGGACTGGCCTTGGTTGTTTTAGTGCTGGCGCGAGGGAAAAATGGCAAGAGATACCTGTCTTCTATTTTACTTGTGACAGGCTTGGGTTCTGTACTTCTGCCAGCTTCTGTTTTGGCAATCAGCAGTACGGATTTGGCTGCCTATAATCAAAGTCTGACTTTGGCCGTTGGCGATCAGTTGCCAGAACCATTGAAAATTGCTGGCTACCAGTATATTGGTTACCTTAAAAAAGAAGCGCAACATCAACTGCCTCAAACTGGAAATTCTCAGCTTCCAGCTCTGCAAAAGGAAGCCTCAGCTAGTCAGCCTGATCAGGAGTTGAAAGAGTTAGCAAGTCGCCCTAAGAATATTGAAGCTCCGAAAGAGGCGCAGCCTGCTGGCGGAGACTATCTCTCCGAGAAGGAAAGGGAGGAGATTGCTGCTAAAGAAGGACAATTTGCTCGTCAAACACCTGTTCATGAGCGACCAGAGCTGCAATTTACAAGTCAAGCAAGGACCCAGACTCAAGAAATTCCCTATAAAACGGAGTATCAGTATTCAGATGACTTAGCTGAAGGACAATCTCGAGTGATCCGCGCGGGCATTCCAGGGATTCGCAAGATCGTAACACGTCACTATAGTGTTGAGGGAAAAGTTGTAGAGAGCAAGCAGGTTTCCGATCAAGTAACCACTGAGCCTGTTTCAGAAGTTGTTTTAGTCGGGACTGCAGCAAATAAGGCTGTTCCTAAAGAAGCTCCAATCCATAAAGTTCCAGAGCTCACTAGTTATGGCACGGTCCCTGATAGTGCCCCGGTACAAGAGGTTCCAGAGTTGTCTGACTATGGTACAGTTCCGGATAGCGCTCCCGTGCACGAGGTTCCAGAGCTCACTAGTTATGGCACCGTTCCCGCTAGTGCTCCTGTACATGAAGTTCCCGAACTCACTAGTTATGGCACGGTTCCCGCTAACGCTCCCGTGCACGAGAAACCCGAGCTAACTGATTATGGTACAGTTCCAGCTAGCGCTCCCATCCACGAAGTCCCTGAATTAACTGGTTATGGCACGGTCCCAGATAGTGCTCCCGTGCACGAGAAACCCGAGTCGTCTGACTACGGCACAGTCCCTGCTAGTGCTCCCGTGCACGAAGTTCCAGCGTTGTCTGGATATGGCACTGTTCCCGCTAGCGCTCCCGTTCATGAAGTTCCTGAGTTAACTGATTATGGCACGGTTCCGGATAGCGCTCCTGTACACGAAGTTCCTGAGCTCACTAAGTATGGCACTGTTCCCGATACTGCTCCCGTGCACGAGGTTCCCGCGTTCACTGGCTATGGCACCGTTCCCGATACTGCTCCCGTGCACGAAGTTCCCGAGCTTACTAGTTATGGCACTGTTCCCGATACTGCTCCTGTGCATGAGGTTCCCGAGCTCACTAGTTATGGCACCGCACCTGCTAGCGCTCCCGTGCACGAGGTTCCTGAGTTGCCTAATTATGGCACGGTTCCAGATAGTGCCCCCGTGCACGAGGTTCCCGAGTTAACTGGTTATGGCACGGTTCCCGCTAGCGCTCCCGTGCACGAGAAGCCTGAGTTAACTGATTATGGTACAGTTCCCGCTAGCGCTCCCGTGCACGAAGTTCCCGAGTTAACTGACTATGGTACAGCACCTGCTAGCGCTCCCGTGCACGAAGTTCCAGAGTTGCCTGGATATGGCACCGTTCCCGCTAGCGCTCCCGTGCACGAGGTTCCCGAGTTAACTGATTATGGTACGGTTCCCGCTAGCGCTCCCGTGCATGAGAAGCCTGAGTTAACTGATTATGGCACCGTTCCTGATAATGCTCCTGTGTATGAGTTTCCTGAGCTCACTGATTATGGCACTGTTCCTGCTAATGCTCCTGTGCACGAAGTTCCCGAGCTCACTAGTTATGGTACGGTCCTCGCTAGCGCTCCTGTGCACGAAGTCCCTGAGTTAACTGGATATGGCACGGTACCCGATACCGCCCCCGTGCACGAGAAGCCTGAGTTAACTAGCTATGGCACGGTTCCTGATAATGCTCCTGTACACGAAGTTCCCGAGTTCACTGGCTATGGTACAGTTCCCGCTAGTGCCCCCGTGTACGAGAAGCCTGAGTTAACTAGCTATGGCACGGTTCCTGATAATGCTCCTGTACACGAAGTTCCTGAGTTAACTGATTATGGCATTGTTCCAGATAGCGCTCCGGTTCATGAGGTCCCCGAGTTGCCTGGATATGGCACGGTTCCGGATAGCGCTCCTGTACACGAAGTTCCTGAGCTCACTAATTATGGCGCCGTTCCTGATAATGCTCCTGTACACGAAGTTCCCGAGTTCACTGGCTATGGCACCGTTCCCGACACTGCTCCCGTGCACGAGGTTCCTGAATTAACTGATTATGGTACAGTTCCAGATAGCGCTCCCGTTCATGAAGTTCCCGAGTTAACTGGTTATGGAAAAGTCCCAGATACTGCTCCAGTCCATAGACTTCCTGAGTTAGAGTTGGTTGCAAAGGATGAAACTCGTGTGGAGAAGATTGCTTTTAACATCGAGGAACAATATACTGATGAGTTACCTCAGGATGCTCGCCAAATCGTGACTCCAGGTGTTCAGGGCGAACGGACCATCAATACTCGTATCTATACTTCCAACGGTCAAGAGATTGCCCGTCAAGAACTGTCCAACGAGGAAACTCTAGCCCCAGTTACGCAAGTTGTCAAAGTTGGCACCGCCAAGCCATATATGGTACCGAGCACTGCGCCGCAAGCATCTGCCCTTCCAGAATATCCGCTTACTTATAGGGATGAAACTCGAGTAGAGAAAATTGACTTTACCACACGTGAAGAAGAAACAGATGAGCTTGTACAAGGTGCCCGCCAAATCGTCACTCCAGGTGTTCAGGGTGAACGTACGATCAAGACTCGAGTTTATACTTCCAATGGCCAAGAGATTGCCCGCCAAGAACTGTCCAATGAGGAAACGCTAGTCCCAGTTACGCAAGTTGTCAAAGTTGGCACCGCCAAGCCACATATGGTACCGAGCACTGCGCCGCAAACATCTGCCCTTCCAGAATATCCGCTTACTTATAGGGATGAAACGCGAGTAGAGAAAATTGACTTTACCACACGTGAAGAAGAAACAGATGAGCTTGTACAAGGTGCCCGCCACATCGTCATTCCAGGTGTTCGTGGCGAACGTACCATCAAGACTCGAGTTTATACTTCCAACGGTCAAGAGATTGCCCGCCAAGAGTTGTCTAACGAGGAAACGCTAGCTCCAGTCACACAAGTTGTCAAAATTGGCACGGCCAAGCCACACATGGTACCGAGCACCGCTCCGCAAGAGTCTGCCCTACCAGAGTACCCGCTGACTTATAAGGATGAAACGCGAGTAGAGAAAATCGACTTCACCACGCGAGAGGAAGAAACGGATGAGCTTGTACAAGGTGCCCGCCACATCGTCATTCCAGGTGTTCATGGCGAACGTACGATCAAGACTCGAGTTTATACTTCCAATGGTCAAGAACTTGCCCGCCAAGAGTTGTCCAACGAAGAAACGCTAGCTCCAGTCACACAAGTTGTCAAAATTGGCACGGCCAAGCCACACATGGTACCGAGCACCGCTCCGCAAGAGTCTGCCCTACCAGAGTACCCGCTGACTTATAAGGATGAAACGCGAGTAGAGAAAATCGACTTCACCACGCGAGAGGAAGAAACGGATGAACTTGTCCAAGGTGCTCGTCAAATCGTCACTCCAGGTGTTCAGGGTGAACGTACGATCAAGACTCGTATCTATAGTTCCAACGGACAAGAGATTGCCCGCCAAGAGTTGTCTAATGAGGAGACGCTAGCCCCAGTCACGCAGCTTGTCAAAGTTGGCACGGCCAAGCCACATATGGTCCCGAGCACCGCTCCGCAAGCATCTGCCCTTCCAGAATATCCGCTGACCTATAAGGATGAAACACGAGTAGAGGAAATCGCCTTTACCACGCGAGAGGAAGAAACGGATGAACTTGTCCAAGGTGCCCGCCACATCGTCATTCCAGGTGTTCAGGGTGAACGGACCATCAAGACTAGAGTTTATACTTCTAACGGCCAAGAACTTGACCGTCAAGAGTTGTCCAATGAGGAAACGCGGGCAGCAGTTGCTCAGCTTGTCAAAGTTGGCACAATAAAACCGCACACGGTACCAAGTGATGCCCCGCAAGTGGAAGCCTTGAAAGAGTTCGATCTGATTTCGCTTCACAATCTACTGACAGAAGCGGAGCAAATCAAGGCTCAGGCTCGTTATTTCAACGATGGTCAAAGTCACCAAGCAGCCTATGATACTGCTTTGGCGGCAGGTCATACGATTCTCAATCAGTCACAAGCTAGCCAAGCGGAAGTCGACCAGCTGGTGGACCAAATCAATCAAGCCAAGGCTCAGTTACAGGGTCTTGAAGTAGACAAAACACGCTTGCAAAATGAACATGCTTTGGGCAGAACTGTGCAGACGACTGTCCAATACAAGAATGCGGATGCAGATAAGAAGGTAGCTTATACGAACGAATTGACCAAGGCAGAAGGAGTTCTGAATAATCAAACCGCTACACAAGTGCAGGTCAATCAAGCTTTTGCCAGCCTGACAGCAAGCAAGACGGCTCTAAATGGTGTGCCTAAGGTTAAGCCGACAGTTTCGATCTTAAGTCTGACAGAAAATCCAGAGGACAAGTCGGTCACGGTTCAATATAGCTTGGAAGACAAGACAAAATCCCTGCGCTCAGCGACAGCTGAATTGTACAAGGGGGACCAGCTTGTCCGCTCGCTTCCGATTGACAATGTGGCAGGAAGTCTGAAGATTGATGACTTGGATTACTATACAGGCTATACGCTAAAAACCAAGCTGACTTATGAGCTGGATGCTGGCAGCCTGACTGACCTTGAAAAAGATAGCCGCAACTTTGAGTTGCAATACAAGAAGATTGCCTTCCGCGATATTGATTCGGCAGAGTTTTACAGAAAAGAAAAGGATCAGTTCAAGCGTATCGTTTCCATGGCTGCTATACCTACGGACCTGTCTAACTACTTTGTCAAAGTCAAATCGAGTGAATCCAAGGACATGCTCCTGCCGGTTCAAAGCATGGCAGAAGGCCAGAAGGATGGCAAGGCTGTCTACAAGGTTAAGGTCTCTCTGCCTGAGCTGGTGCAAGAGGGTGACACAGGCTACAAGTCTGGTTATGACTTTTATATCAGCAGGGCAGTGCCTAGTCAGCAAAATGTCTACACGAGCTTTGCTGGTTTGGTAGACGCCATGAAGAAAAATATGGCTGGCAACTTTGTTCTAGGAGCCGATTTGGATGCGAGCGAGGTCAGTCTGGCCCCTACTGATTATGTCTATCTCCGAGGAAACTTCACAGGCAGTCTGACTGGTAACAACAATGGCAAGCAGTATGCGATTTATAATCTAGCCAAACCTTTGTTTGAAAATCTCAAAAGCGGTTCCTCTATTTCTAATCTGGACCTGAAAGAGGTCAATATTGTCGGGACCTATGACTCAGCAGCCTTGGCTCGCAGTGCAGATAATGCGCGAATCACGGATGTTTCTGCCCAAGGTAGAGTGTCGGTAGTGGGCAATGCGTCCCAGGTAGCTGGTTTGATCGTTGTTGCAAGCAATAGCCAAATCACCAACAGTTCCTTTACAGGAACTATCCAGACCAATGACAAGCAGTACAAGGCTTATAATGTCGGCGGTTTGGTTGCCAACCTCAAGGGAGGAAATTCCTTGCTCAGTCAGAGCAGGGCAGATGTGACTATTCTAGCAGGTGCTCGAACAAACGAACAGCGCTTCGGTGGTTTAGTCGGTCGCTTGGAAGACAATGCCCGTATCAGCCGTTCTTATGTGACTGGAAAGATCCAAAATTCTACGAAGAACGGTCAAATCGGTGGAGTAGTCGGTTCCAATTACTTCAATGGCTTGATTGACAATGTTATCAGCAATGTCAGCGGTACAAATGTCTACAGTATTTCTGGCGACCAAGATTACAAGAATGATCGCATCAGAGAAGCCTATGCCGTTGAAGGAAACGAAACTCTAGGCAATGATCAGTTTGTCACGTCTACTCTGACTTTGGACGAGGCTGAAGAGAAGCTGGCGAGCCTAGACATTAGGACCACGCTAGAAGACAGCAATCTCAATCTTCATACTGTTGACTACAGCAAGGAAAAGAATGCTCGAGAAGACCGTCTGATAGCCTACGCCAATATGGAAAAACTCCTGCCATTCTATAATAAGGAAACCATCGTTGCCTACGGCAATAAACTTCCAGATAATCACAAGCTTACTAGAGAGTATTTGCTGGATGTGGTTCCGATGAAGAGCGACCAGATGATCACCGATATCCATAGCAACAAGACTGCGATTAACCGCCTGATGTTGCACTTTGAGGATAAGACGGTTGATTATCTAAATCTGACCTATAAAGGAGACTTCAAACATCAAGCTATCGCAGAATACACTGTGAATGGTTTAGACCTCCTTTATACACCAGAAACCTTCCTATCAGACTATAGCAGAATTCTCAATCAAGTGCTGCCAGAGTTGAACAAGGTTGTTCTTGACTCACCAACTATGCGAACTGTTTTAGGTGTGAATACGGATGCTTCTCTAGATGAGCTCTATCTGGACACAGCCTTTGAGCAAGTCAAGACCAAGCTGGCAGAAGAGTTACGCAAAGTTCTGGCTATGGACAAGTCCATCAATACTGAAGGCGATGTCGTGGCTGACTATGTAGCTCAGAAGATTACAGTCAATAAGGAAGCCTTCCTATTGGGTCTGACCTATCTCAACCGCTGGTATAATATCAACTATGACAAGACTAATGTCAAGGATTTATCGGCCTATAAGTTTGACTTCTTTGGAAAACATAATGCTTCAACACTGGATACCATTATTTCACTTGGTCAGTCTGGTTTTGAAAATCTCAAGGCCAAGAACAACCATCTGGCCTACGATAACTCGCTCTCTGAAGCGACTGGCAAGCGCGGCCTCTTTAACTATCTGGAAAGCTATCGCCAGCTCTTTCTGCCAGACAAGACCAATAACGAATGGCTCAAGACTAATACAAAAGCCTATATCGTTGAGGCTAAGTCGGATGTACTGGAAGCTAGACAGCTTCAGGATGCAGCCGAGGGCAAGAGCAAGTATTCTGTCGGCGTTTACGACAAGATTACTGCGGACAATTGGGAATACAAGGGCATGCTCCTGCCACTCTTGACCATGACTGAGAAGGGTGTCTATGTCATCTCCAATATGTCCACTGTCTCCATGGGAGCTTATGATCGCTACCGCCTTGATGCCAATAACAGGGTGCGAACAGATGCAGAATTGGTTGAGTATGTCGAAGACCGAGTTAGAAAGTCAGCTGAATGGCAGCGTGACCACTATGATTTCTGGTATAAGATTTTAAGTCCTGAAAGCAAGGACAAGCTCTTCCGTTCTGTTCTGGTTTACGATGGATTCTCATTGGTTGACAAGGATGGTAAAAGATATTGGGCTCCAGCTAATGACAAGAAATCACTAGCTATGCAGGAATTCTTTGGACCAGCCGGCAAGTGGTATCCAAGCAAGGGATACAATGCCTATGCTACGGGAAGTGTCACCCACTTTGATGCTGCTCGCTTGTTAGAAGACTATGGTAACTCCGTCTACACCCATGAGATGACCCATAACTCCGATGGTTCTATCTACTTTGAAGGTTATGGTCGCCGCGAAGGACTGGGGGCTGAGCTCTATGCGCGTGGTCTCTTGCAGTCCACACCAAGTCCAAATGAACCTACCATTACCCTCAATACCCTCTTCAAGACGGACAAGGACTCTAAGACACGGATGCATACCTATAACTTTAAGGAACGTGTCCAAAATGCGGCAGATTTGCAGAACTATGTCCATGGCATGTTTGACATGATTTACACGTTGGATTACCTAGAGGGGACATCGATGGTCAAGCAGAGCGATGCAGCCAAGCTCCAGTGGTTTAGAAAGATGGAGAATTACTATATCACTGATAAATATGGCAAGCAGACCCATGCTGGTAACCAGACGCGCACTTTCACTGCTGAGGAAATCAAGCAGCTGACCACCTTTGAATCCCTGATTGACAATGATGTCATCACCCGTCGGGAGAATAAGGATAGCGGACAGTATCCGCGTAATGGCTACCTCAGTCTCAGCCTCTTCTCGCCAATCTACTCAGCCTTGAGCAATCCAAATGGGGCGCCGGGAGACGTCATGTTCCGTCGTACAGCCTATGAATTGCTGGCAGCCAAGGGCTACCATGAAGGCTTTGTCCCTTATGTCTCAGGGAAATTCTCCGAAGAGGCTGCTGCGGAAGGTAAGACGACCTGGGATGGCTGGCTCAGGAGAGACGTTGGTCTGGTGACAGATCAGAAGGTCTTGGAAAATGTATTCAAGGGAGAATATGCTTCATGGGCGGCCTTCAAGAAGGCCATGTACCAAGAGCGGATTGACCAGCTAACCAAGCTCAAACCAATCACCATCGAGTACGAACTCAGAAATCCAAGCAGTACCAAGCAAGTAACCATTCGCTCCTATGCAGAGATGCAGAAACTGATGGATGAAGCAGTCGCAGAGGATGTGCGCAACATTACCAATGCGACAAATCGTGTTGAAGCTAGCTGGGTCAACCTGCTCAAGAAGAAAATTTACAACGCCTATCTTCGTGAGACAGACGACTTCAGACAGTCAATCTTTAGCAAATAAGCCTCAACTTACTTGACGAAAATAGTAAAAAGCTCATGAACCAGCTGAAAAGCTGGCTTCATGAGCTTTTTATCTGTTGAAATTCTAGATGGATGCTTCAATCAATTGCTTAAGATTGTCTAGTAGGCTATCCAAGGCTAGGACCGCTTTCTGTTGCTGGTCTGGCTGGTAGAGATGTTGGAAGTAGTCTTGGACATTGGTCTCAAAATCTCGAGGCAGGCGGGAGCAATTTTCTTTGGCATACTGGAGCATGCGCTTTTCGCCTGGATGGAGCTGCTTATTGAGGGCAAAGAGGGCATCAAAGTAGGAGGCGAAAAACTCGCTGCTGCGGTGATTGATGCTGAGCAGGTCCTGGCGCTTGAGGGCTTTTTTAATCTGTCTTGAAAAAGCTGGCATAGCTTGGTCGAGGAGCAGGAGCTGCTTGCTGATGATATTCTTTTTCAGCTCAGCTGGATAGGGCAGGCTGTACTTGGTCTGGAGGGCAGCATAGCGACCGTCTCGATCGTAGAGAATCTTGCTGTGGACCAGATTGTACCACATACAGGTGGTGTAAGAGTTCTGAGCTTGGTGCTCTAAAACGACTGTCTGTAGGTCTTGGTCAAAGTCGTTCAGCGAGCGGTAAATCAGTTCAATCTCGATACCATTATTGAGGACGCAGTCATCCTCCAATTCCCAAAATTGATTGCCGATTTCCATATAGGAGCAGTACTTGCTGAGGATTTCTTGGCGGATGGCTGGCGCGAGAGGAGCACTCAGGTAGACATAGACATCATAGTCTGAGTCTTGGTCAAAATG
>ERZ773004.1004-NODE-1004-length-15307-cov-5.742919_pt1 | contig 15307 bp, 7 predicted proteins | sample MGYA00580667_ERZ773004 | MGnify/ENA primary metagenome ERZ773004 (study PRJEB29015, sample SAMEA2737963) | human oral metagenome | biome: human oral; feature: human-associated habitat; material: dental | place: China | collected 2123 ... | reverse complement strand
AGCCGAAAGATATTGACTTTGGTAAGACAATCAAGGCTAAGAAAATTGTCCTTACTGGTACCAAGACTTACGGAGATGGTGACGATAAATACCAATCTGCAGCGGAACTCATCTTTACCCGTCCACAGGTAGCAGAAACACCACTTGACATGTCTGGTTATGAGGCAGCTTTAGCTAAGGCGCAGAAATTAACAGACAAAGACAATCAAGAGGAAGTAGCTAGCGTTCAGGCAAGCATGAAATATGCGACGGATAACCATCTCTTGACGGAAAGAATGGTGGCCTACTTCGCAGACTATCTCAACCAATTAAAAGATTCTGCTACGAAACCAGATGCTCCAACAAGTAGCAAGGGAGAAGAACAACCACCAGTTCTTGATGTACCTGAGTTCAAAGGCGGCGTCAATGCAGCAGAAGCAGCTGTACATGAGGTTCCTGAGTTCAAGGGCGGCGTTAATGCGGTTGAAGCCTTGGTTCACGAATTACCAGAATACAAAGGCGGAGCCAATGCGGTCCTAGCAGCTGCAAATGAAGTCCCTGAGTTTAAGGGTGGCGTCAATGCGGTCCAAGCCTTGGTAAACGAGAAACCAGCCTACACAGGTGTATTGGCTACTGCTGGAGATCAAGCAACTCCAACAGTTGAAAAACCTGAGTACCCGCTCACTCCAAGCCCAGTAGCTGATGCCAAAACTCTGGAAGATAAAGAAGAGAAACTTCCTGCCACAGGAGAACATGCTTCAGAAGCAGCCCTCTTCTTAGCAAGTGTGAGCATCGCCTTATCTGCTGCTGTTCTTACGACAAAACGAAAAGAAGACTAAACAGATTTGATTTTAGAAGTATAAAAGATCTAGAATCAAATAGGATCAAACAGCCGGAGAGGACCTCTTGGTTCTCTCCTTTTTCAAAGGAGAAATGATACCGCTTACTCATGTATGCGGATGAAAGGAATAGGAGAAAGATGGATAGACATTTTTTTGAGAAACGCTGTCACTATAGTATAAGAAAATTTGCAATCGGTGCAGCCTCCGTTATGATTGGTGCTAGTATCTTTGGAGCCAATATGGTTCAGGCAGCAGAACCAGCAACACCTTCAGAGACAGAGGGAAGTATCACTCATGTTCAAGCCCTGGATAAGTTACCAGATGATTTAGCCGCTGCGCTTGAAAAAGCAGATGCAGAAGCTGCAACAGAAGCAAGTCATGAAGAAACTCCAGCGACAGATGAGGGAACCAATCCTGCAGCAAGTGAAGAGGCAAAACCAGGGACAAGTCCTGCAAGTCCCAAGCCAGCAGAAACGCCCAAACCGGTTGAAACACCAAAGGCGGATAATCAACCTGCGGAAACCACTACACCAGCAGTAAAACCAGCTGAAAAGACAATCGAAGATAGAGATGATGTCAACCATCTCGAGGGTGCTACTGCCCAGGCAAGCAACCATGAGACTGGGACCAACTTTACTGCAGATAAGGCTATCGATGGAGATGACAATACTCGTTGGGCTACGGATAAAGATGTACCAAAACCAACTTTTGAATTAACTCTTCCAAAAACTACCCTTATCAAGCATGTAGAAATAGACTGGGATCGTCGTCTTCGTAATGGGCAAAATGATCCAAATATCAAATCTTGGAGTCTCTACTACGCAGGTCAAGAAGACGTGGGCGCTAACGGAGAAAAACAATGGAAACTCGCTCATACCAAGACTGGAGATCCTGTTTTAGATGAGAAAGTAGATCTAGCTGAAAGTATTCAAGCTAAATATCTTAAGTTAGAAATTAACGACTATCAAGCGGGAACAATGAACTGGAGAAACGTTGGTATCCAAGAAATTCGAGCTTATTCAAACGTTCCGGACCATAGTAAGGTAACGGATATCCGCCAAGTAACCGAACTAACAGTAGCAGAAGATGGACAGTCTCTTGTCTTACCAACTTTACCAGGAAAAGTCAGTCTTATCGGAAGCAATAAACAAGGTGTAATTGACCTTCAAAATCGTATCTATAAACCTCTGACAGATCAACGTGTTAAGGTTATGGTGCAGCAAATCAAAGACAGCCATACTTTCACTAAGGAATTTGAAGTAGTCGTCAAGGGTCTACATCAGGACGAGGGTGTGGGTGTCAAACCAAAAGTAGCACCAGCTGTTCAACAATGGTATGGGAAAGAAGGCCAATCTTCTATCACTTCAGATACAGTCCTTGCGACGGGTGATTCTGGCTTTGATCAGGCTGCAACCTTCTACCAGTCAGACCTTGCCAGCCGTGGATTGGAACTAGCAACAGGTGACAAACAGGCTCAAAAACGAATTGAATTTAAAAAAGTTGAGAACAAGGGTTACGGTAAGGAAGGCTACGGCATCACTATCCAAAATGATGTGATTACCATCGAAGCTGCAACGAACACAGGAGCCTTCTACGCCACTCGTACTCTTCTTCAAATGGGAGAAACAGACCTACAAAATGGCGAAATTCGTGATTTCCCAAGTTTCAGCCACCGTGGCTTTATGCTAGATACAGGTCGTAAATTTATCCCTTATGACACCCTTGTAGACATCATGCTAAACATGGCTTACTACAAGATGAACGATTTGCAGTTGCACCTTAATGATAACTATATCTTCCTCAAGGAACACTTGGCAGGTAAGAATTTAAGTCCAGAAGAACAACTCAAGTATGTACTTGAACATGCCAAGACTGGTTTCCGTGTGGAGACAGACATTGTCGGTAAGAATGGTCAAAAACTAACATCAGATGAGCACTATACCAAGGAAGAAATGCAAAATCTGATTAAACTTGCCAAGGCCTTGCATATCAACCTAGTACCAGAAATTGACACACCAGGTCACGCCTTGTCCTTTGTCAAAGTTCGCCCAGACCTCATGTATCAAGGTAGTTTGAGCGATTATGCAGGCAAGCACAATGTTGAGCGCGTAGCTATGCTGGACTTGGATAACAAGTACGATGAGACATTAGCTTTTGTCAAATCCGTCTATGACAAACTCCTCGATGGTCCAGATGCACCGCTTCATGGGGTATCAACTGTTCATATCGGAACGGATGAATACTATGGCAGCAGAGAAAGCTATCGCCGCTATGTCAATGACCTTATCAAATACATTAAAGGAAAAGGTTATACCCCTCGTATCTGGGGTTCGCTCAGTGCGAAACGAGGTAAAACAGCGGTTGATTGGAAAGATGTAGAGGTTGACATCTGGAGTATTGGTTGGCAGCAGCCAAAAGAAGCTATTGCTCAGGGAGCTAAGATTATTAATATCACTGATATCCCAACATATAGCGTTCCGAATGGAGATAATCGTCAAGCTGGTTATGGTGATTATGCCAACTATGAAACTCAATATAATAGTTGGACACCAAACGATTTCCGAACTGGCCATGGCCCACTACTAGAAGCTTCTAATCCAAACATCCTTGGTGGTGGTCACGCAGTTTGGAATGATAATATCGACCTTCATGAGACCGGTTTGACCTCTTATGATATCTTTAAACGTTTCTTCAAGAGCATGCAAACCACTGCAGAGCGCACTTGGGGATCTGACCGTGCAGCTGCGACCTTTGCAGAACGCACCCTACCAACGAGTCCTTATGCGCCACAGTCAAATCCTGATAAAGAGATTGATCAAAGCGACTTGTTTACCATCAATCCTGAAACAGTCAAGAACTATGCAAGCAAGAGGGTGAAGACAAGCGAGCAAGGATTGGCTTTTGAGAAAGACAGCAGTATCGAAGGATTGGCTGGTGATGTTGGTCCAAGTCATGTCTTGAAGTTTGATGTAACTGTCACTGGGGACGGAGAACAAACCTTCTCAACAAGTGGGGACAACCGTATCTATCTAGCTGATAAAGACGGCTATCTTGCTTACCAGTTTGAACAGTTCCATATTCAATTCAATAAAAAACTTAAAAAGAACAAACGTTATCAAATCTCCATCGTGACCAAACCACAATCTACAGAAGTTTATGTAGATGGTGAAAAGATTGAACGTATCGCAAATCCAGCCCACCCTCGTTTTGCCCACAATAGCTTGGTTCTACCGCTTGAAAGCATTGGTGGTTTCAAAGGAATCTTGCATAGTGCAGAGTTGTCAGACAAACCATTTGTAAATCCTCGTTTGATTTCAAATGATAAGATTACGGCAACCGCAAGCAGTCAGCAACTTCCAGGGAACGCGACTGAAGGCGCTGTTGAAAAGGCCTTTGACAATGATCCAAATACCTTCTGGCATACTAAATGGACTGGTGACACTGCTCCATACACCCTTACTATGACCTTGAAAGAAGCAGAAAAAGTCAATGGCTTGACTTATCTCCCACGTCCAGGTGGTGGAAATGGTGTTGTGACGCGCTACGAAATCTACGCACAAAAAGATGGCCAAATGGTCAAGGTTTCAGAAGGAAGCTGGGACAACAACGCCCAAGAAAAAACAGTTAACTTTGCCGCGGTAGATACCAACAAGATTGAGTTGAAAGTATTGGAAGGCGTTGGTGGTTTTGCAAGTGCGGCTGAAGTTCATCTATTGAAACCTGCCAAAGAAGGACAAGAAACACCTGAACCAAGTCAGCCTCAACCACCATCTACTCCAGAAAAACCAAAAGTAGACCAAACCGGTGATGGAACAGTTGAATTGGCGGATCAATTCACTGCAAGTAAACCAGCTAGTGAAGACAGCATTGCAGCTGCTAGCAAGAGCGCAGACTATCTCAAGAAAGAGTACAAGGTCTTCCCAACTCCACAAAAAGTGACTTATGGAGAAGGTGTTACAGCTCTTCGCAAGCAAGTCAATCTGGTCATGGGCGATCAACTTGATATCTATACTCGTAATCGCTTGAAGAGTGTCTTGCAGGACAATCAAGTGTCTTATACAACTGGTAAGGCGGCAATCGCTGGCGCAACCAATATCTATCTTGGAGTGCATGGACAAGGTTCACAAGCAGAACAAAACTTATCTAACGTTTCAGCAGGCCTCTTTGACAAGATTGATGCCTATGCCTTGACCATTAAGGATAACTCGATTTCTATCGTCGGGAAAGATACAGATGCAGTCTTCTATGGTTTGACAACCTTGAAACACATGCTCAAGGAAAGCCAAGTGCCAGTCCTTCGCAATGTGACAGTAGAAGATTACGCAGATCTCAAGAACCGTGGTTTCATCGAAGGTTACTATGGAAATCCATGGTCGAATGCCGATCGTGCAGAGCTCATGCGTTATGGTGGCGATTTGAAATTGAACCAATACTTCTTTGCACCAAAAGATGATCCATATCACAACAAGAAATGGCGTGAACTCTATCCAGAAGAAAAACTAGCTGAAATTCGTGAACTTGCTCGTGTCGGAAATCAAAGTAAAACACGCTATGTCTGGACTATCCATCCATTCATGAACAACCGCATCCGCTTTGGCAATGAAGCGCATTACCAAGAAGATTTGGCAACCATCAAGGCTAAATTTACCCAGTTGATGAAAGTGGGTGTCCGCGAATTTGGTATCCTTGCAGATGATGCTCCAAGTCCAGTCGGAGGCTACAATAGCTACAACCGCTTGATGCAAGATATGACCAAGTGGTTGACTGAAATGCAGGGAACTTACAGTGGTCTTCGTAAAGAAATGATCTTTGTTCCTGGACAGTATTGGGGTAATGGACGTGAGGATGAGTTGAAATCCCTCAATGAAAATCTCCCAAGTTCAACATCCATGACCTTGACGGGTGGTAAGATTTGGGGCGAAGTCTCTGAAAGCTTCCTTTCAACTCTCAAAAACAATCTATCCGCAGGTGGCAAGACCTATCGCCCAGTTTCACTTTGGATTAACTGGCCTGTAACAGATAACTCGAAACAACACTTGATTCTAGGTGGTGGTGAGAAATTCCTTCATCCAAATGTGGATCCAAGCTTGCTATCTGGTATCATGTTGAACCCAATGCAACAGTCTGAACCATCTAAGATTGCCCTCTTTTCAGGAGCTCAATACTCATGGAAACAGTGGAAATCAGAAGAAGAAGCTAAGAAAATCAATGATATTGCCTTCAACTTTGTAGAAAATGGTCATTTTGAAGATAGCAAGGTATCAGCAGCCTTCCGCGAACTTGGTAAGCACATGATTAACCAAAACATGGATAATCGTGTCGTCAAACTAGAAGAATCTGTAGACTTGGCTCCAAAATTAACAGACTTCATGACCAAGCTCAAAGCAGGTCAGGATGTGACTGCAGAACGTGCAGCCTTGCGTGCAGAATTTGCCAAGATTAAAGAAGCAGCCGAACTCTATAAAGCATCAGGCGATAAAAAAATGGTTGCCCAAATCCACTATTGGTTGGATAATGCAATCGATCAAATGAATGCTCTCGATGCCTTCCTTACAGGAATCGAAGCCATGGCTACAAATGATGCAGCCAAACTCTGGGATAGTTACTATAAAGGTTTGAAATTGTACGAACAGTCTCAAACTCACACCTTCCATTATGTAGACCATATGGAAAAGGCTGAATTGGGTGTTCAACATATTCGTCCATTTATCCTATCCTTGAAAGAAGTTCTAGCGTCTGAAGTTCAAAAAGTCTTGCATCCAGACCAAATCATCAGTACCTTTATTACCAATCGAACAGGTGTAGAAGGTGGTTTGGCAGAAGTAACGGATGGCGACTTGGCAACTCATGCGATTATTAAATCACCAAACAGCATCAAGACAGGTGATTATATTGGTATGAAGTTCAACAAACCAGTAGCGATTCAAACCTTGACCTTTGCTATGGGAACGCAGGCAAATCCACGTGATACCTTTAGTAAGGCAGAAGTGCAGTATCAAGATGAAAACGATAACTGGATAACCTTGAAAGAGCCAAGCTATGTCGGAAATGAATCCCTACTTAAGTTTGAAAATCTCACTATCAAGGCCAAGGCAGTTCGCATGATTGCGACAGCAGACCGCGAGAACACTTGGTTTGCAGTTCAGGAAATTGCAGTCAACCGTCCAGTTGAAAAAGCTCGTAGCCAACAAGCAACGACAGTTAGTCTAAGCTCAAACTTAGTTTACAAACTAAATACCTCAGCTCATCAAATCACTGATGGCAAGGACAATACAGAAGCCATGATGGCAAATGCTGACGGTAGCAATACGACACCAGTAGATGCTTGGGCACAACTGGACCTCGGTGAAGTCAAGTCAGTCACTAAAGTACGACTTCACCAAGGAACGGGTGATAAGCTTGCCGCAGGTGTACTTGAGTACTCTACAGATGGAACTGCATGGCAAGAGTTGGATCGCCTATCAGGAGAACAAACCAAGGAAGTGACCAGAGCGATCAACGCTCGTTACATCCGAGTACGCAATACCAAGGCCCTCGACCTCTGGTGGCGTATCCAGGACTTCTCTGTTGAGACACGCTCTGGAAACAGTGAGTTAACAGACACCAACGTCGACGCCTTGAAGGAAACACCAGTAGTGGATAGCTTGGGCAGTTACGAGCTTCAAATTCCAGCTGGAACCAAACTCCCTGCTCATAGCTATCTAGGAATGAAGCTTGACCGTATCCATCAAATCAAGAGCATCCAGCTCAAAGGTCAGGCCAACCCTGCTCTTACTCTAGAGTACTCTGCAAATGCTCAAGAATGGATGCCAGCTAGCCAGTTGACTGATAGATCTGTAGCAAGCCACTTAGTACGTTATGTGCGTCTGGTCAATAAAACAGATCAGGAGCAAGCTATTACAGCGACTTCTCTCCTTGTGACGACTAAAGAAGTCCAACCAACTAAACTAGAATCAACAACTATGGGCATTCATCCAACATACGGAAGCAATGATGTTCGTAAACGAAACAACCTAGATCAATTATTTGATGGTGTTTATAATAACTTCGTTGAGTTTTCAGACTACGCTCGTAAAGATGGTCATGTGACCTTGAAGCTTGGTAGCGAACGTACCATCAAGAAGATCAGAGCCTACATCCAAGACGGAACTCAAAACTACCTTCGTGATGGTAAGATCCAAGTCAGCCAAGACGGTAAAACTTGGACTGATGTCGTGACAGTAGGAGATGGTGTGGCCAATAGCACACACGATGATTCATTGACAGATGGTTGGACACATGATTCTAAGATGCCAGGAAATCGCTATATCGAGGGTGAATTGACGACACCAGTCAAAGCCAACTATCTCCGTGTCCTCTATACAGCGGATTATGATGCCCGTTTTGTAGGCTTTACAGAATTGGTCATCAACGACGGTGAATTTGTCAAACCAATCAATGATCCAACAGTAGAAGGAAGTAGTGGAGAAAGTCAGGGCAACCTTTATAATAATCTTGTAGACGGCAAAGTCTTGACCAGCTACAAGTCTGAAAAAGACAAGGGCGAATTGGTGTATCACTTATCTGAGCCAACCAATGCCAACCACCTTCGTCTCGTTTCCAGTCTTCCTGAAGGAGCGCAAGCACGTATTCTTGCTAGAACACTCAAGGATAGTCAAGACAGCTGGACAGACCTCGGTGCCATTACATCTAGTCTCCAAACCTTCGCTATCCGAAATGGTGGCTCTCTTCTAGACGTTAAACTCGTCTGGGAAGGTGGCAAGGCAGAATTTTATGAATTGGCAAGCTTCCATCAAGAATTGACAGAAGAACCGCTCCAATCAAGCAAGGGTGAAGAACCAGCACCCGTTCTTGAGGTTCCTGAATTCACAGGTGGAGTTAATGCAGTTGAAGCCTTGGTACATGAGCTTCCAGAGTACACAGGCCCAGTAGCGACAGTAGGAGACCAAGCCGCTCCGACAGTAGAGAAACCTGAGTTCAAGGGCGGTGTCAATGCAGTGATGGCTCTAGTGCATGAATTGCCAGAATACACAGGTCCATTATCGACAGTAGGAGACCAAGCTGCTCCAACAGTAGAGAAACCTGAGTTTAAACTTAGCTCACTTGCTTCAGATGAAGATAAGACACCGGCACCGGATCTAAAACAAGAAGTGACGAAGCAAGAAACTGCTGAACAAAGCTTGCCAGCAACTGGTGAAAGTCAATCTGACACAGCCCTCTTCCTAGCAGGTGTTAGCCTAGCCCTATCTGCTCTCTTTGTAGCAAAGACGAAGAAAGATTAGTATTTAGTAAAACCTCTTAGCAAGATTACGAAATCTGTTTCCTATCTTTCCCAATGAGGTTTATAGTACAGAAAAAGCCTGAGAAGATGTCTTCTCAGGCTTTTGTTAAGCACATAAATGCAATAGTGTTATGAAAAAATCACCTAGAGTAATTTTTTTAATAGTCTTTTTACAGAAAATAATTTTTTAAATTCAATAAATGTTCACATATACATTATTTAACTTTTTAAGACTCAAGATAACTTACAAATTTTATTATATCTTAAAATTTTTACTATTTTATTTTTTTAAATATATCCTCATTCACATCTAACCAACTAGCATCATCTTCCCGCATTGGAATATACCTTATATCATGGGAACTATTAAATTTATTAGTATATATATAGGAAGTTGCAGCGGCTTCAGCCAGTTTCCATGAATTAAATTTCTCAACAATTTTATTGTAGCAAGTTATGCCAGCATAATCCTGTAGTTCCCCCTTGCTATTGAGTCCCATATACCCAGTTTGCATAAAATGGGTATGCGCTTCTGAATAATAAACTCTTATTACAAATTTTAATCCCGTATTCTGAATCATGATTTTTCTTCCTGTCTATTTTATTACAAAAAATTATCACAACTACTCCAAAATATTTTATCAGTAGTTTTTAAAGTGAATATTATTAAAGATTTCTGCCTTTAAATTAATTAAAAGTATATTACCTAAACTAGGTATATTTGTGTTATCAAAAACCTCTAGCAATATCGCTATAATATCCCTTAGAACAAATTTTTCAGTAGAATCGTCAATATTTTTTTCATCTCTTAATACACTTAGATTTCTCCGCATACAATCAATAAAATCCATCATGAAAAAAGTATTAATATCATCCAATGAATCAAAATAACCAATTGCTCTTGGTAAATTAGAGACTATATAGGATTCTTTATTCAATATATATTCTATATTAAAATCAAATTTTTTAATTTCATCAAAACAATCTGTGTTGTATTTTAAAATATCTAACACATCTTGCAATACTGCATACACACTGGAAAGTTCCACTGTATTTGCTTCAATTTCATATGAAAAGAACATGAATAAGGATTGTAAAAGTTTATTGAAATCCTTTGATTCTACAATATCTTTAACTTTATTTGTATTCAGAAACACATTTTCTCTAATGTCGTATGTGTTATAAAAGAAAATTTCAGAAAACGTTGAATCATTCGGCACACTAATATTGTTGTAGTCTCCCCAATCTTTAGAAGACGATATATCACTATAATTTACAATACCAGGATGTAATGCATTCCCCTTCGATTTTAAATATTTATAAATCTTTATGCCTCCATTGAGATACCCAAAAAGAATTTCCTCACCAATTATTGTTTTAGCTGTAATATAAAATGAACGTGGTATTTTTTTAGAAACAATATCTCCCGACTTTAAAGATACTTTACTAATATAATTTTTCGTATTATCACTAGAATCATAATACTTTACATTCTCTATATATAAGGTATCTTCTCGCATTATCAAGATTATACCTTTAGTAGCATCAACCACAAAACTAGGTCTATAATGATCTTTATATTGCTCTAATTCTTTTTCCTTTTCTTTTCTATCTTTTTCACGTTCTTTTTCACGTTCTTTTCTATCTTTTTCACGTTCTTTTTTACGTTCTTTTCTATCATCACGGTATCTATTCACTTCATTATTAACAAACGCAAATACTGTGAAAGAAATAGTCAGTGCAGTTGAATAAAACGAAAAGTTCTCAACCACAACATTCAATGCTAACTTCCAAGGCTCTGGAGGAATTGTAGCGCCATAATAAACGAAGTACCTAACCGCCTTAACTATAATCGGGAAAAAGAATATAAAAGCAATAAATAATCCAACTGGCCAAGTGGAAAACTTAAAATCATCCTGTTTATTTGTCGTATTTTTCAAGATATTTTCTCCTTCTTTTAAATATGTACATAGAATAAAAAATAATTTATATTTGATTTTTTTACTTAAAAAGCTATTAGATTTTTGCAATGGATTTGTGCTGTAAGAGGAGATAAGAAGGCTTCTCAGGAGTCCCGTATTTTTTCGCAACTATTATAAGTAGCGTGTGAAAGGTAAATTTTCAAACTCTATCCATTAGTTTTTTGTTGTATCGCTTTTTCTTGATTTCAAATCTAGACATATAAATTCATTACCTACCTTTTTTAAAAGTTTTATTCAATTTTGGTATGACTTTTTCGCCTACATTTTACTCTGTTATTATATTAGAGAAGTTTAGATTTAAACCTCATCCCAAAAGGTAGAAAAATTTAACTTTTGGAGTGAGGTTCAAAAGAGGGTTGAATAGATTTTATGGTTGTGCTGGTTGAGGATTCTGATTTTGGTTCTGGTTTTGTTGACCAGGCGTTGTATTTGGTTGCTGGTTATTGGTATTATTGTTTGCACTATTATTCGTGCTTGGAGTAGTTGAGCTTGACTGTGAAGTTGAACTTTCTGATGTCGAGCTCGAACTTTCTGGTGTTGGGGCCTGTTGCGGAGCAGGAGCAGTCCATGCAGAACGAGCACCGTTTTTAAAGACGAACTCACCACTTCGATAGAGGCCTTCTGGCATAGTCCAGTCGCCAGGGTTGTTATCCTCAGACAGATAAGTCATCATTGAACGGTAAACCTTAGCAGCGACATAGAAGCCATCACCAACGATAGGAGTAAGACGATTTGAGTAACCTGTCCAAACTGCCATTGAATATTTACGAGTATAGCCAACGAACATTTCGTCAGGAGCAACATAACCAGTGTTCTTGATGTAGTTTTCAATCTCATCATCTGTGTAGTTTGATGTACCAGTTTTACCAGCTTGTGGCAACCATGGGAGGTAGGCTCCTCGACCAGTTCCATATGCCAGGACAGTTTTCATCATATCCGTCATCATATAGGCTGTTGTCTCTTTCATGGCACGAGTACCAGGATCAGAGAATTCTTTTGAACTGCCATCACTGAAGACAATTTTGTTGATATACATCGGCTTGCGGTAGATACCACCGTTAGCAAAAGCTGCGAAAGCAGCAGCCATCTTTTCGCTACTTGCTCCATACTTTTTGTTAGATTCAGTTGTATTACTTGAAATGGCATTTGCATAGTGCATATCTGGATAGTCAATACCAAGTCCATTTAGGAAGGTTTTGGCTCTGTCTAAACCAACTTTATTCAAGGTTTCTACGGCTGTAACGTTTCGTGATTGTTGGAGCGCATATTGGATGGTAATATTTCCAAAGTAACTTCTATCCCAGTTGTAGACGGGAGTGTCTGTTCCAGGATAATTGTAAGGAACATCGTGAACAATTGAAGCAGTTGAATCATAGATATCGTACTCCAAAGCAGGTGCATAATCTGTGATTGGCTTCATCGTTGATCCCCAGTCTCGGTTGGTTTCAACAGCTTGATTGATTCCAAAAGAAACATTGCTTGATTGGTGACGAGAACCTAACTGAGCAATGACTTTCCCATTTGTCACATCCACAATCGTTGAAGCTACTTGCATTTCATCATCAGGATAGTTGACATACTCGTCGGTATTGTAGATATCCCAGAGATGTTGTTGAACTTTAGGATCAACGTTGGTGTAGACGTCCATACCAGTCGTTAAGAGGTTGTAGCCTGTTTCTTGTTCGACTTGATCAATTACCTCTTTGAGATAGTTGTCCATGTATGGAGGATAACTATTAGCCGATTTTAGACTTTGAAGTCCATCTGTAATCGGAGTATTAATCGCTTTTTCGTATTGTTCGGCTGTAATGTAACCTTGCCCCTTCATCTCAGAGAGGACGAGATTACGGCGTTCTTGGGCGGCTTCCGGATGCGAGTATGGATCATACTGGTTTGGAGCCTGAGGCATTCCGGCAAGGAGGGCCAATTGAGGGATGCTCAAATCTTTAAGGTCTTTGCCATAGTAACTTTGAGCAGCCGTCTGCATTCCGTAGTTTCCGTTTGACATGTAAACCTTGTTGATGTAGTAGGTCAAGATCTCTTGTTTAGTCGCCTTTTGTTCTAGTTGAACGGCAAGCCATGCCTCCTGAGCCTTACGAGAAAGGGTTTGGTCAGAAGTTGACGTAGAGAAATAGGTTAACTTGATCAACTGCTGCGTCAAAGTTGAAGCTCCTTGAAGGCCTCCGCCACCACGAAGATTTCGTAGGGTGGCACCTAGGATACGGATAGTATCAATTCCTCGGTGATTAAAGAAGCGATGGTCTTCAATCGAAACAATAGCGTTGACCAAATCGGTCGGGATTTCGTTTGCTTGAGCATTGACCCGACGTTCTGATCCAAGATCAGCGATGAGTTCATCGTTATTGTCATAAATTTTACTAGACGTTGTAGCGACTAGTTTACTTTCAGATAGGGCTGGAGTCTTGCTAACATAGTAGAGAAAGAGACCTCCGCCCAGCATAATAGCTGCGATAAATACAGTTAAGAAGCAGATACTGATATATTTAGCTATTCGCAGGATAGTTTGTTTGTTCATCTTGTTTTACCACCTAGTAAATGTTCTTTGATAATATCGAGATAGGGAATCTGGGGAAAGGCACCCAGCTCAATCCTATATCCATTTTCTCGAATATATCCAAGTGGCATTGACTTTTGTCCCTTATCTTGATGATAGAAACGAATCAGGTCAACAGCCGGCAATAAATAAGTTTCTTGCTGAGAAGCAAAGTGAAGAAGGACAAAGCAGATTCCTCGCTGGGCAAGGACCTGTTCCATATGCTGAATCTGATGGTGATGGAAATTCTTCATCGGAATCGCATGTTTTTGCCTAGTTTCCTTTGCTTCAAAGTCGATGTAATATCCATCATAAACCCCTGAATAGTCTGTGGTTGAAGCTTGTCTAAAGTAGGCTTCAACGATCTTGGCTCGACTTCGTTGGGGATAGTCGACACGTACGATTTGGATGGGAGTCGGTTTCTTATGGATAACCGCTAACCCATGCGACAAATAGTAGTCGTTCGTAGCGTTGATCATCTTTTCAAAAGACATTCCCCGATTTGCGAAATTTTTAGTTTGTGACGGGGGGGCTTGTCTCTTCTGTGATGGAATTTTATGTGGATAGTTGACCATAATTCTCCTTATTGGTACAATAACATCACTCTATTATATCATAAATTTACAAAGAAAGGGTTAAAAATGACAACAGCCTTGATTTCAGGTTATTCTGCCTTCGACCTTGGTCTCTTTAATGACAAGGATATTCGCGTTGATATTATCAAAACAGCTATTTGGAGAGACCTGGAGCGTCTAGCGGAGGAAGGGGTGACCTGGCTTGTCTTTACTGGGGCTCTGGGCTTTGAGTACTGGGTACTTCAGGTGGCGAAAGACATGAAAATAGACTATGGATTTCAGTTGGCGACCATTTTTGATTTTGAAACCCATGGCAGTAACTGGAATGAAGCCAATCAAGTGAAGTTGAGCGAATTCAAGCAAGTTGATTTTGTCAAATATGCCTATCCACAGTATGAACACAAGGGACAACTACGTGATTATCAGAAATTTTTACTAGAGAACACAGATATTTGCTATCTTTTTTATGATGAAGAAAACAAAACTAAGTTACAATATTTTTACCAAATGATGAAAAATCAAGCGGACTATGTTACAAGGCAATTAACATTTGATGAGTTAAATGAACTAGCAGAAAATTTTTCTGAAAAGTAACCCTTTGACCTTGATTTTTACTTGTCTTTTTTTATATAATAATACTAGTAACCCAGAATGGAGAGAGACATGGCAAGTATTATATTTTCAGCAAAAGATATTTTTGAACAAGAGTTTGGACGTGAAGTACGTGGATACAGTAAAGCAGAGGTAGATGAATTCCTAGATGATGTGATTAAGGATTATGAAACCTACGCAGCGTTGGTCAAATCCCTTCGCCAAGAAATTGCTGATTTGAAGGAGGAGTTATCTCGTAAACCACAGGCGGCTCCAACTCAACCAGACTCTATTGAAGTAACAGCTTCTACTTCAATGACAAACTTTGATATTTTGAAACGCTTAAATCGTCTCGAAAAAGAAGTATTTGGTAAGCAAATCTTAGACAATCAAGATTGATAATTGACTAAGGAATGAGTGCAATTTTTGGATAATCGCGTGAAGAGGTTCTCTTTTCATGAGGAAAGTCCATGCTAGCACAGGCTGTGATGCCTGTAGTGTTT
>ERZ773004.1002-NODE-1002-length-15329-cov-4.602527_pt1 | contig 15329 bp, 19 predicted proteins | sample MGYA00580667_ERZ773004 | MGnify/ENA primary metagenome ERZ773004 (study PRJEB29015, sample SAMEA2737963) | human oral metagenome | biome: human oral; feature: human-associated habitat; material: dental | place: China | collected 2123 ... | reverse complement strand
CGTAAGCTAAAATTTCATTCTACTTATCTACCTAATTTGATACCGTTAAAATTAGAATTATTTTTTATCCTTATCAAAAAATTTTGAATTGTAGTTAGTTAAAGATATCATCAAGGTTCGCTTATTAAAAGGAACTTTACCGAATCTATCAACAAGTGATTTATTCTGTTTTACTGATATCATAGTACCGTTATCATCAAAAATATAGTATTTTTTTATCCCTAAGAAATTTAAGCATTGAAAGATAATTATAAATATAAAGTTTATGATGATAGCCATTGCAAGATTTGTTATATACGTAAATTTATCCATCAAAGTTTTACTATCAAGTTTTGCAGTTTCTCCAAAACATGGAAAGTATGAATAAGTTATCTTTGTATGCTCCGTAAGCTGGATTTTTAGAACATTCAAATTCCCCGCGAAATCCACATAATCGCATTCTATTATTTTTTCAAAAATTCTAATTTGTAAGTCATTTACCAGCATACCTTTTAGCATTGCAAAATCTCCAAAAATCGTTTTGAAAAATATAAATATGCAAAGCGCTAGCTCTCCTTTTCTCAAAATACTGCTAAAGAAACTTTCAATAGGAAAAATAGATCTAATGGCGAACACTAATGCGAATATCAGGAAAAAAATTGCTACTGTTAATCTACTTTTTAGCAAATAGTCGTTCTTTATCACTATCGGCTCCTTATCATAATCCCTCATAAAATTTCCCCATTTTTGAAAAAATATTCGGTCGCATTCTATCTTTTTATTCTTAGTACATATTTAAAATTTAAAAATTATTTAGCCTGGCCGAATTCCAAGCCCATTGCTGGGTAGAATTTTGAAATTTAACGTTACCGAGCTGCGTTAAATTTCAAAATTTCAAGCAGATGAGGCATGAGTTGTATGAAATTTAAAACCCCAAATCCTAAAACAAGATAAATTCTATACCTCCAGCCTGCACGGAATTTTAAAATTTCAGACTTACGAAAGCGGATAAATTTTAAAATTTTAAACCTATGGAGGCTAGATAAAATTCCAAGCCCGCAAAGCACGAGCAGAATTCTAAAATTTTATAATTTTAAAATTCCATCTTACTTCGTTTTCTTTGCGGTATCTTTGACGGTCGTTGCGTTAGCGTCGATGTAGCCCATCTGGACGAGTTTCTCGTAGATTTGCATTATCACGGGACCCGCCGCGCTTCCGCCTCCGCCGCCGTGTTCTACGAGCACGGTTACGGCGTATTGCGGCTTATCGTACGGCCCAAAGCTCGTCATCCATGCATGCGAGCGGTGGAAGTAGTCCATATCGGCCTCTTTCATTCGCTTTTTGGCGGTCTGAGAGATGCCTACGACCTGCGCGGTGCCGGTCTTGACCGCTAGAGGCACTACCGCGGTATGGATGAGCTTGTAGGCGGTGCCTCCGTCGGGGTTGTTACCGACCTCATACATCCCGCGTCGCACAAGCGGCAGCTGCGCCTTTTCTTTCGGCGTGAAAAGCTCGGTAGGGGTAAATTCCACCGGCTTACCGTCGATGCTTTTTAAAAAATGCGGAGTGATAGCCTTGCCCGAGGCGATCTGCGCGGTGTTTTTCGCCACCTGCATAGGGGTGACGAGCACGTCGCCCTGGCCGATCGAGGCATTGACCGTCTCACCCTGATACCATGCCCGTTTAAATTTCTGCATTTTCCAGGCCTTATTAGGCATCGTGCCTACAAACTCATTGGGCAGATCGACGCCCGTTTTGCTACCAAAACCCATGCGCTGCAGATACGCGGACATATAGTCTATCCCCACCAGCAGCGAGCCTTCGTAAAAATACACGTCGCAGCTGCCTTTAATCGCTTCTACTAAGCTCACGCGGCCGTGACCCCAGCTCTTCCAGCAGCGAAATTTACGCCCCCCTAGCTCTATCGCGCCACTGCAAAACACGCTCCAGTTTTCATTGATCTTGCCGCTGTTTAAAAAGCTCATCCCCACAGCCATCTTAATGACCGAGCCGGGCGGATAGAGGCCGTTTACGAGCTTATTCGTAAAAGGATGGCGCGGATCTTTTATCAGCTCGTCCCACTGCGCCTGTGAAATTCCGCCCACGAAAGTGTTTAGATCGTACTCGGGGAAGCTGCCCGCCGCGATGATGGCGCCGTCGCGCAGATCCATCACGATCGCTACGCCGTCCTTGTCTTTAAAAATTTCCTCGAGGTATTTTTGTAGCTCAAGATCGATGGTAAGCGAAATTTCGCTACTGCTGGGCTCCTGCATCGAGATCTCCTCTACGACCTGATTTAGCGCCGTAACCTTCGTCTTGCGCTCGCCCTTGCTACCCTGCAAAAGCTCGTTATAATATCCCTCGACGCCGCTTCTGCCGTTGTATCCGGTAAGCGCGCTTAGGGGGTTGTTTTGGATATCTTTTTTATTGGCGCGGCCGACGTAGCCGATGATGTGCGAAGCAAGCGCGCCGTAAGGATAAAAGCGCTGTGAAGCGGGCGAAATTTTGATATTTTCGTGCAGGCTTAAGCTCGCGAAATGCTGTATCGTGGCGTTGTAGTCCAAAAACGGCACGACTTCGATAAAATCTTGATTATAAGCGGAATTCGCGTCCTTGTAGCTCTTGCTCATCGCAGTGACATTGAGATCTTTGAAGTAGCGCGAGATATTATTTAGCTCGCTTTGCAGCGCGGCGTCTTTTAGATGCGGCGCGATGGATAGCGAAAAGCCTAGATTATTTATCGCAAGCGGACGGCCTTTGGCGTCTAAAATTTGACCGCGCACAGGCGGGATGTATTCGGTAGAGATGACATTATTTTTAGCGACCTGCTCGTAGAATTCATTCGATTTGATCGAAAGATAATAAATTCTAACCAAAAGCATGCTAAAAAATAGTATCACAAATACGAATACGAACTTTAGCCTCATACCAGCCGCCCCTTAAAAAAGAGCAAAGCAAGCAAAATTTCAATCACGATGTAATTTAAATACTCGCCGCTTAGGGGCAGATACTCGCTCTTTTTGATCGCCGAGATCGCGTTGCTCACCACAAAGACCAAAACATAGCTAATCATCACGTAAAAGCAGATCAAAAAATTCCTAAATTTAATATACTTAAATGAGTTTTCATAGACCACGAAATAAAATATACAATACGCGATAGCCACGCTAAATAGGTTAAATCCGTGGATCTGCTCGGCGCAAAACAGATAAAAAATAGAGAAAAACCAGGTAAAGCCGAACTTTTTAAATTTTACGTCGTTTTCGTATTTTTGCACCACCATCGCCGTGAAAAAAAATCCGATCAGCGGCGGCAGCCCCCTATACACCGCACTTAAAAGCAGGTAGAAAAGAACTCCCGCGCTAAAAAGCGTGTCCGCTATAAGGTATAGATAAGTGCGATTTCGTTGCATACCGGAAACTTTTTGCATTTAATACAATCAGCCCAAATTTTTTGCGCGGGCAGCTCGTCCTTTGGGATTTCGGTAAAACCCAGCCGCTCGAAAAAATCCTTTTGATAGGTGAGCGTAAATACGCTTTTTAGCCCGTAAAATCTCGCTTCACCGAGCAGCTCGTTTACGATAGCTCTGGCAATGCCTCGCCTGCGAAACTGCGGAGCGACGATGAGCGAGCGCACCTCGGCAAGATCTGCGTTAAAAATTTTAAGCGAAGCAAAGCCCGCTAAAATTCCCTCCTCTTTTGCGGGCTGCGATTCGCAAAGCTGCGAAAGATCATTCTGAAAAACGCCCGCGCTTTGTGAATATTCGCTCCGTAAAATTTGCTCTTTGCCCGCTTGCGCGCGACTCGCCTCGGATACGGCCTGTGCTGCGCTATTTTGTGACGCGCTATTTTGTGGCATATCTCGTTGCGACGCGAAATTGCCCGCGGCATCTTCGGCGGAATTTTGGGCAGGATTTTTGGCAAAATTTGCGGCGGAGCTTTGGATTAAATTTAAATCCGAATTGCGCGCTAAATTTAAATCGGAATTCTCGGCTAAATTTGAATCGGAATTCTCTTTGGAATAAAAGCTCGTATCCGCCTTAGAATCGCAACCGAACGCCAGCACGTATGAGCGGATATTGGCAGCTATCTCATCGCTTTCAAGCGGCAAGATCACGCCGTTTTGCACCTCCTCTTTTACGAGCTCCTGCATACGCGAAATGTCGCAAAGGCGCGCTTTTTTTAGCCGTATCATCTAAAATTTTCCCTAATCTTCGCGCAATTCTCGCGGTGCATTTTATATCCGCTAAATTTAATTATTTTGAAATTCTGCGCCGCAAAATTTAACGTATTTAAATTTAGAAATTTCATAATCCAAACGCCCCGCGCACGATGATCTCGCGCGCTTTCGCAAGCCCGCCGCTCTTTAGCGTAGAGACCAAAATCGCCTGCGGATCGTGTCTCAAAAGCTTTGCGCGCTCGCTTTGGTTGAGCTTGTCGGCTTTGGTGTAGAGCCTCACGACCTTTTGATCGCCGCGCAGAAAACTAGCGAGATAGTTTTGTAAATTTTTATCTATTGCAAGATCAAACTGCCTCGCGTCGATGAGATGGACGAAAAGCTTGATATTTAGGCGCTCTTTGATAAATTCGTCGAGATTTTTTTGCCAGATATAATGCAGTTTTTTGCAAACCTTGGCATACCCAAACCCCGGCAGATCCACGAAGATCAAAGAGATATTTTCACCCAAGCTCGCAAGATCCGAAAAAGCGGGGTTGTCCGCTAAGCTTAGCGCGGATCTACCTGTAAAATTTAATTCTGAGCTTTGCGCGGAATTCGGCGCGAAACCCGCCGCAAGATCTGTCTCGCGATCCGATCTAAAATCCGCCGAGGCGCTTTTTAAATTTAAAACGGATTCCTGCTTGGAATTTTGCGCAGACGCCGCAGCCTCCGCGTGATCTTGCGCGCAATTCGCAGCCGAGCTTAAAGCCCCTTTGCTTGCTAGATCGGGCGATGTTTCATTTTGCGAGCCGTCCGTGCTTGCGGCAAGCTTTTGTTTAAATTTAACTTCGAAAAAATTTATCAGCTGCGTTTTGCCCGGCGTCGAACTTGATTTGGCTAGATTTTTGCGCCCGGTAAGCGCGTTTATCAGGCTGCTTTTGCCGACGTTGGAACGCCCCAAAAACGCCACTTCGCTCATCGCAAACTCGGGCGCACCCGCGATATTTGCGGCAGAGGTGATAAACTGCGCGCTGCTAGGATAGATCATTTGTTTTGATCTTCGACCTGAAAGATCAGACGCACGGGCTTTTTCTCGCCGCCGCCGCTCTTTACTTCGTAGGTGCCCTTTTGGCGATTTACGATGATCTTATCGCCGTAAACCTCCTTTTTGGTCTCGGCTTCGTGCAGATAGGCGTTGTTTTCAAGCGTGTAGGCCTCGATAGTCGGATCGTAGGTCAGCACGCCGCCCTTGCCGTCGTAATGCTTTTGATTGAGTAAAATTTTAAAATTTGCATTTCCCGTCGCGACGTATTTGGTAGGCTGGCGCTTGGCGTCGAAGTAGATCGTCACTTTATCGGAATTTAGCGTATCATAAGCGCCCTTTTTGATGCGGACGTTGCCCGTCAGCACGCTGATCTGCTTGATCTCGTCGGCGAAAAAATTATCCGCCGTAACCTCGACCTGCTCCTGCGCGGCGCTAAGAGTAGTCGCGCCAAAGCCCGAAATTAGCGCAGCTGAAAGTATTAGTTTGTAGAGTTTTGATCTTTTATTAAATACCATGCGTGGATTCCTTTTGAGTTTGTTTGTTTGGTTTTGGTGTCGTAGCTGATGCTTGCGCCTGTGATGCGGTCGCCGCCTTGGCGCAGCACGTATGGCACGTCGGAGCGGACGATCTTGCTGCTCGTATCGTAGATGATCTCTTGCGCCGTGTAATCAAAGCCTCTGCTATTTACGTAATGCGCGTCGCCGTTAAATTTTATCAGCTCGCCTGCGCGCGTCGCGGTCTTTGAAACCAAAGTGTGATTTAGATCTGCGCCAATCTCCTCGGCTTTAAAATTTACAAACTCGTCGCGATCCTTATAGCGAGTGCCGCCGTCCGCGGTAAATTTAGCATCCACGCGCTCGCCGATCTGATAATCGACGATCTTTCTCATCTCCATATTCGCGATACTCAGATCTTCTTTAAACATATCGCTAAAATATGGCGTCTGCACGCTTAAAAACACCATCGCGACGCAAAAGATCGCAATCGCGACGTAGAAAATTTTTATCACCATCGCTCGGCCCCTTTTGATCTGCACGAAATTTTACCCATCGCGCGCGCTTGCGAAACTACAGCCATTTGCTATTCCACTCTTCGCGCATGCCGTTTTTATCGACGAGCATTTCGATCATCTCGCGCACCGCGCCGCAGCCGCCGTTTTTGCTTAGCGCGACGTCCGCTTTTAGCGAGCTTAGCGCATCGGCGGGCTTGAAGCTGATCGCGACTGCATTTAAAAGCTTTGCATCGTTTATATCATCGCCGATCGCGGCAGCCTCATCGAAGCTTAGGTTAAAATTTTTTAAAATTTGCTCCGCCCTTGAGAGCTTGTCTTTTTCGCCTTGAAAGAGCGTATCGATCTTCAGCTCGCGCGCGCGGTTTGCGACGATTTGCGAGCTTTTGCCAGTGATGATCGCGACCTTTAGCCCCAGCCGCTGCCACTCCTGGATGCCGAACCCGTCTTTTACGTTAAATTTCTTCATCTCTTCGCCGTCGTTTGAATGGTACAGCCCGCCGTCGCTAAGGCAGCCGTCTACGTCTAAAAATATGATCTTTATCACTTCGTTTTCCGTTTTTTGAAATTTTGTGATTTTAACGAAATTTGGCTGAATTTTTAGCAAACGGCGTATAAATTTAAGCCGCGATCTTAGCCTTTAATCGGCACGTAGCCGCTATTTTCGATGATGCTTTGCCCCTGCGGCGAAAGGATCCAATCTATCAGCGTGCGGATATTTTCGTTTTTGTTGTTTTCATCGTAAACCGCGTAAATTTCAGCTACGAGCGGGTATTTGCGGCTAGCGATATTTTCTTTGTTCGGATACGCGCCGTTTAGGCTAAGCATCTTCACGCCGCCGTTTCGCACGATCCCCTCGACGTAGTAGCGAAACGAAAAGCCGATCGCGCTGCCGAAAAAGCCCGTGATCTTGCGCTTAGGCTGCGTCTCGCCCATAAATTTCAAAAACGCGCTCTGGCTGCCGCTGCCCGCGTTTCGCTGCACGGCATCTATTCGCATGTGCTCGCCGCCGAGCTGCGACCAGTCGTCAAACTCCCCAGAATAGATCCCTCGCACCTGATCCACGGTTAAGCTTGAAATTTTATTATTCGCATTTACGATAAAGACGAACGCTTCCAGCCCGATCGGCACGAAGCGCAAGCGCGCGCCCTTTTCCTGCGCATAATCAAGCTGCTGCTTCGAAGGGGCGGCGACGAAAATGAGATCCGCCTCGCCGTCGCTTATGGCCTTGTAGGCGCCGCGGGTATTGCTAAATTTAAGCCTGCTAGCATTCGTGAAATTTTGCCCGTCAAATTCCACGCTTTCTTTGGGATAGTTTGCCGCGACGAATGCCGAAAATACCGGATATAGCGCGGCTGCGCCGTCGATTATCGGCAGATCGCCGCTAAGTTTTAAGCTAGAGCTAACGCGCACGATCTGCGAGCCCTGCTCAAACGGCAGAAATTTATGCAGCTCGATCGATTTAGCCTGCATCTCGGCGCTGCTTTGATTTACGTATCGCTTCACGACGAAGCGGTAAAACGCAAAATCGAAAGCCGCCAAGCTAAGCACTAGCAAAATGATGATAATTACACGCTTCATCTTAGTTTCCGTTTGCGATATAGGAGATGATCGAGCATTTGCTCTGCAGATACAGCGCCGCTGCGGTTAGCGCGCAAACGCTGATCGCCCAAGCCGTCAATATTACGGCGATCGTTTTTTGAAAAATTTCATCGCTCATTTTGCGCCTCACATATGCTCGATTGCGTGATTAAGTAGCCAAAAAAAGCCCATTAGGACGCTCAAAAAAATTATGAACGAAAACACAGAGAGGATCAAAAGATTTCTAATTCTTCTGCGGCGCTCGGGTGCACTTTTAGCCGATTTAATAAATTTTACTAAACTTGCGATTAGCCAAATGAGCGAAACTACCGGCAGCCCAGTAAAAACCAAGATAAACATGGAAAAAGGATCGAATAGCCACTGAGAATATATGAGTGGAGTAAAAGCGCATGCAAACGCAACCGTCGAAATAATTATAAATTTTTTATCTCTTTTATGGCGCTCCGGCTCGTCTTTTGATCTGATAAATTTAATCAAGCACGCGATGAGCCAAACAAAGCAGATCAAAAAGAGCACATTTAAAATCTCCATAAGCGATCCGAAATTATTCATCTTTTACCTTTAAATTTTAATATGAAAAGCGGCGGTTTAGCGCTCCGGCAGTGCGAAATTTCATATAGCATAGTTCGCGGTTTTCGCGGCGGGCGCAAATGCACCGCCAGCGGTCTTAATAAAAGCGGCGCGCTTTGCCCGAACAAGGGCGAAATTTTGCAAATTTCAAGCGGCGGCGAGAGTAAAATTTCAAACGCCGATAAAATTACAAAACCGCGAATTGCTAATTTTGCTAAATTTAGCGCGCATTTGCCGTTATAAAACGCCCTTGGTGCTAGGCACGCCGGCGCGCTCGTTTATACTTATCGCGCGACGGAATGCGACGGCAAACGCCTTAGACGCGGCCTCTGCGACGTGATGTAGATTTTCGCCGCGGATCTGGCATAGATGCAGCGTTAAATTTGCGTTGAAAGCCAGAGCGCGGAAAAACTCCTCCACGAGCTCGGCGTCAAATTCGCCGATCTTGCCGCGCTTTAGGCTCGGGCAATCAAATACCAAAAACGCGCGGTTGGAAAAATCAAGCGCCGCAGAAACCGCCGCCTCGTCCATCACGAGGACGCTATCGCCGAAGCGCTCGATGTTTTGCGCGGGATAGATCACCTCTTTGATCGCGCTTCCGAGCACGATGCCGCAGTCCTCGACGCTGTGGTGAAAATCGACCTGCAAATCGCCCTCGCAGCGCAGGTTCAGATCGATCCACGCGTGCTTGGCAAACGCGCTAAGCATATGATCGAAAAAACCGATGCCCGTTTGTATCTGCGCCGCGCCGCGCCCGTAAAGCTCCAGCTCAAGCTCGATTTTGGTCTCTTTCGTAGCCCTATTTTTGCTTATCATCGCGCAATCCTTAAAACTAAATTTTGTTTGAAATCTATCTAAATTTCACTAAATTTCGGTTAAAATTTCGGCTAGCTTTTCGGAATTTACGCTGCCGATCTGGCGCAGGTTCGCAATCTCGGCGCCCTCTTTAAAAAACAGAATCGTAGGCGGGCCGAATACGTTAAAATGCGCTTTTATCGCCCTATTTTGCTCGCTATCTTCGCTAAGATCGATCTTTAAAAGGCTAAATTTATCAAGAGCGCCGGCAAGAGCGGGATCTGCGAACGCTCGCTCGCTCTGCTCGCAATTTTTGCACCAGCTAGCCCAAAAGTCCACTATCACGGGCTTTTTGGAATTTTCTATTTCGCTGCGCAGCTGCGCCAAATCGTGCACAAACGAAAAATGCGCGCCGCTTAAATTTTTAGCGCGAGAAAATTCGCCCGCTTGCAAGCTCTCGCCGCCGGGGCCGCCGCTGGAATATCTCGTGCTTTGCGGGATCAGATTACCAAGCGGCTTAGAAAAATCTTTTGCGCCGCTGGCAAAGCCCGCGAGCAGCAGCGCCGAATATAGCGCGATTACAAGGGCCAAAGCGCGCTTGATACCGCTCGCGCCGCCGTCAAACAGCCCCAAAAATCCTGCGAAGATCGCGCCTAAAACCGCATAAATCAGCAGGCTTAAATTTTCGCCGATGAGCGCGCGCGAAATCCACACCGCCGTAAAAAGCAGCAAAAAGCCGAAAATTTTAGGCACCGCCTCCATCCAAGCTCCCGGTCTAGGCAGTGCGCCGCCGAGCCCCACCACAAGCAGCAGCGCGCCGCTTCCGAGCCCCAGCGCAAAAAGAGCCGCCGCACCCAGCAGAACGTCGCCGCTGCCCGCGATGTAAACGAGCGCGCCCGCAAGCGGAGCGGAGATGCACGGCGATACGACGAGTGCCGAGATAAGCCCCATCGAAAAAACTCCGATCAGGCCGCTAGCATTTTCGCTTTTACTATTTAAGAAGCTTTGAAAGCGCGCAGGCAGGCGGATCTCGTAAAATCCAAACATCGAAAACGCGAGCGCGGCGAATATGAGCGAGGTTAAAATCAGTGCGGGCGGAGTTTGCAGCAGGCCCTGTAAATTTTGCCCAAAAACCGCCACGAAAGCTCCTAAAATCGCATACGAGCTCGCCATACCGAAAATATACGCGAGGCTTACGGTGAGGCTTTTTTTCGCGCTCGGCTTCGAGGAGGTTTTCGCCACGATGATCGACGAGAGGATCGGGATGAGCGGATAGACGCAAGGACTTAGCGAGAGCAGCACGCCGTAGCCGAAAAACAGCGCGATCGCGGCGATGAAGCTCTTGCCGCCAAGAACGTTTAAAATTTTATCCTGCTCGGAGATGGAATTTGCGCCGCGAGAAGTTTTTTGCGCGAAGGTTTCGTCGGAATTTACCGCAGCACTTTCCGCCGAGCTCGCCGCGGAATTTCCCGTCGCGTGCGAGTTTGCCTCAGAATTTGCCTCTGCGCCCGAAGCTGCGGTATTGCTTTCAAAATTTAAATTCCCGCTCTGTGCGCTGTACGTGTCAGAAATATGCGCGAAATTTGCGCCGCTTCGGTATTTTTTCAGCTCGGAGTTTGAAATTTTGCTGATCTCATAGCCCTCCACCACGCGCTTGAAGTTAAAGCCGAACTGCTGCGGCTGATAGCAAAAGCCCGATTTCGTGCAGCCCAAAAAATCGCCGTTAAGCACGAAATCATCGCTGTCTGCGGTGTTTGCAAGCACGAGGCCTAAAGGCACGGCGATGCTAAATTTGCCCTCATAAATTTTATAATCCTTGTATTCGGTCGCGGCGGGCAGATTTATTAAATTCGTCACCTCCGCGCCGCCAATGAAAATTTTTATCTCGTTTTGATAGAGATAGACCCCGTCCGCGATATCAAAGCTTAGCGTTACGCTATCGCTTTGCGCCGTTGCGTCAAGCTTGAACGCATCGGAGGGTTTCAGGGGCTCGGCGCCCAAGCCTAAAAGAAAAAACGCTGCCAAAATCAGTGATCTTATCAAATTTTATCCTTTGAAATTTTTTCCTACATTCTAACGTAATAAGTATGAATTTATAGTGTAATATAAAGAACTTTTTTGTAAAATTCCTTAAAATTTTAGGAGGCAATATGAGCAAAGAGATCAAAACCGAAACGGGTGAAATAGCGCTGAAAGAGATAGAATTTAAAAGTTCAAAGTACGAAAAAATCTCGTTCAAAGACTACGAGACGCTGCTTGAAAGATACCAGATTGAGCTTTTGAAGCTGCAAAAATTCGTAAAAGAGAAGGGGCTAAAAATTTTGATTTTGATGGAGGGGCGCGACGCGGCGGGCAAAGGCGGCACGATCAAGCGTTTAACCGAGCACCTAAACCCGCGCGGATGCCGCATCGTAGCGCTCGAAAAGCCGAGCAATGTCGAAAAGACGCAGTGGTATTTCCAGCGCTACGTCGCGCACCTACCCAGCGGCGGCGAGATCACGATCTTTGACCGCAGCTGGTACAACCGCGCGATGGTCGAGCCCGTGATGGGCTTTTGCACCCACGCCGAACATAAAGATTTCCTGCGTCAAGTGCCTAAATTTGAGGAGCTTTTGGTAAGTGCGGGGATAATTTTGTTTAAATTTTACTTTTCGGTCTCCAAAGAGGAGCAAAAAAGGCGCTTCGAATCGCGCCGTACCGACCCGCTGAAGCAATACAAGCTTTCGCCGGTGGATGCGAGATCGCAGGAGCTGTGGAATCAATACACGCTCGCAAAATACTCGATGCTGCTCGCTTCAAATACCGAGTTTGCGCCGTGGACGATCCTTGATAGCAACGACAAAAAGATCGCGCGGCTAAACGCCTTCCGCTGCATACTCTCGCGCATAGACTATCCCGAAAAAATTGGTGCGAAGGAGCTTGCAGTGGATCCAAACCTCGTGCGAAACGGCACCAGGGAGATAGTCCTAATGGAGGATAGCCAAAAAAGCGAGGCTTGGCGCAAGCTGGAAAGCCCCTCTCGCAAGAACAAGAAGGATAAGAAAAAGGGTTAAATCTTGCCAATGAAGATTACTCGCTAAGAATTGCCATGGAGGCTTGCTTAGGAATTGCCTCATTAGGGATTATTTCCTAATATATAGAAACGCATTAAATTCTATGATTATGCACCTCAAGATTCTTTGAAATTCTATCTAATGGGATGGAATTCTACACAACGCCACGGGCTACGTGATGAAGTATATCACGTTTCAATTCCTAATGGAATAGAATTCTACCTCGTCGCTTGCTTTTCTCCGCGGCTATCGCCCATAGTTTCAATTCCCAACGGGATGGAATTCTACGCAGATTGAAAAACCTACTACCGAAGTTCCTTATTTCGAGTTTCAATTCCCAACGGGATGGAATTCTACTTTGCTCTATTGGGTATTTCCAGTTTTTGCATTGTATGTTTCAATTCCCAACGGGATGGAATTCTACTTAACCAAAAGGCTTAAAACGGCGCAAATAGGGAGTTTCAATTCCCAACGGGATGGAATTCTACAGCACGAATTTTGCCATTTTTCTAGATAGAAAGTGTTAGGAGTATATATTTTTATGCCTTAAAATGGACTAAATTTAAAAAAGCGCCGATTGCTCAATGCCCAAGATTTCGGCATTTCAAAATCCTAAAAGCAACTTTATCGCTATCTATATGTATCGTGAGTGCAAATGTTAAAATCTCAATATAAGATATTCAAAAAATCGAAGTATGAACAACAAAAAAAGCTGAAATTTTAAAAGCATATGCGTTTTTAAAGCCAATTCGTTCGCCGTTCCGTGCTTCAGATCAAATTTATTTCAAAAGACATGCATTTTAAGAGGGCACAATCTATAGGCGCAAGTGATTCTAGTCAAAATTTCAAAGGCACGAATGAGCTTAAAACCCCAGCCTACCGCCATACCAGCCCCTCGTAAGGCACGCCTTCGCAGACATATTTTTTAATCTGATTGGCCTCGCGACGGATGATTTGACGCCAGGTTAGGCTCCGACCCGCTACATTTGCGCAAGATGATAGTTTCTCAATCATTTTTAGCTCGATCTTTTGCACCGCTTCTCGACCGAATCGAATACGCCCCGCATCCGTTTCAAAATCTTTTGCCGCAATCTCGCGTTTATTTAACATTCCAAAAATTAATCTATCACCTAAAATAGGCTTAAAAATCTCTGCAAGATCAAGATGCAGACTTAGCGTACGGTAGTTTGGCTCGTGCAAAAAGCCGATGCGCGGATCAAGCTCGGTTTTGTAAATTTCGCTGAGGCAGACGTTATAAATACGCGTATTTACATAGCTAATGAGGGCATTAATTTTATCCGCTGGCGGGCGTTTGGAGCGCGTCGTAAATTTAAAACTGCGCTGATCCTCGATGATTTCGTTCCAAGCCGCGAAATACTGCTTGGCAAAGCCGCCTTCCACCGCCATTACCGCTGCTATGTCGCAGGCGCGCGCTAGAGCATCCAGATGCGGCGCAGTATCGAGCGAGACGCCGTAAACCTTACAATTAATGGCTGCATTTAAGATGCGAACGCGAGTAATCTCGCGAGCGATAAAAAGGCGCTTAGAAAGATCATCAAAAGCCCGCAGCTGCGCCAAAAGCACAAAGCCGCTTTTATTTACAGAATTTGAAGTATTCGGGAAAAAACTGCCGCGGAAGCTCTGATAGGCGCTAAAAATATGCAGCAAAATGTTATTATCAGCCAAAAACGCCATAGCATAAGTGTCGAGCTCTACTCGCGCCAAAATATAAATTTCATCAATCGCGTTAATCGGCAAAATTTTACTAGTTAAAATTCCGCCCTCGTCGTTAAATTTATCGAAATATAGATTATTATCTTTGCGGCGCAATCGGCCTGGGCTCAAAATAAAATGCGTGCGATCCGATTTTTGCATACTTTATCCTTGAATTTTAGCTGAAAATTGCTTCGTTTTTATCGCATCCGATGACTAGGCGCTGTGAATATTTGAGCGAATTAAAAGTATAAATTACTACCGAATCAAGCTTGCTGGCGCATTCTTTTTGCAAAATCGCCATTAATTTTTTAAGATCGCTCGCTCTGATTTCGCCTTCGAAAACGCTGAATTGCACGCGAGGCAGAAATTTCTCGACCGCCTTTCGGACGCGCGCAGCGTTATTTTTCTCCTTTTCGTCGCTGCTTGAAATATCGTAAAATAAAATAGCGTACATTTTATCTCCTAAATGCAATAATCACGATAAGCGCAACTCTCGCAAATCTTTTGCGGGCTAAATTTAGGCGGCTTTGGCTCATTCACAAGGGCGGCAATGCCGTTTAGAATTGTTTCGATTTTAGTAAAATTTTCGGCGTTATCCTCAATGGCTATGACGGTTTTGCCGCTAATTAATTTGCCTTTCACCTCTTTTAAATTTAAGCCTATTTTTAAAAGATAGATATAAAAAAGTAGCTGCATCTTGCCTGCTTCTGGATTTTTTAGGCTCTTTTTATATTCAGTGATGAGATAATGTCCGCGCTGCTTGGAAAGCTTGTCGAATTTCAAATTTGAAAATGCAAAGTCCTGCAAACCGTTCTCTTTGATATCCGCTAGCGCCTTGCCCATCAGCATGTTTTCATCTTCCTGATTGGCGTGAATATTGTGTGCGTAAAGCCACGCCTCGCGCTTACAGGTGACGTAATAATTCACAAGCGTGCCGGTGATTTGGTCTTTGCAAAACATTAGTCGAAAAACTCATTCTTGAGATTTAAGGCGGCATCCTTTTTAATCCCGAAATTATTATTGTATGAAGTATCGCCGAATGGTAAATAATAGACATCTTTTAGCCCATCAATACGCTTTATATTTAAACGCTTTGCATCAAATTCTGTGATATTTACAGCATCAATAAATTCACAAAAGGCATTTACCTGATTAACAATCACTTCTTTCGTTTTTTTATCAAAGGTAACAACCCTAATCTCATCAATCGAATTATAATGATCTCCCAATAATTTTTTCGCTTGTTCAATTTGTAAACACCGCCAAAGTAAATGATTTAATATCACCCACTATGTATATGGGCGCTCTGTGGACTGCAAGAGGAGTAATTATTGAGGGTGTCCTATATGTTTTTATGATGAAGAAAAGATTTGAAGATGTAACTAATAAATATGAAAAGCGT
>ERZ773004.995-NODE-995-length-15407-cov-25.746678_pt1 | contig 15407 bp, 10 predicted proteins | sample MGYA00580667_ERZ773004 | MGnify/ENA primary metagenome ERZ773004 (study PRJEB29015, sample SAMEA2737963) | human oral metagenome | biome: human oral; feature: human-associated habitat; material: dental | place: China | collected 2123 ... | reverse complement strand
TCGGTGGGGACGCGCGAGGAGGACGACCGGGTGCTCGCGGCCGCCGCTGCGTGGGACGGTCCGCGCGGCTGACGGCTCATGCGAATGGCGCGGACCCCGGTTCGGTGGGAATCTGGACGGTGCGAACCCTGCGGACCTTCAACGCGTGGATCAATGATCGGGACTCGATCCGCGGCTGCGACGTCGGGCCCGGAGCATCGGAGGCATCATGAGACGACGAACGAGTATCCGACTGACGGTCATGACTCTTGGCGCCGGGCTGCTGGGCGGTTGCCGTCGTCGTGCCGGTGACGTCGGCGGCTCAACCGGTTCGATCCCGACCTCGCCACCGGGAGGAGCGGAGCCCACGAGCGTCTCGGTCTCCCCGGGCGACGAGGCGAGCGGCGACGGGACGAGCGGTCCTCAGCTGCTGACGCCCTCGCCGTCCCTCGATGACCTCCTCTGGCCCCGAGCCAGGTCCTGGGATTCCTGGCGCCTGATCGATCCCGCGACCGTCGAGGTCACGTTCATCAGCGGACCCGCCGACTGCGAGGGCGTCTACGCTCAGGTGGTCGAGACGGATCAGGATGTGACGATCAACGTGAGTCTGGGTGTCCTTCCGAGCGCCGGACTATGTGAGGACATCGCCCTGGAGTCGGCTGTCAGGGTCACTCTCGGCCAGGATCTGGGCGACCGCCGGGTTCGTCAGGACGCCGCTGAGTCCGCTGACGGATGATCGGCGCGGCTCGCCCCGGTCGTGCGCTCCCGCTCGGGGCCATCACCCGAGCGTTACGCCGTCGTGATCGACACCAGGAAGACCAGCTCGAGCACCACCTCGACCAGCCCCATCGTCCCGGGTCGCAGTGGCCGGTGCCGCTGCTCGACCAGCCTCCACTGCCAGCGCGGCATGACCAGGGACCGCACCGCCAGCACCACCCAGAGCGCCGCGTGCAGCCACGGCAGCCATCCCCCGGCGGCCAGCCACACGGCCCCCGCCGCCACGGCCGCGTGCGCCGCCACCGTCCAGGCCAGGAGCCGGTTGTTGAAGCGCTCCCGGATCATCGACTTGATGTACGGCACCGTCCCGCAGAAGTACGCCGCCGTCGACGCCGTCACCAACCACATCCACGGCCAGCCCGCCAGCTCGCCGTTGGGGCTCGCGCCCGGCAGCGCCGTGTTGTTCCCGCTGGTCCCGAGGAATCCGCCCGCCCCTCTGACGGCCAGGCTGTACGTCACCGCGGCGATGAGGCTCGCCGCCGCCGTCGTCGCCAGCCCGGAGGGCAGCGAGCGCTCGCGCCCGCGCCACACCTCCCACAGGGCGATGGCGAACAGCGGCAGCATCGGCACCGCCCACTGCAGCAGGTGCGGGGCGGCGACCAGGGTCAGCAGCATGAGCACGCCGGTCCACCCGGTGTACACCGCCAACGGCACGACCAGTAGCGCCCGCTTGCGCGCGGACCGCGTGCGCAGCCACTGCGACCAAGCCCAGTAGGTGAGGTAGGCGCCCCACCAGGACGGGATGAAGAGCAGGTTGACCCAGCCGAAGCCGCCCACGACCCAGCCGATGATCGCCGGCATGACGAGCATCGACCAGGCGCCGTGCTGATTGGGCACCCAGGCGCGCCGGCCCGGCTGCTGGCGGATCCTCTCCTGCCTGCGCCGCTCGGACTGGATGAAGGTCTCGCCCTCGCGGGTCCTCGCGGGACGGCGGGGCCTGCCGGTGGCGAGCAGGATGTCGTCGTCGGGGCCGGGCCGGGACTGCTGGTAGGGGATGCCGGAGCGCGGCTCTCGTCCCCCGGCGGGGGAGACGGCGTCCCGATCGGAGGATGCCGAGGGCGCGGCGGAGGGGACCGCCTCGGACGGGGACGCCCCCGCGGTCGGGGCGCCGTCGTCCGGAGCCGGGTCGCCGGAGACGTACTCGACGTGGCGGTCGGAGGGGCCCGAGGGGCGTTGCTGACTCACGAAATCAGCCTAGATCAGCCTCGCGAGCGCGTGCCGGCTCGGCACCCGGGCGGATCGGGGCGGATCGACGTCGGGTCCCGCGTGCCGTCGGGGCCGGGGCGCTGGGAGACGCGTCATCCGCGGGGCGCCCGTCGACCGGTGAGCTCGGCGCGAGCGCCGGCGCTGACGCCGCCGTCCCGGGGCTCGACGGAGACGATCATTCCGTCCGCGCACAGCACCGAGTCGGCGTCCTTTCTCATCACCGACGGGATTGTGACAACGGCCCACGGCAGAATCGTGCCGTTCGCGAGTCTGACTTCCTGGAGGCGGCTGTCGGGGCTCCTCCCGTCCTCGTCGTTCAGCCCGACGACGAACTTCCCATTGTACCTGCCGTAGTCCTCCGTCTGGGTGGAGAACAGGGCGGAGTCCACGACGCCGACGCTCAGCGGGAAGGCCATGTCGTGCGCCGAGTGACGCGTTCCGCTCACCGAACGCCGATAGAGATCGGCCGTGTCGATGGGCATCTTCGTCCCCGTGCGCGTGTCGAGCACGGACATGGACAGCGGGTGGAGATCGGTCGTCTCGAGGTCCCCTTCCAGGGTCCTGTCGAAGGCCCAGACGACGATCGCCTGGGAGCTGGCCTCGACCCGGATGATCTCCCAGCCGTCGTCGTAGGAGATCTCCCGGCCGTTGTCGACGAACGCGTTGTCCAGGAATACGGTTCTACCGGTGTCGGTCTCCTGGACGCTTCCGACGTCGATGGGGTTGACGATCCAGCCGCCCACGTTCATGGGACGCCCCTCGGCGCGCTGAATCCTGCCCAGCCTGCGGCCATCCCCCAGGTGCTTCCTGTCGTGCTGCGACATGCGGAAGTACTCCGCGGGCCGGCTGCTCACCGACAGCGACGAGGCCGACTGGTCCGTGTCGTCGTCCCCCTTGTCGTGCAGGAGCACATTGGTGTGCCCGCCGGGTCCCGGGATCGCCGCCGTACCGGCGTCCAGCGGCGTGAGCTCGTGGCCGTCGGCGAGGTCGTAGACCCGCCGGCCGACGACGGCCATGGAGTCGGTCAGCTGCACGGTCGGTGTCGCCCCGGCGATCTGCGTGTCGAGGGCGACGCGGCCGGTGCCGGTGCTCAGGACGACGACGCGGCTGAGCTCCTCGGAGGGGCTCGTGCTGGTGGTGGAGCCACCGGGGGTGATGTCGAATGCGTAGGCGAGCCACTCGCCGTCGGGCGAGGTGAACGCGGACCGGCCCGCGTAGATGTCGACGCCGAGCAGGGCGCCGTTGCCGTGGTCGTCATGGTTGGCATGGTCGTCATAGCCGTCGTCAGCGCTCGATTCCGGCCTGAGCCCGGTGGTCCCGAAGCACCACGTGACCCGTCCCGTCTCGGAGTCGAGCCCGTAGGCTCCTTCGCTGGTGACGAGGACGGCTCCGTGCGCCCCGGCGAGCAGGTGCCGCTCGTGCGAATCGACGGAGGTCGTCCAGTCGGGGTCCGCGATGGCCGACTGGGACTGGGCGGAGGCGGCGGTCGCGATCTCCTCGACCGCCGGGAACGACTCGGGCGGCTCCTCGGAGGCCTCATCGACCGTGATCCGGATGAGCGGATCGAGGCGCTCGTTGATGACAGCTGGAACGGCGCTGGCGAGGACCGTGACGGCGGCCGCGCCGACGGCGGCCGCGCGCAGGCGTGTCATCCGCTCGCAGCAGCCCTGGCCCTACCCGCCCTACCGCCCCTGCGCGTCCTGTCGGGGCCGGCGCTGCGTCCGGGGAGGAGGCGTCGTCCAGGGCGCTGGCGGTCTCGGAGTCCCCCTCGGGATCGGGGGAGTCGTCTTCGAGCCGCGCCGCAGACCGTTCGGCGCGACGAGGCGCGCGTGCGGCGATATGGGTCAGGACGGCGATGGAGAGGCACGCCCATGCGGTGACCAACCAGCCGGTGACCGCGGGGACGGTGCGGGTCGTCCTGATGACCTCGCTGGTCTCGGTGCCGACGACGGCGCATCCGATGAGGGCGAGGAAAACCAGGATTCCGGTCGCGCCCCAGACGTCGATGCGCATGAGTCGCACGGAGGGGCGCAGCGCCCAGGCGCCTACGAGCGCGACGGCGCCCGTTCCCACCACGTGGAGGAGTGGCGAGACCATGGTCATCGACAGCGGCGAGCGCGTCCACGTCACGAGGGTGCCGATCAGCAGGACGAGGGTCGCGATGGCCGCGGCGAGACTGGCGCCCATCAGGGCGCTGCGGAGCGGTCTCGGTCCTCGTGGGCCGGCGGTCCCCTGCGTTCGCGAGCGCGGGGAGGAGCCAGCGTCCGACTGCCCGTCACCGTTCTCATCGCCCTCGTCGCGGGGCTCGCCGTTGTTCACGCCGTCAGTGTCCGGCGCGGCCGTACCGGTGGCGATGGGGAATGGATCCCGTGCCGCTCGGGCCTGGCGGTGCTCGTTCCGCTCAGCCCAGCAGCAGGCTGAGCAGCACGAGCAGGGAGACGATCATCTCGAGGCGTCCGACGAGCCTGACGCTGATGAGCGGCTGCCCGCTCCTCATGCGCCTGAGCTGGATCAGCGGCAGCACGGTGGCCCGCAGCGCCAGTAGGACCCACACCAGCGCATGCGCCCAGGACAGGAGCCCGTCCGCCGCGCAGCCGAGCGCCGCCGCCATCAGCGCGGTGTGGAGACCGACCGATCCGACGATCATCCCCCGGTCGCCGCGTTGGCGCACCATCGTCTTGACGTAGGGGACCGCGCCGACGAAGTAGGCCGCGAGGAAACCGGTGACCAGCCACATCCACGGCCACCCGGTCAGCGAGCCGTCCGGGCTCGCCCCCGCCAGCGCCGCGGCGTCCGGCCCCAGACCCAGCGGACCCCCGCGCCCCCCGGTGCCCAGGTCGTAGACGACGGGGGCCATGAGGGAGGCCGCCAGCGTCGTGGCGGCCCCCGAGAGCAGAGAGCGCTCCCTGCCGCGCCACGCCTGATGGATCGCGACCACGGCGAGTGGGACCAGAAGGAGCCCCCAGCGCACGAGATAGGGGGCGAGGAGCAGGGCGAGCACCGCCAGGACCGCCGTGGCCGCCGAGTAGGTGAGCAGCGGGGCCCGGAGGGCTGCCCGCTTGCGGGCCGTGCGGGTGCGCATCCACTGGGCCAGCACCCAGTAGCTGAAGTAGGCGAACCACCAGGCCGGCAGGGCGAGGGCATCCACCCGGCTCCAGCCTCCGGCGGCGATACCGACGATCGGCGGAAGGACGAGCATCCCCCATGCCCCGTGGTAGTTGGGCACCCAGCCGCGCCTGCCGCGCCGACGGCGGGGCTTCTTCTGCGTGGAGGGCTTGGACGGCGCGGGCGGCTGGGACGGTTCGGGACGTGGCGACGGTGCCGACGGTTCGGGCTGCGCGGACGACGGCGGGGCCGGGGCCTCGCGTGGCCGGTCGGCGGCGGACGTCCTCTCCTCAGGGCGCTCGGTGCTGCGGCCACGGGGACCGGCGGGTGGTGACTGGCTCACACTCGCAAGCCTAGGAGGCCGGCAAGACGCCCGGCGAGTGTGATGACGCCCCGTTCGCTCCGGTTCCCGGGTCGGCGGGATTCACTCTGGGAACCGGGTCGGCCGGGCTCGACACGGCCGTCGCACCGTCGTCGGCCAGTTCCTCGCCATTCGTGTGTGAGGGTGTGGGTGGGGTGGGCGGGCGCCGGTGGTTCGGTGTCTCAAGGCGCGTGGTCGTACCCGGGAGCGCGCGGTCGTACCCGGGAGCGCGCGGTCGTACCTTAGAGGGGCTCTAAGGTACGACCACGTGGAGTTGCGTACGACCGCGTGCGGTGGGGGTACGACCACGCGGCTTTACGTACGACCACGCGGGGCCGATGGCGCACGAGGACGAAGCGGGGCACGCTCCCCGGCGCTCCGGGCTCCACAGGCCGGTGGCGCGCAGTGCCCAGGCCGGCAGAGCGCAACGGTGAGCATGCAGTGATGGGCTGCGCAGCGGCGAACTCCACCGGCACAGACCAGCGCAAGGCCGCATCGAGGGCAGCCTCAGCGCCGGGCTCCGCAGGCCAACAGCGTGCGGGCCAACAGCGCGCAGGCCAACAGCGTGCGGGCCAACGGCGCGCGGTGCGCAGACCAGCGGCTCGGGGCCGCGGGGCCGCGAAGTCCGTGGAACGCAGCAGGACCCGTACCGGTGCCGTGCGCTCGCAAGCAGCGCGCGACGAGCACTCAGGACCTCCGGGACTCATCCGAACATCCGAGCGCCGAGACGAACCCCGCCGGGGAACGGCACGACGCGGACCAACGCCCTCCGCGGAGACGACGGCGAGCGGTGCGCTACGCCGCCCCCGGGGCTCAGGACACCCGGCCCGGGGCTCCGGAGATGAGGATCAGTGAGACCCGGCAACCGATGGCTCGAGCCGCCCGGCCCGGGGCACCCGCCGAATGATTGGTTCGAGATCGACCAACAGGGTGCTCGAGCCGCCCGGCCCGGAGTACCCGAGGTTCCGACGTCACTGCCCCAGCGCCGAGTCCACCACGCTCTTGGCCTCCTCCTGGACCACTGCCAGGTTCTCGGCCCCCTTGAAGGACTCGGCGTAGATCTTGTAGACGTCCTCCGTGCCCGACGGGCGTGCTGCGAACCAGGCGTCCTCGGTGGTCACCTTGAGGCCGCCGATGGGCGCGTCGTTGCCGGGCGCCCGCACGAGACGGCCGATGATCGGCTCGCCGGCGAGCTCGGTGGCCGTGACGTCCTCCGGCGCCAGGTCCGCGAGCCTGGCCTTCTGCTCCTTGGTGGCGGGCGCGTCGATGCGGGCGTAGGCGCTGGCGCCGAAGCGTTCCACCTGCTCCTCGTGCAGCTGCGAGGGCGTCTTGCCGGTGACGGCGATGATCTCACTGGCCAGCAGGGCCAGGATGATGCCGTCCTTGTCCGTGGTCCACACGGTGCCGTCCTTGCGCAGGAAGGAGGCTCCCGCGCTCTCCTCGCCCCCGAAGCCGACGGAGCCGTCGATGAGGCCGGGCACGAAGTGCTTGAAGCCCACCGGCACCTCCACGAGCGTGCGGCCCATGGCCACCACCACCCGGTCGATGAGGCTGGAGGAGACCAGCGTCTTGCCCACCGCGCAGCCCTCGGGCCAGCCGGGGCGGTGGGTGAAGAGGTACTCGATAGCCACGGCCAGGAAGTGGTTGGGGTTCATCAGACCGCCGTCGGGGGTGACGATGCCGTGGCGGTCGGAGTCGGCGTCGTTGCCGGTGGCGACGTCGTAGGGGGTCTTGCCGGCGGCGTCGGGCGTCATCTTGTCCCGCAGCGAGGCCATGGCGTTGGGGGAGGAGCAGTCCATGCGGATCTTGCCGTCCCAGTCCAGGGTCATGAAGTGCCAGGCCGGATCCACCTCGGGGTTGACCACGGTGAGGTCGAGCCCGTAGCGCTCGCCGATGGCGCCCCAGTAGTCGACGGAGGCGCCGCCCAGGGGGTCCGCGCCTATGCGCACGCCCGCCTCCCGGATGGCGTCCATGTCGATGACGTTCTCCAGGTCGGCGACGTAGGTCTCCAGGTAGTCGTGCTTGACGACGTGGGGGCCGTCCAGGGCGTCGTTGATCGGAACGCGCGGCACCTCGCGCCAGCCGCCGGCCAGCAGCTCGTTGGCGCGGTTCGCGATCCAGCCGGTGGCGTCCGAGCCGGCAGGCCCGCCGTGCGGCGGGTTGTACTTGAAGCCGCCGTCGCGCGGCGGGTTGTGCGAGGGGGTGATGACGATGCCGTCGGCCAGACCCGGGCCGGCGGTGCGCACGCCGGCCTCGGTGCCCGCGCCGTTGGCCCGCAGGATGGAGTGCGAGACGGCCGGGGTGGGCGTGTAGGACCCGCGGGCGTCGACGGCGGTGGTGACGCCCGCGCCCGTGAGCACCTCGATTGCGGTGCGCCAGGCGGGCTCGGACAGGCCGTGGGTGTCGCGGCCGAGGTAGAGGGTGCCGTCGGTGCCCTGGGAGCGCCGGTACTCCACGATCGCGGCGGTGATGGCCACGATGTGGGCCTCGTTGAAGGCGGTGTCCAGGGAGGAGCCGCGGTGGCCGGAGGTCCCGAAGACCACCTTCTGGGTCGGGACGGCGGGGTCGGGGACGAGGTCGTAGTAGGCGGAGAGGACCTCATCGATGTTGACGAGGTCGTCGGGCTGTGCTGGTTGTCCTGCGCGTGGGTGCATGGGGTCAGTGTGTCACCGATCACTGGGTGTGTCCTGGGAATCCCGAAAGTCGGATGTGAGATCGTGCGGGGATCGCCTTCCCCGCGTTCCTCGGCCGGGCTTATCCGGTCTCATCCGCGCATGAGGCTCCCGTGCTCGCGGGGGAGGGCACTACGAGTGGTGGCCGGGGAAACTGCACAATCCAGCGGACCCCCGTGCTCGCGGGGGGGGGCGGGCCCGACGACGCCGTGCGTCGTCACGGCCCGGGCTAGGCGGGAATCCAGTCCCACATGGTGACGTTGCGGCGGTCCGTCACCCACAGCTCGGCCCGTGTCACCCGGTTGCCCATGACGAGGAGGGAGCCGCGCACCGGGTGCGGCACGTTCCGGAACAGCGTGTAGGCCCGGTCGCCCGTGTCGACTCCGATGCGGTCCTGGCCCAGGAGGTGCAGACGCGCCGTCGGGTGCGCCGGATCGGTCGTCAGCGCCCGCCACGCCTCGGGCGGTATCCCCCGCGGCAGGATGAGGGCCATGTCGGCGGCGTACTCGCCGGGGTCCCGACCGACCGGGGCGATGACGACATCGAGATGATGGTCCGTGATGAGCTGGAACGTCTCGTTCTGATCGGTGTCCACGCACAGGCGGGTCCATCCCATGGCCCCTTGGGCCCGCTCCCGCTCGGAGACGGTGACCTGGTGCAGCGAGCCTGTGGCCGAGCCGCTGTCCACGATTCCCCGGGTATCGCGCTTGATGAGTCGGGAGGAGGCGCTTCGCATGAGGGAGGGCAGGCGGCGGCCGTGAATGTGGATGAGCTCGTTGAGATCGAGCTCGGGCATGCCGGAGGCGCCGATGGTCTCGGGCGCGAACCCGTTGTTCCTGAGCCGCTTGCTCTCACGACCGCCGAGACGAAAACCGGTGCGGAACAGGTCGGAGCCCAGGAACGTGCTTCCAAGACTGCGTGCGTGCGGGCGCGAGGCGAAGGCGGTGGCGGTGGCTCGGGCGAAGGGCGTGCCGGTGAAGCGGGGGCGGGAGGGCTCGCTCATCGGCGTCGCGGGCGGAATCGGCGGCGTTCCGGTGAAGCGGGGGCGGGAGTCCCGCGCGCCTCCGGGTCCGGCCTCGACGGCGTCGGGGAATCCCTTGCGGCCCGTCTCCGCCGAGGTCCGAGACGTGGAGCCGGCCGCCTCGGCGGCGCTCGGGGCCGCTTGGCCGGTGAGGCTGCGAGCTCGGGCCGTCAGGTCGTCATGAGACGGGATGTTGGGCAGTTTCACGGTGGTCCTCGACGATGAGAAGAAGAGCGGGAAGGATGAGGGGTGAGTGCTGGGGCGATGCGAACGGCTGCCGCCCAGTCTAGGAGGTCGGCGGGCGCCCGGGGCATGGGTAGTCTGACCCGGTTGCTCGCGCACCCATGCCGTTGCACCGGAAACGCACCCGTGTACCCAGGAGGGACCATGACCGTCAGTCGTATCGCCGCCGCCGACGCCCCCGCCGCCGTCGGCCCCTACTCCCAGGCCGTGTCCACCGGCGCCGCCGCCGGCAGCACCGTCTACATCTCCGGGCAGGTGCCGCTGGATCCGGCCACCGGTGCGCTCGTCGAGGGCGGCGTCGAGGCCCAGGCCGAGCAGGTTCTCAAGAATGTGGGGGCCATTCTGGTCGAGGCCGGCCTCGGGTACGCCGACGTCGTCAAGACCACCGTGCTGCTCGCCGACATCGCCGACTTCAAGGCTGTCAACGAGGTCTACGCCCGCTTCTTCACCGCTCCGGTGCTGCCCGCTCGCGCCGCCTTCGCCGTCGCCGCCCTCCCGCTGGGCGCCCGAGTCGAGATCGAGGCGGTCGCCGTCCGGCCCTGAGCGCGTCGGCCGCCCTCGGACGCGGGCCCGTCGCCGGGGGGAGGGGTCAGAGGCGAGCGCGACGGGATTGGCGAGGTCAGATCCGCTCCCCAAGGGCGAGGGCGGGGCAGCCCTCCCCGTGCGGGTCGCCCGCTTCCGCCGCGGAGGGCGGTCGTCGCTGACTACTGTGGGGCCCGTGAGCAACATACTGATCCGCTGGGGCGGTTCCCGCGCCGTGGCGTCATTGATCCTCAGGATTCTCGTTGTCATCCTGCTCGTCGTCGGGGTGCCGCTATTCGCCTACTGGCCCTTCGGCAAGGTGCACGCGCCCGCCGTGGAGGTCCACGACGAGGTCGGGATCCTCCAGGCCGACGCCACCGCCTCCTCCCTGGAGAACCTGCGCTTCCGCCAGGACGTGAAGCTCGCCGTCCTCACTCTCGACGCCAAGCCCAACGCCAACTTCAACAGCGAGGTCCTCGGCTACGCGCGCGAGAAGCACCCCGAGTGGATCAGCTCCTCCGCCTCCAACTACTGGGCGGACGGCCTGGTCATCCTGGCGGTCTCGCCGTCGGGCCGCTGGACCGGCTGCTACTTCGGCGAGGACGTCAAGGTCGATACCGCCGTCCAGGGGGCGATTCAGGAAGCGGGCAAGAACTCCTTCCGAGAGCAGCGGTGGGCGCTGGGGATCGAGCAGATGGCCGGTTATGCCGCCGAGGTCATGGGCCGCCCGATCGTCTCGCCGTCGGGCGCGATCATCGTCGCCGGGCTCGGAGTGATCAGCGGCGGCGCCCTGGGGATCCTGATGCTCGTGAGTCGCAGCGGCGCCCGGCTGACCTTCACCCGGGCCCGGCGCCACTACGCGCAGGTCACCGCCGACTACGAGGGCACGCAGATCAAGGCGGAGCTCATTCCCACCGACGACGCCCACGGCGCCCAGGTGCTGGCCCGCTTCGCCTGGTTCGAGGATCGCTACGCGGAGTTGACCCGCGCCTTCCGCGACTTCGGGGAGCCGCGCGGCGCCGAGTGGTTCTCCTGGAGGCGGCGGATGGACGCCAGGGGTCTCAACACCCGGGCCAGCGAGCTCGACTCCCTCGACGACGCCATCTCCCACGCCTCCGCCCTGCTGACCATGTCCGAGGGATGGCAGCAGGCCTGGGCCAACGAGCAGGGTCCCGTCCATGAGGACCTGGCCTCCTTCCAGAGCCTGTGCGCCTCGGTGGAGGCGAAGGGTCACCTCAGTACGGCGCAGGATCGCGACTGGCTGCGGCAGCGCTCGAACCGACTGGCCGCCATGACCAACGAGCTCTCCTCGGGGCGGCTGTCGCCCTCCGCGGCCCTCGACGAGCTGGACGTCATCTCCCGGGACGTGCGCGCCCGCGCCGATTCGCTGGCGCGCCGGGCGCTGGAGGCCGATACGTCCTCGTATCGCGATGGCCGCCTCAGCCGCTACGAGTCCGCGCAGAGCGGCTGGGGGTGGGGCAGGACCAACGGCTACGCGGGTTGGTGGACCATGGGCGGGCACCAGTCCTCCTACGACCCGGCCTCGACGATCCGCATCAACCCCTCCTCCCCGGCCGCCGACGCCTCCGGTGTGCGGTGGGTCGGCGCCGGATCGGCCTCCCAGTTCTCGACGCCGATCTCCGAGCTCGTCACCGGTTACAGCTCGGCGGCCAGCTGGTCGCCGTCCTCCTCCGGTTCGGGCGGCGGCAGCGGTCTCTCGGGCGGCGGGTACTCCGGCGGGGGCTTCTCCGGAGCCGGGTCGAGCTCGCACTTCTGAGCGGGCCGGTACGTGATCATGAGGGTTATGGAGATGCTCGGAGGCCGTCGGGCCCTTGGCGTGCTCACCCTCAAGGTCGCGTTGGGCGTCGCCCTCATCGTGCTGCCGGTCGTCGTCATCTGGATGTCGTCGAGCAGCACGCATCCCCCTCGGGTCGAGGTCCACGACGAGGCCGGGCTCCTTCAGGACGACGCCGTCCGGGCCTCGCTCGAACAGGTCGACTTCCGCGAGGATGTCCACCTGGTGGTCCTCACGCTCGACGTCGACTACGACGCCGACTTCGATCGTGAGGTCCTCGACTACGCGCGCGCGGAGCACCCCGAGTGGCTCCTCTCCTCCGGCTCCAGCCAGTGGGACGATGACGTGATCGTCCTGGCGGCTTCGCCGTCCGGTCGCTGGGTCGGCTGCTACGTCGGCGAGGATGTCGAGGTCGACGCGGATGCGCAGGGGGATATCCGGTCCGCCGGCGAGAAAGCGTTCCGCTCGGGCGACTGGGCCGGCGGCTTCGAGGACATGGCGCGGGAGACCGCGAGCTCGATCGGGAGCCGGTTCCTGTCCTTCAAGGCGATCATGGTGGCGGCGGGAGTTGTTCTCCTGGGGGTCGTCGAGCTCTCGGCGCTCGTCCGGATCTCCATCAGCGGCAGGAGCGCCTTCGAGCGGGCGTGTCGTCACTGCGCCCGGGTCATCCGCGACTACGAGGTCATGCGGAGCAGGGCGGGGCTCATCCCCGCCGACGACGCCCACGGCGCCCAGGTCCTCGCCCGCTTTCGTCCGTGTGAGAGGGACTACGTCGAGCTTCCCCGACGCCTCGGCGATTTCGGGCGACCGCGTGGGGCGCAGTGGGCGGTGCTCACGGTGCGTTCGAGGGCGCAGGACCTGGAGCGCCGGGCGGCCGAGCTCGATTCGCTCAACGGTGTCATCGCCCATGCCTCGGCACTGTTCACGCGATCCGCCGGATGGCAGCAGGCCTGGGCCAATGAGCAGGGGCCGATTCGCGAGGACCTGACCGTTCTCGACAACCTGTGCGATGGGGCGGGCACTCCCCGCATGCACAAGGCCAGGCGCCCCCTGAGCACGAACATCCACGTCGTGCGCATGTGGCTGCGCGAGCAGGCGCGTGCACTGGACCGGATGACCGTCGAGCTGGGCCGGGGCGGGCTGGGGCCCGCGGAGGCCCTGGACCGGCTCGACTCGATCTCCGGTCAGATCCGCTTCTGGGCCGAGCAGCTGGCCAGGAGCGCGATCGACGCCGACCGCTCCCACAGGCACGCTGAGCGCCTCCGGATGTTCGAGAAAGGGGTGGAGTCGTGGTCCGGCGACTTCTCCCGCCGGTACTCGGGCAGATGGAGTCTCAACGGGAGGAGCGGCTCATACGATCCGGCCTCGACCATTCGAGTCAACCCGTCCTCGCCGGAGGCCGGTCGCTCGGGCGCAGTCGGACGACGCGTGCCGATAACGGGCGACTCGTCGCAGTACTCACTGCCGATCTCGGGACTCGTCATCACGTACACGTCAGCGGCCATATGGTCGCCCTCCGTCTCGGGCTGGTCCGGCTGTGACGGGTCCGGCGGCGACTGGTCCGGCGGCGGGGGCTCCTCCGGGTCGAGCTCGCACTTCTGAGTGGGCCCGAGTGCCCCCGGGCGGAGCGGCCCGGCGGTCCGGGGGCGGAGCTGGACTCCGTGAGGGGCACCCGCGCACCATCGGAAGCGGCGGCCCGTGGGCGGGAGCCACCGGGCCGGGAGACCCGCATCCGGGCAGCCGGGCAGCTGCCGGGGACCGCAGACGGTCACCGGTGGCGTCGTTGACGGCTCTGGCAGTACTGACAACCCGACTGACAACTACTGTTAATTCTTTTACAGTCGGTTCTGTGGACTGGATTGATCTCGACGTGCTGCTCGGACTCGATCCCGATGAGAGGGGTGCGAGACTCCTCTCGGCCCCGGAGTCGCAGTGGTTCGAGCGCAAGGCCTTCCGCGTTGACGCCAAGAAGTTGGCCGCCGCGGTCATCGGCATGGCGAACGCCGAGGGCGGGATCGTCGCCGTTGGACTGAGCGAGGGGAGGGCTGAGGGCGGTGACGCCGACCTCGGTCGCATCAATCGCCTGCGCCGCACTCCCGTGGAGCTCGTGGAGCCCCCATTGCTGCTTCGAACCGAGGAGGTCGAGGTCGTCGACGGCGAGGGGACTTCCGGCCGCGTCCTGCTCTTCGTCGTGGCGCCCAGCCGGCACGCCCACCAGCGTACGGACGGAGAGGCTTTCATCCGGGCGGGCGATTCGACCATCGCACTGAATCGAGCGGCGTGGCAGGAGCTCGTCTACGATCGGGAGGCGGACAGATACGAGGCTCAACCGGCGCCGGTCGGGATGAGCGCGATCGATCCCGGGCACGTGGATCGACTCCGCCAGTGCATTGGTGCGCTCGGAGATGACCTGCACGTGCTTCGGGCCAGGAGCCTCGTCACAGCGGAGGACAGGCTGACCATCGCGGGCCTTCTTCTTCTCGGCGAGCATCCCCAGCGGTATCTCCCGCAGTCTCTGGTGCGGGTCCTGCGCTACCAGGAGGATGAAGCCGGCGCTGGCTCGCGGCAGACCATGATCGCCGACGGCGACCGGCGTCTGGAGGGCGCGATCCCGGATGTCATCGACGCCGCCCGGATGCTCGTCGACGAGTGGGCGCCACGTCGTCGGGCCCTGAGGGCGGACGGGCGTTTCGGACCTGTCGATGTGATCCCGCGGGAGGCCTGGATGGAGGCGGTGGTCAACGCTGTCATCCATCGCTCCTACTCGATGGCCGGAGACCACATCAGGATCTCGATCTTCCCGCACCGCATCGAGGTCTCGTCGCCCGGGCGCTTCCCCGGCTTCATCGATCCCTCTCGCCCTCTGGAGATCGCGCGCTACGCCCGGAATCCGCGTATCGCCCGGGCGTGCTCCGATCTCGGCTATGCTCAGGAGCTCGGAGAGGGGATCCGACGCATGGTGGGGGAGATGCGGCAGTCGGGTCTGGGGGACCCGGTCTACCGGCAGACCTCCACGAGCGTCATCGTGCGGCTCGACGCATCCTCGCGGATCGCTGAGCCGGTCGCGCAGCGGGTCGGCGATGCTGCGCTTGACATCGTGCCCCTGCTCCGGTGGACCGGGCCGCTCGGGACCGCCGACGTGGCGTTGGCGATGGGAGTGACGCGACAGACCGCGCTCAAGAGACTCAAAGCCCTGCGCGATGAGGGGCTGGTCGAGCGCGATGGCCGCTCCCCGCGTGACCCCCGGGCGACGTGGAAGGTTCCCGGGGCGTGAGCGCACCGGAGGCCGCGCCGGGGATGCGCAGGATCCGCCCGGAGGGGTCCCAGGGCGTGGCCGCACCTTTGCGGTTCTTCGTGTTGTGGGGGTGTGGTGGGTGGGGTTGTTCGGGTCTTCTCTCGTCGGGGTCTCGGGGTGCCGGTTGATGGTTCCGGGGCGGGTGCGGGTGTGGCCCGGTCCCCGGTGGGGGAGCGGGCACGAGGATGAAAAGGTCATCAGGCATGTGACGTCTCCCGGTCCCCGGTGCGGGGGGCATGGTTCCGGGGTGGGTGCTGGCGCGGGTCCCGGGCCTGCGTCGTCCTGCCGGCGGGGCCCGCTCGTCGTCGTCTCCGCGGAGGACGTCGGCCCGCGCCGCACTATCCGCCGGCGGGGTTCGTTCGGCGCTAAGAGCGTTCCGGGCGCGCCCCTGCGCGAATGAGTCTCGGAGGTCCCGGGTGCTCGTCGCGCGT
>ERZ773004.983-NODE-983-length-15578-cov-25.126393_pt1 | contig 15578 bp, 7 predicted proteins | sample MGYA00580667_ERZ773004 | MGnify/ENA primary metagenome ERZ773004 (study PRJEB29015, sample SAMEA2737963) | human oral metagenome | biome: human oral; feature: human-associated habitat; material: dental | place: China | collected 2123 ... | reverse complement strand
TCGCGCCCGGCCTCCCCGGCGTCGGTGCGGATGATGCCGGCCTGGCGGGCGGGCCGCTCCTCGGCCTCGACGACGGCGACGGCGGCCCCGCGCGGCTCGATGCCCAGGTCCCCCAGGTCCCAGGCGTCCACGGGCTTCCTCCTGGCGGCGCGCATGGCGGCGAAGTTGGGATAGCGCGGCTCGTTGGCCTGGTCGGTCACGGACACGAGCGCGGGCAGGGGGGCCGAGAGGACCTCCTTCAGCGCGCCGGTGGCGCGGGTGACGGTGATCCCCTCGGCGCCGGCCTCCAGGGAGCTCGCCAGCGTCAGGGCGGGCACGTGCAGGGCCGCGGCCAGGGCTCCGGGCAGCATGGAGGTCATGGCGTCCAAGGAGGCCATACCGGTGACGACCAGGTCCACATCACCGGTGCCGGCCCCCGGTCCCACCCCGCCGATGCGTCCGATGGCGGCGGCCAGCGCACGCGCAGTGGTCACGACGTCGGCCCCGGCCAGGTCGTCGTCGCTGACGACGACCCCGGAGTCGACCCCCATCTGGAGCGCGCGGCGGACGGCGTCCTCGGCGTCCTCGGGCCCCATGGTCAGGGCCACGACCCGACCGCCGAGGTCCTCGACGAGGCTGACGGCGGCCTCGACGGCGTTCTCATCAAGCTCGTTGAGGACATCGTCCTCCCCCCGGACGAGGCGGGCGTCCTCGAGGCGTCGCTCGGACTGCACGTCGGGGACGTGCTTGATGCAGACCACAATTTTCATGCGTCCAAGATTGCCATATCCGGATGCCGGCGCCGGTGAGCACTGGGTCACGCATCTCGGGCCACCGCGCCCCGGCCCGCACGCACTCGCACCGAGCGTCCACCGCACGCCCGCCGCACGAACACTGCACAATCCCTGCATATCCGCTGCGCGTCCACTACGCTCCCACCAGTTCACGGAGCTCGAGGCGTGTGCCACGCCCGCCTCGAGTGGCCGTCGCGCGACTGCGCCTCGACAATAGAGCCCATGTCCCCCACGTTAGAGCCGCAGCCGGCCGCCCGAGCAGCCTCCGACGCGTCGGACCGCATCCGCCTGGGCGCCACCCTGACCGGGGACGGCGCCGATTTCGCCCTCGCCGCGCCGCACGCGACCGCCGTCGATCTGTGCCTGATCGAGACGGACGCCGCGGGCGGGATCGTCTCCGAGCGCAGGATCGGCCTGCGCGGCCCGAGGCTCGGCATCTGGGACGCCCATGTGCCCGGCGTGCGCGCCGGGCAGCGCTACGGCTACCGCGTCCACGGGCCGTGGAACCCCTCCGAGGGCCTGCTGTTCAATCCCCGCAAGCTTCTTCTCGATCCCTACGCGCGCGCTCTGGACGGCAAGCCGACCCTGGGGCCCGAGCTGTACGCGCACGCCGTCGACGACGACCTCTCCCCCGCCTTCGTGCCATTCGCTCCCTCCGAGCTCGACTCCGCCGGACGCGTCGCCCTCGGCGTGGTCACCGGTGAGCAGTTCACGGTCGTGCCCGGCCCCAGGGTGCCCTACGGCCGCACCGTCATCTACGAGACCCATGTCAAGGGGCTCACCCACGACATGCCCGGCGTGCCGCCCGAGCTGCGCGGCACCTACGCGGGTGTGGCCCATCCGGCCGCGATCGAGCACCTGCGCTCGCTGGGCGTGACCACCATCGAGCTGCTGCCCATCCACGCCGCCTTCTCCGAGACCTTCCTGCTCAAGCGCGGACTCACCAACTACTGGGGGTACTCGACGCTGTCCTACTTCGCCCCGGAGCCCGCCTACGCCACCGCCGCGGCGCAGGCGGCCGGCCCCCAGGCGGTCCTGGACGAGGTCCGCGGCATGGTCTCCCTGCTCCACGAGGCCGGCCTGGAGGTGATCATGGACGTGGTCTACAACCACACCTGCGAGTCGGGGGCGGACGGTCCGAGCCTGTCCCTGCGCGGTCTCGACAACCTGGAGTACTACCTCCACGCCCCGCACCGCCCGGCCCAGTACATCGACGTCACGGGCACCGGCAACACGGTGGACTTCCGCTCCACGCGGGCCGTCCAGCTGGCTCTCGACTCACTGCGCTACTGGGCCGGCGACGTCGGCATCGACGGCTTCCGCTTCGACCTGGCGGTCGCCCTGGGGCGGAACGCCGCGGAGTTCCACGCCCGCCACCCGCTGCTCATCGGCATGGCCACGGACCCGATCCTGGGCGGCGTCAAGCTGATCGCCGAGCCGTGGGACATCGGCCCGGGCGGCTGGCGCACCGGAGAGTTCCCCCTGCCCTTCCACGACTGGAACGACCGCTACCGGGGCACGGTGCGCTCCTTCTGGCTGCGCGACGCCTCGGAGATGTCCAAGGGGCGTCCGGGCTCCGACCTGCGGGACCTGGCCACGCGCCTGTCGGGCAGCGCCGATACGTTCGGCTACGGGGAGTGCCCCGGCGGGCGAGGACCGCTGGGAAGCGTCAACTTCGTCACCGCCCACGACGGCTTCACCCTGCGCGACCTGGTCTCCTACGACTACAAGCACAATCTCGCCAATGGCGAGGACAATCGCGACGGCACCGACGACAACCGGTCCTGGAACCACGGCTTCGAGGGGCCGCTGCGCGAGGGGATGGACGGCGGCCCCATCGAGATGCTGCGACGCCGCTCCTCCCGCAATATCCTGGCCACCCTGTTCGTCAGCGCGGGCATGCCGATGCTCCTGGGCGGCGACGAGATGGGCCGCACCCAGGACGGCAACAACAACTCCTACTGCCAGGACTCCCCGATCTCCTGGTACGACTGGGACCTGGCGCCATGGCAGTGCGACCTGCTGGCCACCGCCCGGTTCCTCGTGAGGCTGCGCGAGAGCCACCCCGTCCTGCGGCCGGAGGCCTTCGCCACCGGTGCCGCGCCGAGGGGCGACACGCTGCCCGACCTGTCCTGGTTCCGCGCGGACGGCGTCCCCATGGACTCCGACGCCTGGCACGACCCGTGGACGCGCGTGATCCAGATGCTGCGCAACGGCGGACCGCTGGCGGACAACGACCTGCTGGTGGTCATCAACGGCTGGCTCGATCAGGTCGACGTCACGCTGCCCGACGGCCACGGCACGGACTGGCACCTGTCCTGGGACTCCACCTGGGCGGTGCCGCGCCCGCACACCTCCGCCTTCGCACTGGCCCACCGGGTCAGCCGCGGAGCGGCCCGCACCCGGGCGATCAGGCCGGCGCAGGACAGACCGCCCCGCTCCGCCGAGTGCCGCCACGACCGCCCCGGGGACACCACGACCCTGGACGCGCTGAGCATGCGGATCTACCTGTCCGGTGAGGTGCTGGAGCCCCGGGAGGGCCGTCCCACCACCCCCTGACGCCCGAGCCGACCGGTGCGCCCCCCGGTCGGGCCGCCCCCCCCGGGCGCCCCCGTTCTCGAGAGGCCTTCGTCGCCGGCTCGGAGTTCCCAGGCGGCCGGATCAGTCCGAGCGTCCCTGCGGACGGCGGGGCGTGGGGCGTCCGATGGGGCCGGCGCCGCCACCGCGGTCCGCCTGCGAGACCTCATCGTCGCGGAGGCCCTCACGATCCCCGCCCTGCCGACCACTCGGTGCGGGCTCCGGCGGGCACCGCGGGGCGAGTCCCCTGCTCGCGGCGCTCCCGCGCCCCGCTCGGGGCGCACCAGGGCGTACGCGAGTCGCACTCGCGGGCGACGTCGGGAGGTGGACGGGCGCGCACGCGGCACAGTTCCCGGGCTCCTCCCCGAGCTCATTCAGTGGCGATGGCCTGGAGGACCGGCAGCCGGAGGGCCCGCAGCGCCGGCCACAGGGCGGCGAGGACCCCGACGACGATGGCGGCCGCGAGCATGATCATCAGCTGCGGCCACGGGATGGCCAGCTCGGTGAGCCCCCGGTCGGCCAGGACCGAGCGCAGCGCCCCGGCCAGCAGTACGCCGACGGCCCCGCCCAGGACGGTTCCGTAGACGGCGGTCAGGACGGACTCGCACATGATCTCGCCGGTCACCTGGGCGCGGCCCAGGCCGACGGCCCGCATGAGCCCGATCTCGCGGGTCCTCTCACTGACCGACAGGACGAGGGTGTTGACGATGCCGAGCACGGCGATGACCAGGGACAGGCCCAGCAGTGCGTAGAGCACGGCCAGCATCTGGTCGGCGGTCTGGCCGACCTGGTCGGAGAGCTCGTTGGCGTCCAGGACCTCGAAGACGTACGCCGGCGCGACGATCTCCCGGATCTCGGACTGCACGGCGCCCATGTCGGCGCCGTCGGCGAGCGAGATGAACAGTCCCTGCGGGGAGGCCAGGACCTCTCCCGGGTCGGCCGATATCGGCACGGTCCACGAGCCCACCGCGGCCGCGACCCCGGGCGTGGCGTAGAGCGTGCCGATGAGCCCCTTGGAGTCGGCGACCGCCGAGACGGTGGCCGTCACCGAGCCCGTCGGCCCGGTGATCGTGACCCGGTCGTCGAGCTGCAGGCCGGAGTCGGCGAAGGCGGCCACGTGCGTGTCGTCGAGGGAGTCCAGCGAACCGGCGGTCACGCCCGGGTCGTAGAAGTCGGAGTAGCGCTGCGGGTCGATCGCGACCATGTAGCCCGTGCTCCCGCCGCCGTCCGGCATCGTGGTGGTGACCGAGGAGACGGCGTAGCCGGTGGCCTCCTCCACGCCGTCGAGCGCACTGATCCTCTCGGTCATCTCGGCGGGCAGAGGAGTGAGCTGTCCCGACGAGGTGGGCGCCCGCACCAGGAGGTCGGCGCGCATGGAATCGTTGACGATCCCGGAGATCGAGGCCTGCATGGAGGCCGCGATGATGCTCCCGGCGCACACGAGCGCCATGCCGACGACCAGCGCCGCCGAGGTCGCGGCCGTCCGGCGGGGCGCCGCGGCGAGGTTGCGCGCCGCCAGGCGCCCGACGGGGCGCATGAGGCGCAGCGGCATGGCCAGGACGGCGATGGTCCGGCGGGCGAGCACCGGGGAGCAGACGAGCAGCCCGAGGACGAGGGCACCCGCGCCGGCGCCCAGCGCGGTCGTCCGGCGGGACAGGTCCTCGTCGACCCAGGCGGCGATCACCACCGCCAGGCCCGCCGCCGCGAGGACCGCTCCGATGCCGCCGCGGACCCGCAGGGGCTTCTCACGCGCTCCCGCGGTCCCCCGCATGGCCTCCACCGGCGGGGTGAGGGCGGCGTCGCGAGCGGGCAGGAGGGCGCCCACGATGGTCACCAGGAGACCGATGGCGATCGAGGCGGCGATGACGCCGCTCGTCATGGGCACCCCGCCCGGCAGGGACATGCCATAGGCCTCCAGGCCGGCCACGAGGAGCCGTGTCAGGCCGATTCCGCCCGCGACGCCGATGAGCGAGCCGACCAGGCCGATGACGACGGCCTGGAACAGCACCGTGCCGAACACGGATGCGGGAGAGGCCCCGACGGCTCGCAGCAGGGCGAACTCCTTCTGGCGCTGGCGCACGCTCATGGCGAAGGTGTTCATGATGATGAACGAGCCGACGAACATGGCCAGGACCACGAAGACCAGGAGGAAGGTCTGGACGTAGCCGAGGATCGACTCGACGTAGGCGTTCTGCTCGTCGATGCGCTCGGCGCGGGTCTGCAGACGCGCGGAGTCGGGGAGCAGGGTCGTGATCCGCTGGCGCACGGACGCGGCGTCCGCGCCATCGCCCAGGTTGATCTCGATCTGCGAGACCTTGCCGTCAGGTGCGGCCAGCCCCATGATCCAGTCGGGGTCGCCGGCGACGAGCGTGGCGCCGGCCATCGAGGTGCCGAAGGTGAACTCCCCGACCACCGTGACCTCGGAGGGGGCGCCGTTGACGACCAGGTGGGTCCGGTCCCCGACGGCCAGGCCCGAGCGCTTCAGGGCGTCGGACTCCAGGGTGATCTCGTCGGTCCCGGAAGGGGCCCGGCCCGCGACCATCCGCCGCCCCGGCTCGTCGGGGAAGGCCGGGACGATAATGGTCGGGGCGCCGGTGGAGGTCACGGGGGACCCGTCGGCCCCGACGAGCGTCCCGTTCAACGACGAGGCCGCGTGGGCGGTGCGGACGCCGTCGATCCCGGCGATCCGCTCGGCGAGCGCTCCGTCGATCTTCTCCGTCAGGACCCCGCCGCCGCCGCTGGACTGCGCGCTCCGGATCGGCTGCCCCGTCACGTAGAGGTCGGCCGTTATCGTCGAGGACATCAGTGCGGAGAAGGTGTCCGACAGGACTCCGCGCAGGGCGAGGGTGCCCGAGAGGAAGGTCACTCCGAGAACGACGGCGAGCGCCGTCAGCAGGAACTGCCCGGCGTGAGCGCGCACCGAGCGCAGGGCGACCCGGATCATAGCGCCGACCCCTGCGCACCCGCGGGGCCGGCGGCGGGGCCATCGCCCGGAGGAGTCGGGACGGCTCCTGCGGTACTACCGGCGGTGCCGGCGGACCGCCCGCGCCCGATGCTCCCGCCTCCGGGCGAGCCCAGGTCGTGCAGGGCCTCCAGGACCCGGTCGCGGTCCGGATCGTTCATCTCCGCCACGACCCGCCCGTCGCGCAGGAAGAGCACGGTGTCCGCCCAGGCCGCCGCCTCAGCCTCGTGAGTCACCATGACGACGCTCTGGTCGAAGTCATCGACGCTGGAGCGCAGGACCCTCAGGACCTGCTCGGTCGCCCGCGAGTCGAGGTTCCCGGTCGGCTCGTCGGCGAAGACGACCGCGGGGCGGCCCACGATGGAGCGGGCGCAGGCCGTGCGCTGGACCTGGCCGCCGGAGAGCTCGGCGGGCCGGTGGGACAGGCGGTCCGACAGACCGACCGCCTCGACGACCTGGTCGAAGCGGCTGCGCTCGACCTTCCGACGGGCGATGTCCAGGGGCAGGGTGATGTTCTCCCCGGCCGTCAGGGAGGGAACCAGGTTGAAGGACTGGAACACGAAGCCGATGCGCTCGCGCCGCAGCCTGGTCAGGCGCCGCTGGCTCATGGAGGTGATCTCCTGCCCGTCCAGGGCGATCGTCCCGGAGGTGGCGGACTCCAGGCCCGCCAGGCAGTGCATGAGGGTCGACTTGCCCGACCCCGAGGGCCCCATGATCGCGGTGAAACGGGCGCGCGCGATGGAGACGTCCACCCCGTCCAGCGCGGTCACGGCGTTCTCGCCGCGCCCGAAGACCTTGAACAGGGCGCGCGCGGTGACGACCGGGTCATCGACCGGGCCGTGCTCGGCCAGACCGGTGCTCCCCCGGTCGCGCCGCCGAGCCGGGTCGGGTCCCCCGCGGTGCCCTGCGGAGAAGTCGTCACTACGATCCTGCGCGTGCCTGGTCATGACGGAAGTCTGTCACAGGCCCGCCCCTGAGACGCATCAGGGGGCTCCCGGACCCGCGTCCGCATGCGCAACCGCATTCCGGAGAGCGGGACGGAGTCGGGCACCGGGCGGATATGGTCCAGGTATCGTGATGCCTCTCCCAGCAACGCCATCGAAGCCGCGGCGTCCCATGCCCCTGGGCCGCATCTGGGACCGCCGGTGCCCCGACCCCGCGGGTCTCGTCCTGGGCACCGTGTTCTTCATCCTGGCCCTGACGCCCTCGCTGCTGCCCCGCGACGTGCTCTCCCAGGGGGCGCCCTGCGGGCTGTGCGCGGGGACCGGTTACCCGCTGGGGGTCCGGCTGTCCTGGAACTGGCGCACCTGGATCCGCGCGGCGGCCGGGATCCTGTGGGAGTCCAGCGGCCGGAGCCTGCCCGGGTGGTGGCCGCAGTGGAAGCGGCGCGCGGAGATCGCCCTGAGCACGGTGGTGGTTCTGGCGCTCAACGGGATCCCCCTCCGCGCGGTTCACTGGCAGCAGCAGGTCGCCGCCCTGGTGGTCGAGGAGCCGAAGCGCACCGGGGGCGGCCTCCCGCTCGGCAATCATGATCGCTCCGACAACGGGGACCGGCTGGGTGGACCCGGTGGCCGCCCTGTCCCTGGAGGCCCTCTACGACGGCGATACGGCAATCGCCGCCGCCCAGTACTCCTATCCGCCCTCGGGCGTGCAGTTCATCGCCGACACCGATAGGGCGCGCGCCTCGGGCAGAGCACTGGTCACCGCCGTCGTCGCCTGGTGGAAGACTCTCCCGGAGGAAGAGCGCCCCAGGCTCCTGCTGTACGGGGAGTCGCTCGGAGTCGTGGCGGGCGAGGCCGCCTTCTCGGACCTGTCCGATGTCCTGGAGAGCGTTGACGGCGTCCGGTGGGTGGGGCCTCCCAACTCATCCCGGCTGTGGCGCGACCTCGTCACCCGGCGGGACCCGGGGACCCGTGAGGCGGATCCCGTCTACTCCGCGGGGCTGACGGTGCGCTTCGCCCAGGACCGCGGCGAGATGGAGTCCTTCATCGGGGACGGCGCATGGGGCGATCACCGCATCCTCTACGTCCTCTACGTCCAGCATTCCAGCGATCCGGTGGTGTGGTGGTCGCCCCGGCTCGTGCGCGATCAGCCCGACTGGCTGCGCGAGCGGGCGGGCGCGGACCGCTCCTCCGCCATGCACTGGATGCCCTGCATCACCTTCTTCCAGGTCAGCGCCGACCTGCCGCGAGCCGTGAACGTCCCTCACGGTCACGGGCACCACTACGGCACCGAGATCCTGGACGGCCTGGCCCTGGTGTCCCACGACGACTCCTTCACCGCCGAACGCATGGTGCAGGCGCGCCACGAGCTGGACCTCGCCCTGACCGACCAGCCGGCGGACGACTGACGCCCGGTCGCGAGGGGCGGGGAGGAGACACGGTGCGGGACGGGCGCGCCATCCGATGCCCCGGGACGATTCTCTAGGATGACCCCATGACTCAGACCCCCACCGCGGCCGAGGAGGCCCTGGCCACCGCCGTCGACGACGCGTCCCTGGCCCGTTCGATCGCCCGCTCCACCGAGATCGAGGCCGACATCGCCGTCAACCCCGGCCGCTACCGGATGTTCACCGGGGTCCGCCCCACCGGGAACATGCACCTGGGCCACTACTTCGGCACCATGCACTCCTGGAGGACGATTCAGGACGCGGGCGTGGACACCTGGATCCTCGTGGCCGACTACCAGGTCATCACCGACCGCGACGCCGTCGGCCCCATCCGCGAGCGCGTCCTGTCCCTGGTCACCGACGCCCTGGCCGTGGGCGTGGACCCGCAGCGCTCAACGATCTTCGCCCACTCGGCGGTCCCGGCCCAGAACCAGCTGATGCTGCCCTTCCTGTCCCTGGTGACCGAGTCCGAGCTCCACCGCAATCCCACGGTGAAGTCCGAGCTGGAGGCCACCGACGGACGCGCCATGAGCGGCCTGCTGCTCACCTACCCGGTCCACCAGGCCACCGACATCCTCTTCTGCCAGGCCAATCTCGTGCCGGTGGGCAAGGACCAGCTCCCCCACCTGGAGCAGGCCCGCCTCATCGCCCAACGCTTCGACAAGCGCTACGGACGGGCCGTCGAGGACCATCCGGTCTTCCGCCGCCCCGAGGCGCTGCTCAGCCGGGCCCCGATGCTGCTGGGCCTGGACGGGGAGAAGATGAGCAAGTCACGGCGCAACACGATCGAGCTGCGCATGAGCGCCGACGAGACCGCCAAGGCCCTGAGGAAGGCCAAGACCGACTCCGATCGGGTCATCACCTACGATCCGGCCGCCCGCCCGGAGGTGGCCAACCTGCTCACACTGGCCTCCCTGTGCGGGGCGGGCGCTCCCGAGGAGATCGCCGAGCGCATCGGCGACGGCGGGGCGGGAATGCTCAAGAGGATCACCACCGAGGCGGTCAACGAGTTCTTCGCCCCGATCCGCGCTCGACGCGCCGACCTGGCCGCCGACGAGGACTACCTGCTCCACGTGCTCCACGCCGGGAACGAGAGGGCGAACGCCGTGGCGAATGAGACGCTGGCGGCCGTGCGCGCCGCCATGGGCATGGACTACTGAGTCCGCACCGAGCCCGTGCCGAGTCCCCACCAAGTCTCTAACCGAGTCCGCCGGGATCCGCCCATGACCGACATCGTCCTGCACGACCTGGAACCGGAGGAGCTCGATTCACCCGAGCTGCGGAGCCTGCTGCGGCTGGCGACCGACTACGACGATGCCCGGCTGTCCCGTCTCCTCGTCGAGGAGCTGCCCCGACTCACGGTTCTGACGGCGATTCCCGCAGCGGTCGGCGAGGGGCCGCCCGTGGCCCTGGCCGCCTACGCGCCGCCGGCCCCCGGGCCGAGCCCGCCGCGTCCCTCGGCGACCATCGAGTACCTCGCCACCGCCGAGACCCATCGGCTCCGGGGGCTGGCGAGCGCTCTCATCGCCGAGATCAGACGGCGGCACCCGGGGGCCGCCGTGCGCGCCCGGACCGATGACGACGCGATCGGCTTCTATCGCGGGATGGGATTCCTCGTCCGCCCGGCCCCGGCCGACCCGCGCTGGCCGGGGCGGAGGCGCTACGACTGCCTGCTCGCTCCACGCTCCCCCCACTGACATCGCGGCGGCGAGGCCGTAATCATCCCGACTCCTCGGGCCCGAGGGGCCGAGGGGCCGAGGGCGAGTCGTGAGCCGCTCAGAACCGATCTCGACACGGAACTCGACCGATCTCGACGAAGAGACGCGCGGGGCAGATGTGACTCAACCGAGTCCGACCCCGTAGGCTTGTCCTGTGACTGCGAACACCACGCGCAACGCCGCGCCTCAGCCCCCCGCCCCCCCGACCGACGCAGCCGCGCCGCAACCAGCACCCTACGCACCGGTTGGCCGCATTCCGGTGACCGAGGTCTTCCCCGTCGTGGAGGACGGGCGGTGGCCGGCCAAGGCCGTGCCCGGCGAGGTGATGCCGATCCGCGCCACCGTCTTCCGCGAGGGCCACGACTCCTTCGGCGCCACCGCCGTCCTCGTGCGCCCCGACGGCACCGACGGACCGCGCGCCCGCATGGTGGAGATCCTGCCCGGCCTGGACCGCTACGAGGCCCGTCTGGCCCCCGACGCGCCCGGCGACTGGGGCCTGCGGGTCGAGGGCTGGTCCGACCCCTACGCCACGTGGGCGCACGCCGCGGGCATCAAGGTCCCCGCCGGCGTCGACGCCGTTCTCATGCTCGAGGAGGGCGCGCGCGTGCTGGACCGCGCCGCCGCCCTTCCGGGCCGCGACCCGGACGACGCCGCCATCCTGGCGCGGGCCGCCGAGCGTCTGCGCGACGAGTCCCTGCCCGACGGCGAGCGCCTCGACGCCGGCCTGGCGGACGCCGTCGTCGAGGTCCTGGACCGACTCCCGCTGCGCGACCACGTCTCCCCCTCCGCCACCTACCCGCTCCAGGTGGACCGCGAGCGCGCACTGGCCGGATCCTGGTACGAGATCTTCCCCCGCTCGCTCGGCAGCGGCTCCGACTCCCAGGGCATCTGGCACACCGGCACCCTGCGCACCGCCGCCGAGCGGCTCGACCGCATCGCCGCCATGGGGTTCGACGTCCTCTACCTCACCCCGATCTCCCCCATCGGCGCCACCAACCGCAAGGGCCGCAACAACACCCTCCACGCCCGCCCCGACGACCCGGGCTCCCCCTACGGCATCGGCTCCCCCGACGGCGGTCACGACGCCATCCATCCCGACCTGGGCACCTTCGACGACTTCGACGCCCTGGTCGCACGGGCCGGCGAGCTCGGCATGGAGGTCGCCCTGGACCTGGCCCTCCAGTGCTCCCCGGACCACCCGTGGGTGAAGGAGCACCCCGAGTGGTTCACGATCCTGGCCGACGGCTCGATCGCCTACGCGGAGAACCCGCCCAAGAAGTACCAGGACATCTACCCCCTGAACTTCGACAACGACCCCGAGGGCATCTACGCCGCGATCCTCCAGGTCGTGCGCACCTGGATCGACCACGGCGTGACGATCTTCCGCGTCGACAACCCGCACACCAAGCCGTTGACGTTCTGGCAGCGCCTCATCCGCGAGATCCGCTCCACCAACCCCGAGGTGCTCTTCCTGGCCGAGGCCTTCACCCGTCCGGCCATGATGCGCACCCTGGGCGAGATCGGCTTCCACCAGTCCTACACCTACTTCGCCTGGCGCAACACCAAGCAGGAGCTCATCGACTACGTCGTCGAGCTCTCCCAGGACACGGCTCACATCCTGCGCCCCGCGTTCTGGCCGACCACCCACGACATCCTCACCCCCTTCATGACCGACGGGCAGGTGCCGGCCTTCAAGCTGCGGGCCGTCCTGGCGGCCACCCTGTCCCCGACGTGGGGCATCTACTCCGGCTACGAGCTGGCCGAGTCGATCCCGCGCCCCGGCTTCGAGGAGCAGATCGACAACGAGAAGTACGAGTACAAGCCGCGCGACTTCGCCGCCGCCCGCGGCAACGGCATCGAGGACCTGCTCACGCGCCTGAACGCCGCCCGCGCCGCGCACCCCGCCCTGCGTCAGCTGCGCGACATCTGGTTCCACCCCACCAGCGACGACGCCCTCATCGCCTACTCCAAGCGGGTCGACGCCGCGCACTCGCCCACGGGCGAGGACGACGTCGTGCTGACCGTGGTCAACCTGGACCCGCACAGCGCTCGCGAGGGCGAGGTCTACCTCAACCTGGTGCAGCTGGGTCTGCCCGGGGACACCGACGGCTCGCTGCCCTGTCTGCGGGTGGCCGACGAGCTCACCGGTGCGGAGTTCGAGTGGAGCGGCACCAATTACGTGCGTCTCGACCCGTTCGCCGGGCACGTCGCGCACGTCCTGCACGTCGAGCCCCTCTGAGCCGGGGCGCGTCGTCGGGGCGGTGGGCCCCGACGACGCGCTGCGGCCCGACTCCGCTCGCCGCCCTCCCAGAAAGGTCACTCCACTCTCGAAAGGTCACCGTGTCCGTTCCCGCCTCCCCGGTCTCCGGCACCGCTCCCGTCCCCGGCACGCGCCCCATCACCCGCCCCGTGCCCGTGGTCGCACCCGTCTCGGGCGCGTCGAACGCGCCCGCCATGACGGGGAGGGCCTTCGCGCCCGCGACCTTCATCCCCGGCGTTCCCGATCTTCCGCCGCAGCCCCGCCCCGGTCTGTCGGCGGATCCGCAGTGGTTCCGCACCGCCGTGTTCTACGAGGCGCTGCTGCGCTCCTTCGCGGACTCCGACGGCGACGGCATCGGGGACTTCCCGGGACTGGCCTCCCGTCTGGACTACCTGGCGTGGCTGGGCGTGGATGCGATCTGGATCCCGCCCTTCTACCCCTCCCCCATGCGCGACGGCGGCTACGACATCTCCGACTACACGGACATCGACCCGCGCTACGGCACCATGGAGGACTTCCGCGACCTGGTGCACCAGGCCCATGAGCGCGGCATCCGCATCATCATCGACATGGTCCTCAACCACACCTCGGACGCCCATCCCTGGTTCCAGGCCTCGCGCAGCGACCCCGAGGGTCCTTTCGGTGATTTCTACGTCTGGGCCGATGACGACTCCGGCTACGCCAACACCCGGATCATCTTCATCGACACCGAGGAGTCGAACTGGTCCTACGACGTCGAGCGCGGCCAGTTCTTCTGGCACCGGTTCTTCTCCCACCAGCCCGACCTCAACTACGACAACCCCGCCGTCGTCGAGGCCATTCACGACGTCATCCGCTTCTGGGCCCGCACCGGCGTCGACGGCTTCCGCCTGGACGCCCTGCCCTACCTCGTCGAGAGCGAGGGCACCAACTGCGAGAACCTGCCGGGCACGCACGCCATCGTCGCGGGAATCCGCGAGATGCTCGATCACGAGTTCCCCGGCGCCATCACGCTCGCCGAGGCCAATCAGTGGCCGGTCGACGTCGTGGAGTACTTCGGCACCCCCGAGGCGCCCGAGTGCACCATGTGCTTCAACTTCCCGGTGATGCCGCGGATCTACTACGCCCTGCGCGAGGGCTCGTCGAAGGCGGTCCGCGAGGTCCTGGACGCCACCCCGAGCATCCCGGCGCACGGCCAGTGGGGCACCTTCCTGCGCAACCACGACGAGCTGACCCTGGAGATGGTCACCGACGACGAGCGCACTATGATGTACCAGTGGTACGCCCCCGAGGACCGCATGCGCGCAAACATCGGCATTCGTCGGCGCCTGGCGCCGCTTCTGGATGCCTCGCGCGCCGAGACCGAGCTCGCTATGGCGCTGCTGCTGTCGCTACCGGGCTCGCCGTGCCTGTACTACGGCGACGAGATCGGAATGGGCGAGAACATCTGGCTGGAGGACCGCGACGCGGTGCGCACCCCCATGCAGTGGGACGTCTCGCCGAACATGGGGTTCTCCTCGGCGCCCGATCCCGGAGCGCTCACCCTGCCCATCATCCGGGCGCCCGGCTACCGGCACATGACGGTGTCCACGGAGCTCCGGCGCCCCGACTCGCTGCTGCACTGGACCCGCCGCATGCTCCACGTGCGCCGCGCCCACCCCGTGCTGGGGCGCGGGAAGTTCCTCATGCGGGACGTCTCCGACGACGCCGTGCTGGCCCACACGCGCCACGAGGAGGAGGGCCCCAGCGGAGAGCCCGGGGAGACCCTGCTGTGCGTGGCCAACCTGGCCGACTCCCCGCGCTGCGCGATCATCGCGCTGCCCGATCTGGCGGGCCGGACCACCACCGACGTCCTGGGCGGGGCGGCGTTCCCGGCGGTCGGGCCGGACGGCCGCCTGACACTCACGCTGGGCGCCCGCGGCTACTACTGGTTGACTGTCGATCCCGAAACGCAAGGAGGCGATGGACGATGACACCCATCGAATCGACTGATCCCCCTGAACTCACCCAACCAGTCCGGCGCGGAGCCGGCCCGGCCCCGGTCTGGCCCGCCGACGCGTCGCTCCTGGCGGCGCTGGCCCCGTGGATGGCGCGGCGGCGCTGGTACCCGCTCAAGGGGGGCTCCTCGCCCGAGCCCCGCGACCTGACCCTGATCGGCGACCGAGAGCTGGCCCCGGGTGTGCGCGATCTGCTGGTGGCCGTTCCCCGCGCCGGGGCCCCGTCCGTGCTCGTCCACGTGCCGCTGGTGCTCGAGACCGGCGAAGCGCTGGCCCGCTACCGGGTCGACGGGGAGGCCCCCGGCGGCGAGGGGCTGACCGTCACGGGGCCCGACGGCGCCGAGACCTCCCTCATCGACGGCCCCCACCACCCCGCCTTCTGGCGGGCCTGGGCGCAGGCCGTCCTGGAGGCGGGAACCATCCTGGACGGCACCGGCGCGCGCGCCATCGCCCAGCGCGCCGAACGACTACGGGTGATCACCGGCGAGCAGTCGAACACCAGCGTCGTGCTGCCCGCCCCGGCATCCGACCGGGACGCGGGCGGCCCGGAGGACGCCGCGACGGGCGGACTCATCGTCAAGCTCTTCCGGGTGCTGGCTCCGGGTCGCAACCCCGACGTGGAGGTCTCGGTGGCGCTGGCCGGAGACGGCTGGGACCGGGTACCCGCGCCGGTGGCCTGGTCCACCTTCGAGTGGCACGATCCGGCCACCGGCGCCCGCAGCTCGACCGACTCGGCGGTGGCCTGCACCTTCATCCCCCGCGCCGACGACGGCTTCGAGCTGTTCTGCTCCCTGGCCGCCGACGACGACGGGCCGCACGGCCCGGTGCGCGCCAGGGCGCGGGCCCTGGCAGCGGATCTGGGGGCGACTACCGCCCAGATGCACCGGCACCTCGCCGCGGCCCTGGGCGCGGGCGCGCCGCAG
>ERZ773004.980-NODE-980-length-15625-cov-12.799422_pt1 | contig 15625 bp, 9 predicted proteins | sample MGYA00580667_ERZ773004 | MGnify/ENA primary metagenome ERZ773004 (study PRJEB29015, sample SAMEA2737963) | human oral metagenome | biome: human oral; feature: human-associated habitat; material: dental | place: China | collected 2123 ... | reverse complement strand
CCGAGCAGCGCGCCATCACGGAGATCAATGCCGGCGTCTACGTCTTCGACGCCGCTCATCTGCGCCGGGCCCTGGCCGCGCTGGGCACGGACAACGACCAGGGTGAGGTCTACCTCACCGACGTGGTCGCAGACGCCCGCACCGCGGGCCTGCCCGTGTCGGCCCTGGTCGTCGCCGACCACTGGCTCGTGGAGGGCTGCAACGATCGTGCTCAGCTCGCCGAGCTCGGCGCGGAGCTGAACCGCCGCACGCTGGAGCGCTGGATGGGGACGGGGGTCGGCGTGGTCGATCCGGCCGGCACCTGGGTGGACGTGTCCGTCGAGCTCGCTCGGGACGTGGTCCTCGAGCCCGGGGTCCTGCTGCGCGGCGCGACCCGCATCGGCGAGGGCGCCCGCGTGGGCGCCTACGCCATCCTGACCGACGTCGAGATCCCTGCCGGTGCGGTCGTCGCGCCCTTCAGCCAGCTCGACGGCGATGCTCCCGCGGGGCACTGAGACGAGCGCGGCGACCACCGCGCTCACCACCGAGGGCCTCACCGGCCGTCAGAGAGGAATCACGTCATGACGGGCATTATCACCAGCGGTGAGAAGCGACTGGTCGTCGTCTCCGGCAGGGCGCACCCCCAGCTGGCCCAGGATGTCGCCATCGAGCTCGGCACGCAGGTGCTGTCGTCGACCGCCTACGACTTCTCCAATGGGGAGACCTACGTCCGCTTCAACGAGTCGGTGCGGGGCTGCGACGTCTTCGTCGTGCAGTCCCACGGCGACCGCGTCAACGACTGGCTCATGGAGCAGTTCATCATGGTCGACGCCCTCAAGCGGGCCTCCGCCAAGCGCATCACCGTGGTCGCGCCCTTCTTCCCGTACGCCCGCCAGGACAAGAAGCACCTGGGCCGCGAGCCCATCTCCGCCCGGCTCGTGGCGGACCTCTACAAGACGGCGGGCGCGGATCGCATCATGAGCATCGATCTGCACTCCTCGCAGGAGCAGGGCTTCTTCGACGGCCCCTGGGATCATCTGTGGGCGCAGCCGGTGCTGGTGGACTACATCCGCCGTCGCATCGACACCTCCAATGCGGCCGTCGTCTCCCCGGACGCCGGCCGCATTCGTGTGGCCGAGCGCTGGGCCAACGCCCTGGGCGGCACACCGCTCGCCTTCGTCCACAAGACGCGGGACATCACCCGGCCGAACGAGTCGGTGGCCAATCGCGTCGTCGGCGCCGTCGAGGGACGCTCCTGCGTGCTGGTCGATGACATGATCGACACCGGTGGCACGATCTCCAAAGCCGTGCAGGTGGTGCTGGACGCGGGAGCCAAGGACGTCATCGTCGCCGCCACGCACGGCGTGCTCTCCGGCCCGGCCGTGGACCGGCTGTCCACCTGCGGGGCCCGCGAGATCGTCGTCACCGACACCCTGCCGATCCCCGACTCCAAACGCTTCGGGTGCCTGACCGTGCTGCCGATCGCACCGCTGCTGGCCCGCGCCATCAAAGCGGTCTTCGACGACGGCTCGGTGACCAGCCTGTTCGACTCCGAGGCGGTCTGAGCCCGCGCATTTGCCAGGTGCTCTGAGCCCGCGCATCCTGCACGGCCTCCTGCACGCCTTGCGCGGTGCGCGTGGCCCGTGCGGTGCGCGTGGGGGGGCGTGAGCGGAGGCCGCCGGCTCGACGCCCTCGGTCCCGCGCGGTCGTATGTCGGGGCCCGCGGTCGTACTCTGCTGCGCCAGGTCGTACCTTAGGAGGGATCTAAGGTACGACCGCGCGCATGCGGGTACGACCGCGCGGGCTCCGGTACGACCCGCGCGGGGCCGTCGCGACGACGCGGCGCCGGACGGCTCGGACGGCCCAGCCCGACACGACCGCGGGGACGGGGCGCGCCTTCGGGCCGACGTTGGGCATCGGCCGCGACGTCCCGATCGCGAGGAGCTCTGTCCGCCCCGTCGGTTTCCGTCGTCGAGCTCAGTTCCCTCAACGAGCCGGGTGCATCCGGTTGCATTGCAATTCGGTTACGTGGCATTGCAGTTCAATTACGCATCGCGGTAGCGTGGTAGCACCCCTTAATTCATCCCTTTTTCTCACAAGCAGAAGGGCATTCCATGCACTCTGTTGCCGATCGCTTGGACACGTCGCTCAGCGGGCGCCTGCTCGTGGCCGTCCTCGGGCCCATCGCCCTGGCTCTGACCGTGGTGGTTCCGTCTGTCGCGGTGGGCCTGCCCGGTGGGGCCGGCGTCGAGGAGGGCGCCGCCTCCGCGCACAGCCCCTGGCGGTTCTCCATGAACGGCGACGCCATCGACTCCTCCTCGACGGGCATCACCTGGAGGCTCGGCTTCGGCTCGGACTACGTCAAGGAGCGACTGGCCTCGGGGGAGTCGGCCATCGCCGTTGACGGCAGCACCCGGGACACCATCACCGTCACCGAGACCCTCGGCGACGGCATGAGCCTCGACTCGGACTCGTCCCAGTGGGCCCTCTACGCGCGAGACCCGGCCACCGGCTCCGAGGGCGCCGTCGCCACCACCGGCTCCCGGGAGTCGACGAGCGCCGGCGCCGGTGGCTTCGAGCTCGCCGTGACGACCCGCGGCCAGGTCGCCACCATCGGGGTCACCGGTCCCTTCGCCCCGGCCACCGACTACGAGATCGTCCACCGCACGGGATTCACCTCGCGGACCGGCGGTCCGATCATGGGCGCCCGGTACTCCAACAGAGCCGTTCTCAACGGCTCCGGCGAGGAGGCCAGCGGCGAGCGCAGTTACGTAGAGCCCTTCGAGGCCACCGTCGGGATGGACCCCGGCTTCGGCGGCTTCGGGGTCGTCACGACCCTGACCGGATCGGCCCTCGACGTCGTGCCCGCCAGCACCGTCTTCGATGTCAGGGTCGGCTACGCCCTGCCCGCCGCGGCCGACGCCTACGCCGGTTGGACGGCCCCCGGAACCCTCGGCGACGACGGTCGGAGCGGCTCGACCGTCATGCGGGTCGAGACCGGCAGGTCGAGCATCTTCCCCGGAACCTTCCCCGAGGGCACGACCATCACGCTCAGTGAGGACCTGACCAGCGCCTCCCCGGCCCCCGAGGGCTACAGCTGGGGTTCCCCGAGCTACTCGGTCGACGGCGCCGGGTCTCCGAGCCTGACCATCGGCTCCCGGACCAGCACCACTGTGTCCCTGACGAACCGGGCCTTCAAGACGGCCCTGGGCACCTTCCAGGTCAGGCAGACGGCCTCGGGTGCAGAGGCGGCGGCGAACGCTGCGAATGCCGTGAGCAAGGAGTTCGGCTTCATCTACGACTGCTCCGACGGGCAGTTCGGCGCGGTGACCGTCAGGGGGAACGATGTCGCCGCTCCCGACAAGACCTTCGACGGGGGCACGACCTGCACCGTGAGCGAGGACGAGAAGATGGCGGCTATTGACGGCTACGACCTGGCGGTACCGGAGACGCAGACGGTGACGATCGCGGCGAACCCCTCGCAGCGGGCCACGACGGTCGAGTTCGTCAACGTCTACACGCCGGCGGGGGCGAACTCCATGACGAGCTCCGCGACAGCGGAGACGTCGGCTGGGCCGGCGGAGGCCTCTGCGAGCCCCGCGGATCCGGCGATCGCCTCGGGGGCGGGCGCGGAGCCGCGCGCGCAGGCGGCCGCGGGTGCCGAGGGCCCGGGTGCGAACCAGTCGATCTCGGGCGCGCTCTCGCGGGCGACGCCGTTGGCGATGACCGGCGCCGCGGTACTGGTGCCCCTGATCATCGTGCTCGTGGCCCTGATCGGCGGCGCGCTGCTTGTGCTGCGCCGTCGGGGCTCCAGGGACGACGACGGCGACGTCACCGGCGTCGGCCCCGACGCCGGTGACGGAGACTGATCAGTTCGATCGAGCGCGGTGCCCGGGTGGGATCTCCGGTCGGAGCGGGGCCCACCCGGGCACCCTGCTGTTCTCCCCTCCGCCCTGCCCGTTGCGGGGTCTCTCACGCCCGGGTGCACTCGAGCACGAGATCCGTTGGGCGCGTCCGCCGACCCACGTTCGCGATCAACTCCGCCGGACGGGTCGGGAGAGCGCCCGCCGCCCCAGCGATATCACCGGCCTCTGCACACCGGCAGCCAGACGACCCGTTACCTTGTTGGTGGTTCCCTGGTGGTAGGTGCCGGGGTTGGGCCGGTTGTTGTGGGTATGGGTGTCGTGTCCTTGTGTGTAGATGGTTGGGGGGTCGCTTGCGGTGGTCGGGTACTGGTGGGGGGGGGAGCGGCTTGCCGCAAAACGGTGGAGGTCTTTCGCGGGTGTGGGTGCGGGGTCAGTCGTCTGTCGGCTGGCCTTGTATTGACTTGAGTGAGAGGCGGCGCGAATGATGGATATCGGGGGCATCGAGGTTTTCGTTGGTATCGGGTGTCGGCGAGGGACGGGCACTGGGTCACGGCCCTGAGTCGGGACGGGCAGGGGTTTTTCGACGAAACTCTGCTCAACGACGAGGACCGGCTGCGAGAGGTCTACCAGCGCCTAGAGGCAAAAGGGGCAGGTGCTGGTGGTGGGCCGGTCCGCCACCACTAGGGGTTCTGGTGGTGGTCCAGGGTGTGGGCATCACGGCGGGCCATCTGCCGGGGTTGTCGGTGCGCCGCATCGCGGATCTGGCGCCGGGCAGCGCCAGGGCCGACGCGAAGGACGCGGTGGTGATCGCCGGCGCGGCCAGGACGTTGCCTCACACCCTGCGCTCCGTGAGCACCTCGGATGAGGATGCTGCGGCGTTGAGCATGCTGACTGGTTTCGACCCGGACCTGGCTCGTCAGGTCAACCAGAGCGAGGGCCGGATCCGGGGTCAGTGGTTCACCCAGACCTCGCCCCTCTCTGGAAGCGGTCCTGGAGGCGGTGGTGGGGCCGTGGTCGGGCGCACGACGCCCCACGCTCCCAGCGGGCCGATGTCGTCGCCCGAATCGAGACCCTGGCACCAGGCCCACCCTCATGTGCCAGGTCCTGACCACCCGTGCTCGGGATCGGGCCCCGACCGCCGCCGTCCTTGCTGGCCCAGACCCCGGGGCAAGACCTCCACCACCGGCGCCCAGCCGGCCTCCCGCATCCGGCCTGGCGCCGGTGACCAGGAGATCGGGCTCATCGATCCGCGGCAAGGCACGTCTCCCACGAAGGCAACAAGCGCCCCAAGTCCGCCATGCTCGCCTCTGCCTCGCTGCGCTCCGACCCCGTTTCCCGGGCCTACCACCAGCGCAAACGCGACCAAGGCAAAACGCCTTGGGCCAGGTCGTCCCCGCCCCGGCCCACCACCGCATCCCGACCCCGCACGTCATGACCCGCAACGACACCCTCCACGACCCGCAACCAGCCACAAAACCACCCACCGCCGCCCGACACACCACACAGGGGCACCCCCACCACCGGGCCCGGGGCGTCGGCAGCAAGAGGCGTCGACGTGCACGTAACGATCATGTGTACTTCCTTGTGCTATAATGGTGTTCGAATTATCCTGCTATACAGGCGCGACAACAAGGTCTCGCCTAACCTAGGAAGGTCTCGACATGTCGAGTATCGAATTCATCGACGAGCTCACCGAGCAAGAGCTCAATTCCGAGGACAACTCCTTCTCCGGCGGTGTGTGGACTGTCCCGGGCACCCGCACGATTGGGCGAGTCTGCACCGCCTCTTGGGAGTGCTGGGGCTTTCTCTGCGGCTAATCCGATCTAGGAGTTAGTGGCATCGGTCTGGGGGAGGGAAGATCCTGAGCTTTGTGCGGATATTTCATCCCCCAGATTCCCCCCCCAAAAAGTTTTCGAGATGTCCATGGCGACTGTGTATGATTTTTTCCCCGAGCTGTCTCCTTGCGAGGTAGACGAACTTCTCGAAAGTTTCGACTATACAACGTGCGTCAGTCGACTTGATGAGAACGTAGACGAGTTTCTAGTCCGACTCGCCTCTCGTCGGCAATTAGTGGAGCGGAGAGATCGGCTTGAAAACATCGATTCATTCTTCGATGACGAACCCATACCTTTCTTCGTCTCGACATGGAAACTCGCCAACCTGTCAATAAACGACCTTCGTGATGCGATTAGTCAATCAGGACACTCCTACGCATCTGCGGGTCTGGTCGTGTCCTTCGTGGCTAGAGTTGTGGGCGAGCTGCAGCGAGTCCTTTTAAAAGCACAGTTGGCCTATGTCGAGCGTCATTTTCACTTCAATGACGAACATGTGCATGAGTCAAGTTACGGCGACGTCGCCTGCAGATTGGCAGGAGAAACACAACTTTTTGCAGAGGAGTATGGAGTTGCGGCGTACCTCGCCGACCACGTGGCCCATAGCCACTACGATTATTTCAAAGAAATACTGAATAATCTGAATAATGACAGGCCCCTCCTTGAGAAATGGGGGATCGGCAGAGCCGTTCGCTTGAAGAATCTCAAGTTGAATCTCGGTGATTCACATGCGGGACGATCAGTCGCGCTCATTGAATTCGAAAACGGCGATCGTATATTGTATAAACCGCGTTCACTGCGCGCGGAGCAGGCCTGCTCATTATTTTCTCAGAGGCTTCAGGAACTATTGGGCTTTAAGTATCTGCAGACTTGCCCCATCCTAGATAGGGGTGATTACGGATGGGCGAAATACATTGCAGACGATCAGCGGTCCCGCTTCTCCAATCCGTCGGCGATTGCCGAATTCGCCTGCTTTCTTAAATTGCTCGCATTCTCCGATGTGCATTACGAGAACGTGCTTTTTCAGGAAGGGGTACCCATTCTCATCGACGCAGAGACGGTGTTGTCAGGGGGGCTTGAAGGAGCCGAAGCGGTGTCCGATCCGATTCACTCGTTTCTTTCAAGTCTCGTGAGTTCGAGCGGACTTTTCCCTTCACCTCTGATTGTGCCGAAGAAAACAGGGGATACTTTTGTCGATATAGGCGTTCTAGGAAGACGAGATGGAACGTCAATCAAAGAGCGACAGCTTGTCGTTAAAGATCCTTATACGACAAAAATGCGCGTCGCATACGAAGATGTCGCTCGTCATCTCCCGACCGAGATGTCAGAACATCCCATCGGGCTGATTTTCGTGGAGACGGTGTGCAAAACTTTTTGTGATTTCATGCGTCGCGCACTCAACAAACGAGAAAAAATAGTGTCCGCAATTTACGAAACTTTCTATTCCGCCTCGGTGCGAGTAGTTCTGCAGGACACCATTCGTTACACCAATGCCATTCAGTTGGCGACTAATCAACGGTGCCTCACTAATGGCGCCTATTTCGTCGCGGCGCTGAGTAGAAGTTTCCTGCGCCGCTCGGAACTGCCCCGGTCGATTCTTGCGTACGAGATCGATCGCCTATCGTCGAACGATATACCGAGATATTCGGTTGCCTGTACATCGACTAGCCTTCTGGGCGACGGAGTTGAGTTAGAGGAAGAATACTTCTCTGGATCACCCATAGATTCATGCATCGCACGCCTACGTTCACTCGAAGAACGTGCCATCGATCTTGACAGTTGGCTGATCAAGGTGACCTTCGCGCCTTACTACGATGAGAAGTCTAATAGGACTGGATTCGTGTTCGATGCCGGAGGCAAGAACCGAAGCGGCGACCAACTCCCCAAGCTTACCAGTGCGCTACGCGAACTCGAACTTGGCTACTTCCAGGCTGACGACCATGATCCCGCTACCTGGATCGGCGCTCGATTGAGTCCGCACGCGCATCAATATTGGTATGTCGATGAGCTCTCTCTCGACCTGTATGCCGGCTCTACCGGCGTGGCTCTGCCGCTGGCAATCGCCGACCATCTCGGCATAGATGGTATTGACGGCGAGGCCGCGTCACGTTTTTTCTCCAATTTGCTTCTACGCTTGGAATCCTTGAGTGCGAAGAGCATGTCACTTCTCGAGCCAGGGGCAATCTCCGGAGCTCAGTCGACGCTCTGGGCGCTTGATATCTACTTTGACTACCTCGACGACAAGAAGGCGCTCGAGCGTGTTCGCGATGTTGCACTGCGCGCACTGGCAACAATGCCACAGCGGTTGGACTATATTAGCGGAATTTCAGGTCTGGTGGTTCTGGCGCAGAAGCTTGGCGTGCTAGATAGGACGAATCTCCTCGAGACCTTCATCGGAAAGCTCCAAGCGGGCCTCACGCATGGATCGAAGATATCCAGCCAGTCAGGTTACGCTCACGGTCTCGCCGGATATCTCGGGGCGCTAGCATCGCTCGATGTACCCGCTGAGAAAAAGAGCACCGTTGACAGGATGTCGAATGACCTGCTGTCCCTTCTCCTGTCGATCCGTTCTCGTGAGGACGGTCTATGGCGTATTAGTGATACGCATCCACAGTCGGGGCGCGGCTGGTGTTCGGGGACGCCGGGTATTCTACTCGCATTGGCGCAGGCGCATGCAAGCCCCTGTGTCCTGGAATGCGACATCGATGATGTCATCCTCTATCTCGTCAATGAAGTCAAGCAGAACACTTTCGGAGGAAACCCAACACTCTGCCACGGTGACGTGGGCAACTTGTGGCTTCTTGAGCATGTTGGAGAGCTCATTGCTGATGATGATTTGAAAAACGAGTCAGTATCCGCAGGGCACCAATGGATGGCAAGTGTATTCCCGAGCTACATCCGTTCGCTATCGCGCTCTTCGGTCTCGCACGGCCTATTCGTGGGGATTGGCGGCGCCTGCATGTATGCTGAGCATCTGTTGTCTCCGACCACGACGGTGAGGTCACCACTTTGGCTCGAATGAAACCAAGTTATCAGGTCGCGCAATCGGACTGCGGGGTCGCGTGCGCGCACATGCTATTGCAAGCGGCCGGGGTGCAGTCGTCTCTCCGAGACATGCGAGTACTTTATTCTCCCGGACGGGACGGGCTGACTGTACGGCAAATTACACACATTTTGAGGGATCATGGTCTTGCTTCGAAGGTATTTAGGTGCTCATATTCAAAGTTGACCACCTTGCGTTTCCCGGCAATCGTTGCCTGGATTCCTAACCACTACGTTGTAGTTACTCGAGTGTCGAACTCGCATTGGCGAATAATCGATCCCGCTGTCGGGCGCCGTCGAGTGTCCCCTAGAGAATTCCGGGAGCGCTTCGCGGGGCTTTGCGTCGTTTCTGATCGGGTGGCTGAGGAGACTCGATCGGAAACAACCGGAGACGAATCGTCGTGGCTTGTGATTGGGCGGTTGCTTCGACACAAGATGACCGTTTTCCTTCCTTTGCTTCTTGGTATTTGCATGGTCGGGCTGATCACCCTCTACGTTCCTGAGGGAACGTCGAGAATTGTCGACGAATACCGTGAGCAACCATCCGCCGCTCTGTGGGCTTCGCTTGCTGCGCTTGCTGGCGGGTTCTTCCTGGTGCAGGGCCTGAACGTAGTTTTGACATCCTTCTCGGCTACCGAGATCGGTAGAACCCTGTCGGAACGAGTTTACCATTCTCTCCTTGAGGCACCCATCACCTATTTTCTCGTGCGACCGCAGGGCGAGCTTCTGTACAGAATCTCACTCGTTAAGACGCTGGAGAACTTCATTACCTCCTCGCTGCCGAAGCTGCTCGTGGCCGGCGTCATGGTAACGATATCCTTTATCTGCCTTCTGGGCGCGGATTCGATGGCTTTCGTTCTTATGTGCGTTACTGCGTCCCTCTATCTTGCGCTTTTCAGATATTCACGAATCAAAATGAATAAGATTTCGGAGGAGCTGAACGCTATTGAGTCGCTCGCGAATTCGGTTCTGGTCGACTCGATTACTTCTATACAGGTGGTGAAGTCGGGCGGCTTGGAGAGCTTCACCTTCGAACAATGGTGCACTCGAAACCGAAGAGTGTTCCAACTCGAGCGGAAGCGCACCATCGTCGCCGGCATAGTGAGCGCCTTCGTCTCAGCGTTACAGAGTTGCCTCCCCATCGCAGTGTTCTTGATCGCCTTTTGGCGTTCTCGTCAGGAAGCGCCGCTGGCGTCGGCGCTCAGGGCGCAGCTGTTGAGCACGATCATTCTTACGCAATTGACGACGATCGTCGATGCGGCTGGAAAACTCGGAGAGACTGGCGCGGCTGTTCGCAGGGTTGATGACATGGTTACCTATCGCGATCAACCGATCTTCCGGAAAGGAGCCTCGAAAAATTTTCAGATGCCGATGTCCGCCGAGTCCGTATCATTCAGCTATGGAGCCTTCAGCGGTCGGGCGGTCGACCAGGTGTCTCTCAAGGTCGACAGTCATAGGCGTGTCGCCGTCGTTGGCCATACTGGTTGCGGGAAGTCGACGCTGGCTCAATTGCTGGCGGGTCTTCTCAACCCGATCTCGGGAAGGGTGATGGTGGGCGGTATTGACATTCGCAACGTCCGGCAGAAGGACTTCTATGACAACGTGGTCTACATTCCCCAGGACGCTCCGCTCCGGAGCGCTTCACTGCGGGATAATCTCTGCTGGGGGGAGCAGATTTCTGATGAAGATTTGCTCGATGCGCTGGCGAAGGCTCAATTCGCCTTCGACTCGATTGAGTTTCCGCAGGGTCTTGACACTTTCCTGGTGAACGGCGGGAGGAATATTTCGGGAGGTCAACGGCAGAGGATCGCGATCGCCCGATGTTTTCTCCGCACACCCCAGGTCATCATTCTCGATGAGGCGACCTCCGGTCTGGATCAGCAAACCGAGGCCCTGTTGTACCGGGTGTTCCAGAAACTTGATTGCGCACTTGTCGCGATCACGCATCGCTTAGAAACGATTCGCGATTTTGACGAGATCATCGTCATGAGGGATGGTGCGATTGTTGAAGCCGGTAGCTTCAACGAATTGCTTGACATTGAAGGGGAGTTCAGTTTGATGCATAATGCGTACCGAAAAACACGGGAGGCGGCATCGTGATCATTGCTCACGAGCTTGAAAAGAAATACGGGCAGCACACGGCTCTGGATAATGTGAGCGTCAGAGTCGAGGCGGGGTCGATCGTCGGCTTCGTCGGACCGAACGGAGCAGGCAAATCAACGACCCTGCGAATCATCGCCGGTCTGGAATCCGCAGACTCGGGTACCAGTGAGATCGATGGCGAGCGATCCGGTCGGCTCAGCAGCCCCTGGTCGAAGATGGGCACTCTGCTCGACAGGCAGGGGGTCAACGGTGAGCTCACCGCCGTGAGGGCGGTGAGGGCTCTGGGCGAGGCATACGGAGTGCCGTCGAGCGAGATGGAGGAGATTCTCGACACGGTTGATCTGATGTATGCCAAGAACCGGAAGGTCAAGACCTTCTCGCTGGGCATGAAGCAGCGCCTGAACCTCGCTCTGGCGCTCATCGCTCATCCCGACTACCTGCTCCTCGACGAGCCCATGAACGGGCTGGACCCTGACGGGATCATGTGGTTGAGGGAGTTCTTCGGTTCCTTCCGCGACGAGGGCGGCGGAATTCTCCTGTCGTCGCACACTCTGACCGAGGTCGAGGCCGTGGCGGACGAGATCGTCGTGATCAAGGAGGGCAGGACCGTGTGGACGGGCAGCACGGACAGAATGTCGGGCGCATCGGGATCGGTGGTCGCTGCGGACGATAATGGGAAACTGGTCGACGTTCTGCGCAGGCGGGCGTACGAGTTCTCCAGCGGCTCCGATCTGGTCCATGTGGCGGCCGTTGAGCCCGGGACGCTGGGCCGAGTCCTGTACGAGGAGGGGGTCGTGGTCACTCATCTCACTGAGGAGCGTACGTCTCTCGAGCAGTTGTATCTTTCGTTGAAGGGGAATGGGGAGAACTGACGATGCGGACCAGTTACAAACGCGCCGGACTCGCTCAACTCACGATTCAGAAGCACGTTTTCATCGGCTCTCGATCGGTGAGATTGCTGACGTACGTCGGCCTGGCCGTGATGATGGCCGTGGCCATCGCCGTCTCGTATAGCGTCTCCTTGTCCTACGGGAGGGGAGAGCCGCTTAATAACACGTCCTTCTTGTATGAGATCCCTGAGTTCGGATTCTCGTTCGCACAGATCTTCTTCGGCGCGTCGTTCATCGTCTTCGTGTGCACCGAGTGGAGCTCCGGGTTCATCTATACGACCTACGGGGCGACCCAACGGCCATACGGGTTCGTGCTGGCGAAGTTGGTGTGGCCTCTGGTGTTCGCGGTGTGCGTGTTCTCGGCGCTGCTGATCCTGTTGATCCCGATCGAGGACGTGCTCGTCAGCAATGGAACTCCTTACGGGGTGTCGTTCTCCGACCCGGTTGTGTGGAGGCAGATAGTCGTTGCGAACTTCAACCTGATGTGCAGCGGCCTGTTCGCCGCGGGCCTCGCATTCGTCTTCCGCCAGGCCGCTTCCGCGCTGGGAACCTACATCGCGGTGAGCCTGATCGCGCCGATCGTGTTCGGTCTGATCCCTCTGCAGGTGAGCGAGGAGATCAGCAAGTGGCTGCCGAACAATCTGTTCGGGTACCTCATCACGCGGGATCCGGAGATGATCCCGAATCTCAACTACCCCTTGCTCCTGGTCGCGGCCGCGGCGTACCCGGTTATCGCCTTGACCGTCGGAGCCTATGTGATGAGAAGGAAGATCATATAAGTCCAACTCCCTCCTCGGTGGTCGGGGGTGCGGGCGGGCGCGGGGCGCTGGTCCCTCACCGGCGCGAGCGAGGACGTCGAGGACGGGGCGCGGGGTACTGCGGCTGGGATCCGAGGGCTCCGGTCCTCATCGGGATCCCGGAGCCATCGAGGCGCCGGGACCCCGATTGCGCATCCCGATCATCCTCCGCACGTCGGAACGCGACGAGCCGCATCGGCCGGCGGCGCGCCCGCTCTCGGGTGCCGCCCCTCTAGACTGCTCGCCGTGCGTCTGACCGCCCTCCTGCCCCCGCTTCTCGCCGACCCGACGATCGACGACCTCGTTGCCGCAGCCGGCGGCCGCTCCCGCACCGACCGCTCCGTCGTCGTCGCGCCGGGCGCGCGCCCCGCCGTCCTGGCCGCCATGGCACTGGGCGCCTCGGGAGTCGCCCGCGCCGTCGGTCCTGCTCCCGCCGCCGGCTCGCTTTCCTCCAAAGGTTCCAGCGGCGCGGAGTCCGACGCCGCGGGTTCCGACGACGGCACGCCCCTGCTCGTCGTGACCGCCACCGGCCGGGAGGCGGAGGAGACCGCCGCCGCCCTGGCCTGCTACCTGCCCGCAACCGACGTCGCCGTCTTCCCCGCCTGGGAGACGCTGCCCCACGAGAGGCTCTCCCCTCGCGCGGACACCGTCGCCACCCGCCTGGCGGTCCTGCGCCGCCTGGCCCATCCCGAGGACGGCCGGGCCGCCGGCTCCGCCGATGCCGGGCTGTCCGGTGCCCCGGATCCCGGACGCGGTTCCATCCGCGTCCTCGTCGTCCCCGTGCGAGCCCTCCTGGCGCCGGTCGTCGAGGGACTCGGCGACCTCGAGCCCGTCCGCCTCGCCAAGGGCCTGGAGGCCGGCCTCGAGGTCACCGCCGAGCGGCTGGCCGCGGCCGCCTACACGCGGGTCGACATGGTCGAGAACCGCGGCGAGTTCGCGGTGCGCGGCGGTATCCTCGACGTCTTCCCGCCCACCCTGGCCCGCCCCGTGCGCGTCGACTTCTTCGGCGACGAGATCGAGTCCGTCTCCACCTTCGCCGTGGCCGACCAGCGCACCATCGAGGAGATCGGAGCCGTCACCGCCACCGCCTGCCGCGAGATCGTCCTGACCGACGCCGTGCGCGAGCGCGCCCGGAGGCTCATCGACGTCATCCCCGGCGCCGCCGACATGCTGAGCAGGATCGCCGAGGGCGTCACCTGCGAGGGCATGGAGTCTCTCGCCCCCGTCCTGGTGCCCCGCATGGTGCCGCTGCTCGACCTGGTCGGGGACCGCCTCGTCGTCGGTCTGGAGCCCGAGCGCCTGCGCAAGCGCGCGGAGGACCTCGTGGCCACCACCGCCGAGTTCCTCGCCGCCGCCTGGACGTCCGCCGCCTCCGGGGGCACCGCGCCCATCGACCTGTCCGCCGCCGCCTTCGCCCGCCTCTCCGAGGCCCGCGCCCTGGCTCTCTCGACGAACCGCGGCTGGTGGTCCCTGTCCTCCCTCGCCCCCTCGCCGGACACCGCCGAGCTGCCGCTGCGCGATCCCAAGAGCTACCGCGGCCGCCTGGAGGAGGCCGTCACCGACCTGGGCTCCCTGGCGCGCGACGGCTGGAGCGTCGTCGTGGCCACGGACGGCCCCGGGCCGGGGCGCCGCATGGCCCAGCTGCTCGCCGACGGCGGTGTGCCCGCGCGCATCGTCACCCAGCTCGACGAGCCGGCCGATCTGGGGCGCGGCGCCCCCGACAGCATCGCGAGGGGCGACGGTGTGGTCCGCGTCACCCAGGCCAGTGCCGGACACGGCTTCGTCGCCGAGCCGCTGCGCCTGGCCCTCATCGCCGAGTCCGACCTCACCGGCCGGGCCCCCTCGGGCCCGCGCGAGCGCAAGGCCGTCCCCGCGCGCCGCTCCCGCAGGAGCGTCGACCCCCTCTCCCTGCACCCCGGCGACCTCGTCGTCCACGCCCAGCACGGGATCGGCCGCTTCGTCGAGCTCATGCGCCGGGGGGTCGGCGGCGGGAGGGGCGCCGGGAAGGACGGCGCGACCCCGGCGACCCGCGAGTACGTCGTCATCGAGTACGCCCCCTCCAGGCGCGGCCGGCCCGGCGACCGGCTCCTGGTGCCCACCGACTCCCTGGACCAGGTGTCCAAGTACGTCGGCGGCGACGCCCCCGCCCTGAACAGGATGGGCGGCTCCGACTGGGCCAGGACCAAGTCCAGGGCGCGCAGGGCCGTGCGCGAGATCGCCGGCGAGCTCGTGCGCCTCTACGCCGCCCGGAGCGCCACCACCGGGCACGCCTTCGGCCCCGACACGCCCTGGCAGGCCGAGCTGGAGGAGGCCTTCCCCTACACCGAGACGCCCGACCAGCTCGCCACCATCGACGACGTCAAGCGCGACATGGAGGCCTCCCAGCCCATGGACCGCCTCATCTGCGGCGACGTCGGCTACGGCAAGACCGAGATCGCCGTACGCGCCGCCTTCAAGGCCGTGGCCGAGGGCAAGCAGGTCGCCGTGCTCGTGCCCACCACCCTGCTGGTGACCCAGCACGCCGAGACCTTCTCCGAGCGCTACGCCGGATTCCCCGTGCGCGTCGCCCAGCTCTCCCGCTTCCAGTCCGACGCCGAGTCCGCCGAGGTCCTGGCGGGGCTGGCCGATGGCACCATCGACGTCGTGGTGGGCACCCATCGGCTCATCACCGGCCGGGTCCGCTTCAAGGACCTGGGCCTGGTGGTCATCGACGAGGAGCAGCGCTTCGGGGTCGAGCACAAGGAGACCCTCAAGGCGCTGCGCACCGACGTCGACGTCCTGGCCATGTCCGCCACCCCCATCCCCCGCACCCTGGAGATGGCGGTGACCGGCCTGCGGGAGATGTCCACCCTGGCCACCCCGCCCGAGGACCGCCACCCGATCCTCACCTACGTGGGCGCCTACGAGACCAAGCAGGTCGGTGCCGCCATCCGCCGCGAGCTGCTGCGCGACGGGCAGGTCTTCTACGTCCACAACCGTGTGGAGGACATCGACTCCGTCGCCGCCCGGCTCGCCTCGCTCGTGCCCGAGGCGAGGATCGCCACCGCCCACGGGCAGATGGGCGAGGCGCGCCTGGAGAGGGTCATCGACGACTTCTGGCACAAGGAGATCGACGT
>ERZ773004.979-NODE-979-length-15627-cov-3.295402_pt1 | contig 15627 bp, 12 predicted proteins | sample MGYA00580667_ERZ773004 | MGnify/ENA primary metagenome ERZ773004 (study PRJEB29015, sample SAMEA2737963) | human oral metagenome | biome: human oral; feature: human-associated habitat; material: dental | place: China | collected 2123 ... | reverse complement strand
GCGCGGAAGTCTGATGCTCCTTTTGACAGCATTCTTCTGGGGAACGACGTTTGTTGCACAGCTTGTCGGCATGGATGGGCTTGGTCCATATACCTATGCGATGTTTCGATTTGCGCTCGGTGTTCTCTGCCTCTTGCCGCTCTTTTTCGCTTATCGTGGACGACGCGAACAAATGCGGCGTGCAGGCACGTATCGCAGCGGCTTTCTGCCAGGGATTCCGATCGGGATCGCCATGTTCGGCGGTGTGACGTTGCAGCAGGTAGCACTCCTTTATACGACAGCGGGCAAAACGGCGTTTATATCGACGCTGTATATCGTTCTGGTTCCTCTTGGTGCACTGCTGCTCGGACGGCGGCTCTACCTTGCCAACTGGATCGGTGCGGGGCTTGCTTTTACAGGGCTTTATTTTCTGTCCGCTTACGGAGAGACAGCGCTTAATAAGGGCGATACGCTCGTCATTCTCTGCTCGTTCTTCTGGGTGGCGCAGATTTTGCTCATTGATCGGTTTGCGAGCACTGTGGATGCGATTGAGCTGTGCCTTATGGAAATGCTCATCTGTACGCTCGGTAGTATGCTCTTGTCCGCAGTTTATGAGACCTTTCATTGGGCAGATGTGATTCATGCGGCGATTCCCATTCTCTATGGAGGCATCCTGTCCTGTGGGGTTGCCTATACCCTTCAGATATTGGGGCAGGCATATGTTGAACCGGCACAGGCGTCAATCATCATGTCGCTTGAGTCGGTGTTTGCCGTTGCTGCGAGCTGGCTTGTTTTGGGCGAACAGATGACACTGGTGCAGTCGGCGGGATGTGCGCTCCTGCTCATTGGGGCGATTGTTACTCAGTATCGAACCGCTGAAAAGACGCATGTACAGGGGCAGTAAGATGAATGGAGGAGGCAGCGCACATGGAAGAGTTACTGCATGATATGCACGTATGGATGCACGCCTATATGCGCTCCTTTCATACGGATGATATAGAGGTGATGAAGGGGATTCGCCTCAAGGAGATCCATACAGGATATGTAACGACAAATGCACGTGCGCTTGCACGTCATCTTGGATGTTCTGTGCATGATACGGCGCTTGCGCAGATGATCGGCCTTTTTCATGACGTGGGGCGGTTTCGTCAGTATGCCGTCTATCGCACGTTCAACGATGCACAGTCGGAGGATCACGCAGAGCTTGGGCTGAAGGTACTCTCAGAACTGGATTTTTTGGAGCGGCTTTCTCCCGTGGATGCTGATACGCTGCGCTTTGCAATTCGTTGGCACAACAAGAAAGAAATTGCACCAACAGCGGATGCACGAAAGCAGTTCTTTGCAAAACTCATCCGCGATGCAGATAAGCTCGATATTTACCGTGTGCTCTTGCCGTTTTTAACGCCGGAGGGCGCAGCGGACGCACCGAAATTTGTCCCCTCGGATGCAGTGGAGGAAGTCAGCCCGGACTTTATTGCGGATTTTGCTGCAGGGCGTCAAGCAGACTACTATCGTCTGCGTACGCACGGAGACCGAAAAGTCGTGCGGCTTCTGTGGCTCTACGATATTAATTTTGTGTGGACGCTCCGAAAGATAAAAGAGCGCGGTTATGTGGAGACATTTATTGCAAATCTCCCACAAGAGGAGGGGATCGCCGAGGGAGTTAAGCGCCTGCGCAGTTACATTGCGCGCAGGTGTGCGGAAGAAGATGTACTGGAATCATAGGGTGAGGAAGAGCTATGGCGGAAGCAGCAAAAATATCGAATTTTATCCGAACGATCATTGATGAAGATCTTAGAAATGGCCGTTACGAAACGGGAATCCATACACGATTCCCGCCGGAGCCGAACGGCTATCTCCATGTGGGGCATGCAAAGTCCATCTGTCTCAATTTCGGCATCGCGGAAGACTACGGCGGTCTTTGCAACCTGCGCTTTGACGATACGAATCCGACGAAGGAGGATATTGAGTACGTGGACTCCATTCAAGAGGATATTCGATGGCTCGGCTTTTCCTGGGGAGATCGCCGCCATTATGCCTCTGACTATTTTGCACAGCTGTATGATTACGCGGTTCAGCTGATTGAAAAAGGGCTTGCCTATGTAGATGATCTCTCGGCGGATGAGATTCGTGCCTACCGCGGCACACTTACAGAACCCGGAAAGGAAAGCCCCTATCGTGGGCGCAGCATTGAGGAAAATCTCGATCTCTTTGCGCGGATGCGTGCGGGGGAGTTCCCCGATGGCGTCTGTGTTCTGCGGGCGAAGATTGATATGGCATCACCGAATCTTGTCCTGCGGGATACTGTGATTTACCGGATCGCACACGCGCATCATCACCGCACAGGTGATACATGGTGCATTTATCCCATGTATGACTTTGCACATCCGCTCTCGGATGCCATCGAAGGGATCTCCCATTCACTGTGTACGCTTGAATTTGAGGAACATCGTCCCTTTTATGACTGGCTGCTCGAAGCACTTGGCTTTTCGGCGGCAACACGGCCACAACAGATTGAGTTTGCACGCCTCAATCTCTCGGGTGCGGTCACAAGTAAGCGCAAACTGCGTCAGCTCGTTGAGGAGGGGCATGTGCGCGGATGGGATGACCCGCGTATGCCGACCATCTCGGGGATGCGGCGGCGCGGCTATCCGCCGGCGGCGATTCGTGCGTTCTGTGAGGAAATTGGTGTTGCAAAAAGCAACAGCACAGTGGACAGTGCTATGCTTGAACACTGCGTCCGCGATGAACTCAACCATCATGCACCGCGTGTCATGGCAGTCCTGCATCCGCTGCGGGTCATCCTGACGAACTATCCCGCAGGAGAGACAGAGTATCTGCTGGCAGAAAACAGTCCTCTTCATGGCGGACAGCGTTATGTTCCATTTGGGCGAGAGCTTTACATCGACCAAGAGGACTTTATGGAGGACGCGCCGAAGAAATTCTTCCGACTAAAGCCCGGCGGAGAGGTACGTCTCAAACATGCCTACATCATTCGATGTGAAGAAGTGGTTAAAGATGAGACCGGACAAGTCGTCGAACTGCGCTGCACCTATGATGCTGAAACCAAAAGCGGCGGTGCCGCCGCAGGACGTAAGGTTAAGGGGACAATTCAGTGGGTCGACGCACGCCAGGCGCTCACAGCCGAGGTTCGTCTTTACGATAGTCTGATTCGTCTGCCGGCAGAGGGAGAGGATGAGCCGGAGAATTTTATCGCGGCGCTGCATCCAAACTCGCTTGAAATCCTAACAGATGCAAAAGTTGAGCCAAGCCTTTCTCTTACAGCAGCGGGGGCGCGCTATCAGTTTTTGCGCGTTGGCTACTTTGTTGTTGACCCGGATACAACACCGGAGCATATCGTGTTCAACCGGATTGTGGGGCTCAAGGACTCATGGAGCAAGGAGATTGCGGTGAAATAAGGAGGCTTGTTGTGGCAAAGATACCGAAGAACCTACCGGATAAAGATATGCTGCAAGGGCAGGAGGAGGAAATCCGCGCAGAGATGCTGCGTGAGGGGCAGCAAGCAGAGTATGCCCGCACGCAAGCGGCAAAGGAGCCCCCTGCGGATCTTGCACATGCAGGACTGACCGCTGCACAATCACAGGAGCTTGGCAGGGCGCTGCTTGAACTAAAACTGACGCTGGCACAGTCCGGCATCAGAGATTATAAGCTCAAGATTGAGCGGAAGGGGCATCAGGTGATCGTCACGGCAACGTGACAGGTGAGGGTTATATTTCTCGTGATAGAGAAGGATGTGTAATGATGGAAACAGCAACAATCGTGGCGATCGTGATCTTTGTCATCGCATATGCGCTCATCATCTCTGAAAAAGTGCATCGCACCATTGTCGGGCTTTTCGGTGCGATGCTCATGATACTCTTTGGGATCATCAGTCAGGAGACAGCAGTACATCACATTGACTTCAATACAATAGGGCTGCTCATGGGGATGATGATTATTGTCAACATCACGAGTGAGACGGGGCTTTTCAACTTTCTTGCCATTTGGGCAGCACAGAAGGTAAAAGCACAGCCCGTTGCGCTCTTGGTTGTCTTATCGACCATTACCATGGTCTGCTCGGCTCTGCTGGATAATGTGACAACGGTTCTGCTTACTGTGCCCATCACATTCAGTATCACATCACAGCTCAAAGTGGATGTCATGCCATATCTCATTGCACAGATTCTGTCATCTAATGTCGGCGGTACGGCGACCCTCATCGGTGACCCGCCAAACATCATGATCGGCAGTGCGGTTGGACTTGACTTTATGGCGTTTGTGGAGAATCTTTCCCTTATTTCAATTTTGATCTTTATTTTGGTTCAATTTATTCTCATTGCTGTTTACCGTAAGGAATTGCATACACAGCCGGAGCTTCAGGATAAGATCATGCGCCTTCCTGCAGGGGCGCAGATTACAGATCATGCCCTTTTGCGTAAATGCCTTTCTGTTATTTTCCTCACGATTACCCTCTTTGTACTGCATGGCAGCCTTGGTCTTGAATCCGCGACCGTAGCCCTCTCTGGGGCAGGGCTTCTCCTCCTCCTCACCGCAACGCGTGATGAGAATGCAATCGTAAAGGTACTTTCCAAAATCGAGTGGCCGGCCATCTTCTTTTTCGGGGGGCTCTTTATCCTCGTCGGTGCACTTGTGGAGACCGGGGTCATTCGCATGCTTGCTGCTGAAGCCATTCATGCGACGGGCGGCAACGTTGAGGCTACGGCAATGCTGATTCTCTGGATGAGTGCGATTGCTTCAGCATTCATTGACAACATTCCATTTGTTGCGACGCTGATTCCGCTCATTCAGGATATGGGGCAGATGGGGCTCAGTGATCTTACCCCGATGTGGTGGTCGCTCGCGCTCGGCGCCTGTCTCGGCGGCAACGGAACGCTCATCGGTGCGAGTGCCAACGTTGTTGTCGCCTCTATGTCGGCCCAGCGCGGTAGACCGATTTCCTTCCTCGGTTTCATGAAAATTGCATTCCCCGTGATGATCTTTACAGTACTCGTTTCGAGTGTCTACGTGTACCTGCGTTATCTCTAACATCTGTTGCATCAAAAAACCGATCGCCCGCCAGCGGTCGGTTTTTTTGATGTAAATATAAAATAAATAGGGCCCAATGAAGTTTCTCTATAAAACATACAGATGATTTTGTTGATGTCATGGAAATCTATTGACGAATATGGTACACTAGGAAAACAGTAAATAAAATATATCCGTATCAGAAACAAACGGGTATACTGCGCATGCGGTGCATATCCATGGACCGCATTTATTTAGCATCATGTGCATAGATAAAGGAACGATATATGGCAATTTTGGAAATCAAAAAGGCGGGCGATCCTGTTCTAAAACAGGTTGCTGCACCGATCGAGCGGCTGACGAAACGGCATCGTCAGATCCTGGACGATATGGCAGAAACGATGTACGGTGCTGATGGCGTTGGCCTTGCCGCGCCGCAGGTGGGGAAGTCTTTGAGGATGGTGGTGATCGACGTACAGGATGAACATGGACTTCTTGAACTCATCAATCCTGTTATCACAGCGCGTGAGGGCAGCGTTATCGACTCGGAGGGATGTCTTTCTGTGCCAAAGGTATTTGGCGATGTGGAACGTGCGCAGTGCGTGACAGTAGAGTATATTGACAGGCGCAGCAGACGGCGTTCTTTGACAGCAGAGGGGCTTTTGGCGCGCTGTATTCAGCATGAGTGCGATCATCTGGACGGGAAACTTTTCATCGACATTGCTGTACGCTTGCGGAAGGAGGAGGACAAAGAGTGACCAAAGTGACCAAACTGCGTGTGGTCTTTATGGGAACGCCCTCCTTTGCTGTGCCGACGCTTGCGGCTCTTGCAGAACGCAGTGATCTGGCAGAGGTCATCGCTGTTGTTACGCAGCCTGACCGACCACGCGGCCGCGGGCAGAAATATACGGTTTCTCCCGTGAAGGCATGGGCTGTGGCGCATGATATTCCTGTCTTGCAGCCTGTACGCGTACGAGATGCAGAGTTTACCGCCCAGCTGCGCGCACTCCATCCGGATGTTGCTGTTGTCGCTGCTTTTGGGCAGATTCTATCACAGGAGGTGCTCGATATTCCTGTGCACGGCTGCATCAATGTACACGCTTCGCTCCTGCCGCATTATCGTGGTGCAGCGCCGATACAGTATGCCATCATGTGTGGTGCGGCGATGACGGGCGTTACGACGATGCAGATGGATGCGGGACTGGATACAGGAGATATGCTTCTGCGTCGAGAGGTCCCCATTTTTGCAGATATGACCTATGGACTGCTCCATGATGTACTAATGCACACGGGGGCAAAGCTGCTTATAGAAACCCTCATGCAGCTTGCAGCGGGAACGCTTCGCCGCATCCCGCAGATGGGCGAGGGGTCTTATGCGCCGCGTATCACGCGGGATATGACCGTCATTGATTGGGCAAAGAGTGCACAGGAAATCGAGGCGCTCGCGCGCGGTCTGAACCCGACGCCGTATGCCAGAACAGCGCTGGACGGTGCCGTCTATAAGATTGGCCGTCTGCGCCGCAGAGGGAATTTGACACAAGCGCCCGCGGGGACAATCATGTGCGCGGATCCTGCAAAAGGTTTTATTGTGGCGGCAGGGGATGAGGAACTTGAAATTTTGGAGATTCAGGCGCCCGGTAAGAAGATGATGGAGGCGGGCGCATTTTTGCGCGGGCATCGCCTGCGAGAGGATATAGGGTTTGTATCATGAGTGAACAGACAATGACGGTCAACGGGGCCGCAGCGGGGGTGAAAAAAAACATTATGCTGCCGTCCCGACCGAAAAAACGGCTCTTTATTGGTATGTTGTCAGTGGTGACGCTTCTCGCGGCGGCACTTCTTTTTGGTATATGGTATATCGGTGTGCCGGGACTGACTCGGATTCATCCCGTTTTGCCATGGGCGCTCGGCGGATGTCTTGCGGTTGCGGTTGTCATTTCCTTTTTGGGGATCTTCAATATGGTGCTCGCCGTAGCGGGGCTGCCCTATGTGCCGTATATGAAGCGGCAGACCTATGAGCTGATCAATCTGCTCTTTCCGGCAGCAGTACGTCTTGGCAAACTCTTTGGAGTGCGGCGCCGTGCGCTGGAGGGTTCGTTTATCGCAGTGAGCAATCTGCTCTTTCATCGGCTGCGGATTCGTGTGCCGGCCGCGCGGCTTCTCGTTGTGACACCGCACTGTTTACAGCTTGCCAGCTGTCCGCACAAGGTCACACGCGATCCAAGCAACTGCAAGCGATGCGGCGGCTGTAATGTCGGTGATCTCGTCGCGCTCGCTGAGGAGATGGGGTTCCACTTTTTCGTGGCGACTGGTGGAACACTTGCACGGCAAGTCGTTTACAATACGCGTCCGAAGGCCGTGCTTGCCATCGCCTGTGAGCGCGATCTGATGAGCGGGATCCAGGATATCTATCCGCTGCCAGCTGTCGGCGTACTCAACATCCGCCCCAATGGCCCCTGTTACAATACGAGTGTGGATATGGGCGAAGTACGTGCGCAGCTCGAACAGATCATCGAACCGAGCAGCCTGAAAAAGGGTGCCTAAATGCAGGAACAACGCTATCGTGAGGGGGCAATTGACCCCATACGTGAGTTGGCGATGCAGACCCTCGGCCGTGTCCACGAGGAAGGGGCATATGCCAACGTCGCACTCATGCAAGCCCTGCGTGGAGCACATCTAACGGAACGCGACCGGCGCTTTTTGACGGAACTGGTCTACGGTTCGGTTAAGGCAGGCGATACACTCGACTATATGATTCAGCAATATCTTAGGGGAGATATGAAATGCGTTCAGCCGAAGGTGCGTGAGATCCTTCGGCTCGGGATCTATCAGATCTTCTTCATGGATCGCGTGCCTGCATCTGCTGCCTGCAACACAGCCGTAGAACTTGCGAAAAAATATGGGCGCAAAGGGGCGGCAGCTTTTGTCAATGGGGTGCTGCGCGCTGCCGTCCGTACGCCCACCCGTGCACGTGTGCCGCGCGGGCGCAGTGCGCGGCTGCTTGCATTGCGTGAACAGCATCCGCAATGGATGGTTGCCCATTGGATCGACATCTATGGCTATGAGGCCGCAGAAGAATTGTGCAGATGCAACAATACGGAGGCGCCTCTTACGGTGCGAACCAATACCCTGCGCATTTCAAGGGACGAACTGCTGCGGCAGTTTGATAGGGAAGGGGCAGAGGCTGTCCCCTCTGCATGGGCGCCTGAGGGAATTCGTCTGATAACGCATGGTTCTTTGGATGCACTTGCCCCACTTCGTATGGGACTTTGTCAGGTACAGGATGAGAGTTCCATGCTCGTCGCGCATATTCTTGACCCCAAACCTCATATGACTGTCATTGATATGTGTGCTGCTCCCGGCGGTAAGACAACACATATCGCGCAGCGCATGGAGAATAAGGGGCGTATTTTTGCGTTCGATGTCTATGAACGGAAGATACACCGCATAGCAGAGAATGCCAAGCGGCTTGGCATTGACATCATTGAAGCACGTCTGCACGATGCGCGCACCATTGGAGAGCAGTTTTCGGTGCAGGCAGATCGTGTGCTGGTTGATGTGCCATGCACGGGGATGGGGGTTCTCCGCCGTAAGCCCGATGCGCGTTGGAATAAGCGCAGGGAGGACCTGCGCTCGCTGCCGGTTCTGCAGCGGGAGATACTTGAGAGCGCTGCGATGACAGTAAAACCGGGGGGGATCATGGTCTATAGTACCTGTACGATGGAGCCGGAGGAGAATACTGTTGTGGTTGAGGAATTTTTGCATATGCACCCGGAATTTATCTGTGAAGATGCGGGCGCATTTCTCCCCAGCAAAAAAAGTTCAGAGCGCATGCTGCAGCTGATGCCCTCTGCAGATGGGCCGGATGGGTTCTTTATTGCCCGTATGAGACGTCTATGAATATCTTTGGACTTTCGAAAGAGGAACTGCGCACTGTGCTTGCGCCCTATGCGGTGCCGCGTTTCCGTGCCGATCAAATCGTACGGTGGATCTATCAGCGCGGAGCAGTTTCATGGGATACCATGACGGATCTGCCAAAGGAACTGCGCAGGACACTTGCGGGGACTTTTTTCATCGTACGACCGACTGTGGCAAAACGTCTGCACTCTGCGGATGGTGCGACGGTGAAGCTGCTTTATGCCTTTGCAGACGGACAGACCGCAGAGACGGTACTCATGCGTCATCCCTATGGCAACAGTGTGTGTATCTCCTCGCAGGCGGGCTGCCATATGGGGTGTGCCTTTTGCGCGTCAACCATTCATGGGCTTACACGCAATCTGACCACAGGGGAAATTGCGGCACAAGTCATTGGCATTGCAGACTTTCTGCGGCAGGAGGGCGCACGGGTTGATACCATCGTTGTCATGGGTTCGGGTGAACCGCTTGAAAACTACGATCATGTGATGGCAGCCCTGCGGCTGCTCCATGAAGACTATACGCTAGGGCTTAGCTACCGCGGTATCACGCTATCGACTTCCGGTATTGTACCCGGCATGCGCCGGCTTGCAGAGGAAGGGCTTCCCATCTCTCTTTCCGTGTCACTTCATGCGCCGACAGAGGAACTGCGCTCACGCCTGATGCCCGTGAACCGCATCTATTCCCTTGCAGAAGTTTTGCGCGCGGCACAATATTACGCAAAGATCACCAAGCGGCGCGTGACTTATGAATACATTCTGATTCGGGACGTGAACGATGGTGTGCGCGAGGCCGAACAGCTCGCATGTCTTTTGCGCGGACAGCTTGCAAGTGTCAATCTCATCCCCATCAATCCCGTGGAGGAGCGCCAGTTCCACCGTCCGGAAAAGCATGCAATCCGGCGATTCCGCCGTATTTTGGAGGAACGGCATATCACCGTGACTCTGCGCCGTGAGATGGGGACGGATATTCAGGCAGCGTGTGGGCAGCTTAGAAATCGACTTCTTGCTGCGGGATTGTAATTTTTCTTATATTTATGGTATGATAGACCAGTATTAGGGAATGTAGCGCATAAGGCATTTCTTTTGATGAGGGAGAGAATTGCGCAATGATGGATCGGGTGGAGTCTTTTTTGGAAGCGCGCATTGAGGGCTTTTTTAATCGGCGGTTCAGTACGCATCTAGAGCCTGCTGAACTGATTCGGGGGCTGAAAAAGGAGGTGCGCAAAAATGCAGGAGGGGGCAATCTCCCGAATGCCTATGTCTTTTCGCTCAGTGCGGAGGACTACCAACGGCTCTGCTCACATCGCATTGTAGATGAGCTTGGCATCGCCTTGAAAAAACATATGATTCGTGCTGATCTTACGATGGACGGGCGTTTGGATATTTCCTTTGTCTTTGATGAAGCGATTCGCGCCGGTTCCTATCGTCTTACATCGCATATACAGGATCACCGCATCCGGATGAATGCCGCGCCGTCTGAATGCGCGTCTTTAGTTCGAACAATTGTGCTTGAGCGGCCGTCTGGTTTTGATGTACGCCATCTCAGCCCTCCGCCCGCGCATGAGCTTGCCGTGCTTCGTGTCATGAGCGGAGCGGATATGGGTTTTTCAATGGCGATTGGTGAAAAGACTGTCTATATGGGGCGTATGCCGCGCAATGAGTTCATCCTAACGGACACAAATATATCGCGTCTGCATGCATGGATCGTTTACGAACAGCACAGACACACGCTTTATGATGCACAGAGCCGTAACGGGACTTTTGTGGAGGGGGCACGCATATCCTCGTGCCGGCTTCGGGATGGCGATGAGCTGCAGCTAGGGACAACGACGCTTCGGTATGAGGCGCTCTGAGGGGCTATATCAATGATGGCGGATGGGGCGGATGTATCTGCATGGAAGGGATGTGCTCTGCATAGCCCCCGTCTCCCTGCGCTTTGAGAGGTGATGGCATGATAGCGGTTTCGAGTATGTCAGATATTGGGTGTTGCCGCGCAGGAACAGTTTTTCTTTGGCATGGATGTCACCGCTGTTGTCCACGCTGGCGGCGTCCACGCTGGCATCGCCTGCGCTGCTGATTTTGCCGCGGTTGTCGAGTTCGGCTGTGTTGAGGGTGAATAGGCTGTTAGTCAGGAGCTGGCCGCTGTTTTCTGTTTTTGCGCTGTTGAAGGTAAAGGTGTTTTGGCTGCTGATTTTGCCGCTGTTGCGGGTTTCTTCCGTCTGGATGTGCAGGGTGTCGGCACTGCCGGTTTCGCCGCTGTTGTCCAGTTGTTTGCCGTTCAGCGTGATGTTACCGGCAAAGAGTTGCCCGCCCTGGTTGAGCTGGGTAAAGCCGTTATAGTTGAACTGCTCTCCCGCCTGGATGCGCCCCTGGTTGTTAAGGCTGCCCCCGTTTAAGGTCATGTTGCGCCCGGCAAGCAGCTGGCCGTTGCCGTTGTTCCAGTTGCCGGGGTTGTAGAGGAACAGGTCGTGCCTGCTGCTGATGCTGCCGCCGTGGTTGTCGGTCTCCTGGCTGCGCAGGGTCAGGCTGTTGCCGTTGAGGCTGCCGTGGCGGTTGTTCCATGTGCCCGTCACGTTGAGGATGCCCTGGCGGGCGATGTCGATGCGGCCGTGGCTGTTGTCCAGTTTTGCGGCGTTCAGCTGCAGGCTGTTGGTTTTGAGGCTGCCATGGCGGTTGTTGATGTCGCGGCTGTCAAGGCGCATTTCCTGGCTGCGCAGTTCGCCATGGCTGTTGTCCAGGGTCGCGCCGTTGGTCAGGGTCAGGCGGGCAAATTCTGCCGTCTGGTGGTTGGTGAAGGAGTTGCTGGCGGTTACTGACAGCATGTTGTTGATTTCAAAAACGCCACGGTTGTTGAACTGCGAGCCGATTTTCAGTGTGCCTTCGGCGGCCGCTGCTTCGCTGCCCGCACTGTCGCCGGATGCGCCGCTGCCTGATGCCGCCGGTTTTGGCGTGCGGATGGTGTTGTAGGTCGTATTGGCGGTGTCGTAGTCGGCGGTGTGGATGTTCAGGGTATACGGTCCGCGCTGGGTGATGCTGCCCGTTTCGCTGTTGTTGAGGCTGTTGGCACTGATGTTGAGCAGCTCGCCGGAGATGGTCGCGCTGTTGTTGATGTCGTTGCCGGCACCCAGGTTCAGCGTCCCCCCTGCAAACAGTTGGCCGCCGTTGTTGATGTCGTGGCCCGCACCAAGGCTCAGGCCGTTGCCGGAGCGGATTTGTCCGCTGTTGGCGATGTTTTTGCCCGCATCAAGGCTGACGCCGTTGTTGGCGCCGATGTTGCCGCTGTTGTGGATGCTGCCGCGTGCCTGCAGGCTGAGGCTGTTGTCGCTCGTGATGCTGCCGCCACTGTTGTTGATTTGTCCGGCGCTGATGCCGAGCGAGTCAACCCCGTGAATCTGTCCGCCGTGGTTGTTAACCTCTCCTTTGACCCGGACGGGTTTGGCGCGGTAGAGGTAGAGCCGGCCGCGGGCGTTGTCCAGCCGCGACGCCTGGATGTCGGCGTTTTCAAAGGTGCTGTCGCCGTCGCGGTTGTCCAGTTTGCCGCCTTGCAGGGTGAAGCGGTTGATGGCAACATTGCCGTGGTTTTCATAATCTTTACTGGCAAGATCAATTTTGCCACCGCTGGTGATGCTGCCACGGTTTTCGATTTCGCCGGCGACGTCAATCCGTCCGGCGGCGCCTTTGTTCTTGCCGTCGTTGTTGTCTGCGGCCTGGGGTTTTGCGGCAGTGTTTTCTGTCTGCCGCTCTTGCAGGCGCGCGCCATCATGGTTGGCAAAGCGCTTGCTGCGGATGGTGAGCGGCTGGTCGCTGCTGTGATGCAGGGTGCCGTCGTTTTTGAGACCTGTGGTTTTGATATCGAGCCGGTTGGCGGTAATCTCGCCCTGGTTGTGCAGGGTGCCGGGCAGGGAGAGCTCCAGTGCGTCCGTCTGCAATTTACCCGCATGATGAACACCAACGCCTTTTTCTGTACCAATCAGGCGGATGCGGTTGGCATACATGCCGCCCAGGGCGCTGCTGTCCACGGCAAGGCGTACCGGGCTGCTGCCCGCCTTGTCATGGGGCTCAATGGTGCCGTCGGCATGCAGGGTGTTGTTGCCGGTAATGAGGTCAATCTGGCTGCCTTCGCCGTGTATTGCGCCATTGATTTTGATTTGTCGCGCAAGCAGGGTGGTGTAGTCATGGTTTTGTGCGTTCAACCCGCCTGGCGCGATGTTGATTACGCCACCTTCCGCGCTGTATTGCACCGGCTTGCCCTGGCGGATTTCTGCCTGACCGGCGGTGTAGTGCACTTTGCCCGCGTTGATGAAGCCGCCGTTGACCATAATGCCCGCCGGGTTGGCCACGATGACGTCGGCTTTTTTGCCGGCAATTTCGATGGTGCCCTGCAGGTTGGAGGGGCTCTGGCCGCGCACCTGGTTGATGACAAGGTCGGCTTCGCCTTTGGCCAGGTGCGGGTTGCCGCTGACCACGCCGCCGGTTTGCGTCGCCGTGTCCTTGCGCGCGTTGTTGATGATGGCGCCCGCCGTATCTACGTCAAACTGGCTGTAGCGGTTCATCGAGATGCCTGCATCGTCCGGCGTCTGGATGTCTATCTGCGGCAGGCCGTTGCCGGTTTTTAATACGGTGGGGCGCTCACGCGCAGCCGCCAGGTCGTCTTCGGTAATGACGCTTTGCGCCAGCAGCAAGGCGGGCGCAAGGCCGCAGGCAAACGCAATGCTCGCCGGGAGCAGGCGGAGTTTGGGCACAGTGCGCGATTTACCGCGGTCGCCGCTTTTGTCTTTGCCCCGCCCGTATTCCCGGACGGAGGCCGTTTGTTGCAGTGTGGTGCTGAAGATGATTTTGTAAATTCCTTTGTTCATGGCGTTGTCCTGCCGTTATCTTTCTGTTTTTGGTGGTGATGCTGTGAGATGCCGGATTACCAGGTGTATCCGGCACTGAAGCCGAGCACGAAGCGGTCGGTCTTTTTCCAGTCGCCGGATTTGATAATGGGGGTACCGGCAAAGACGTCGTATTGCCAGTTGCCGTGGTAATTCATCGCCCCCTTGCTGCCAATAACCGCACCGGCGATAAATTTGTCGCGCAGGTATTCGGTGTTTTTGCCCCATACCTGCCCCATGTCGGCGCCGAGATAGAGCTGGTGGTTGGGCTGGTATGACCAGTTGAGGGTGTTGCGCCAGTACCAGCCGCTGTCGCCAGAGATGCTGTTGTTCTCGCTGAAACCGCGCACGGTGTTGCGCCCGCCGATGGTCAGCAGGTCAAGCGGGATCAGCCGTTCATGCGCATATTGAACATGCAGGTCGTTCTGCCAGCTCCAGCGCCGGTTGTTGTCCAGCAGTACATTCCAGCCCGCATCCAGGGTCCAGATGGCTCCTTTGGCATTGCCTTCGTTGAAGCCTTCTTCCGGTACCGGATTCGCGCCCAGCATGCGCGTGCCTTTTTTCAGGTTGAGCGCGCCGTTAAAGGCAGCCCTGGGAAATAGGATGGTTTGTCTCGCCCCCAGCCGCCAGCCCGCCGTTTGCCGTTTTTGTACGTCCAGCTCGGCATGGTTAATGAAGTTCTGGTTTTTGCGCCACCACAGTCCGGCGCTGAGGGTGGTCTTTTTGTTTTGGTCGCGGTACAGCGTATGCGACAGCTCCGCTTCAAATTTTTGCGTATTGCCCTTGTAGTGATAGACGCGGGCATAGCCGGGGATAATCTGGTCGTAATGGTAGCGGCTGGCGCTGAGCCCCAGCTGCCAGTAGCGCCAGGGGATGCTGTAGTTGAGGTAGTAGTTGTCGGTCAGGGTCTTGTGTTTTTTGCCCTGCCGGTCGGTGAGACGGGTGCCCGGCCGCAGCGTCCGTGTATAGCTCGCATAGAGGGTATCGCTGAAATTCAGCGGGTTGTCGATATAAATGCTGGCCGTACCGAGGTATTTGCCCAGGGCATTGCTGCCGCTGTCGTCCACAAGAAAGCTGAACTGGTACGGTTTGCCCGTTTTTTGCCAGTTAACGACCAGGTCGCTGTAGCCTTCCCGGTCGGATGGCGCAATGTCAACCTGCGCATCCAGGCTGCCCAGACGGTGTACGTTGTCCAGCGATTGTTCCAGATCGCGCAGGTTGATGGTCTGGTTCTGCAGGTGATTAAAGAGGTGTGGCGTTCTTTGTACGCCCGTTTTGTGCTCGTGGATTTGTGCCACCTTGCCCGGCAGGATGGCGAGTCTCAGCAGGTCTTTTGCCGCGCCTTCTGTTTGCAGGATAACGCGGGTGGTAATCCAGCCGTCTGCTATCAGCCGGTTTTGTGCGTCCCTGACGATGTCAATCACCTCTCCCGCCCGGATGCATTCGCCGCTGCTTTTGTGCCAGGTTTTTTTGTCCGTCAGGCGCAGTGCCTGTTGGCTGACGGCTCGTTCAAGATAGGGGAGAAATGCGGCAGCAGGCGCATCCAGCACAATACGACGGTAGCTGGTGCAGGCATGGCGCTCTCCTTGCGCAGCAGTTTCGTCTGCCTGTGCGGGCGCCGCAAAGTCAAGGGTGGAGAAATCCTGGCGTGCCGCATTGCGGTTGAGCTGCTGTTGGCGCTGCTCGGCGCGCTGATAGATAACGCCGGGATCGACCAGGCCGGCTTGTTGGGCGAAGAGGGAGCAGCTGGCGACGAACAGCAGGCAAAGGGTATAACGATGCGGCATTGCGGGTTTCTCCCTGAAGGCTTTCCTTCATGTTGTTTGCGCCGG
>ERZ773004.977-NODE-977-length-15656-cov-33.687200_pt1 | contig 15656 bp, 6 predicted proteins | sample MGYA00580667_ERZ773004 | MGnify/ENA primary metagenome ERZ773004 (study PRJEB29015, sample SAMEA2737963) | human oral metagenome | biome: human oral; feature: human-associated habitat; material: dental | place: China | collected 2123 ... | reverse complement strand
CAAATTTTGACGTCACAGAAACTGGGGTCGTCACTTATATTGGTGATGGAATCGCTCGTGCCCACGGTCTTGATAATGCCATGAGTGGCGAGCTCTTGATTTTTGAAAATGGTTCTTATGGTATGGCCCAAAACTTGGAGTCAACCGATGTCGGAATCATTATCTTAGGTGATTTTACAGATATTCGTGAGGGCGATACGATTCGCCGCACGGGTAAAATCATGGAAGTTCCTGTTGGAGATGCTTTGATTGGTCGTGTCGTAGATCCGCTCGGTCGTCCTGTTGACGGCTTGGGTGAGCTTGCTACAACTAAAACACGCCCTGTAGAAGCACCAGCTCCAGGAGTTATGCAACGGAAGTCTGTATCAGAACCATTGCAAACAGGTTTGAAAGCTATTGATGCCCTTGTACCAATTGGTCGTGGTCAGCGGGAATTGATTATCGGTGACCGTCAGACTGGTAAAACTAGTATTGCCATCGATGCGATCCTCAACCAAAAAGGGCAGGATATGATCTGTATCTATGTTGCTATTGGTCAAAAGGAATCTACTGTCCGTACACAGGTGGAAACTCTTCGCCAGTACGGAGCCTTGGATTATACTATCGTGGTAACAGCGTCAGCTTCTCAACCTTCTCCTTTGCTTTTCTTAGCGCCTTATGCCGGTGTAGCAATGGCTGAAGAATTTATGTACAATGGCAAGCACGTCCTCATCGTTTATGATGATTTGTCTAAACAAGCGGTAGCTTACCGTGAACTTTCTCTCTTGCTTCGTCGTCCGCCAGGTCGTGAAGCCTTCCCAGGGGATGTTTTCTACCTTCACAGCCGCTTGCTTGAGCGTTCAGCTAAGGTTTCTGATGAGCTTGGTGGTGGTTCAATCACTGCATTGCCATTCATCGAAACGCAGGCAGGAGATATCTCTGCCTATATCGCAACCAACGTAATTTCAATCACGGATGGTCAGATTTTCCTCAGCGATAGCCTCTTTAATGCAGGTATTCGCCCAGCTATTGATGCCGGTTCTTCCGTATCTCGGGTAGGTGGATCTGCACAAATCAAGGCCATGAAGAAGGTTGCAGGAACTCTGCGTATCGACCTTGCTTCTTATCGTGAACTAGAAGCCTTTACTAAGTTCGGTAGCGACTTGGATGCAGCAACACAGGCTAAACTTAACCGTGGACGCCGTACAGTAGAAGTATTGAAACAGCCAGTTCATGAGCCACTGCCAGTAGAAAAACAAGTTGTGATCCTCTATGCGCTGACTCACGGCTTTCTTGATGCAGTACCAGTAGATGATATTCTTCAGTTTGAAGCAGAGCTTTTCGCTTACTTTGATGCTCATCATGAAGATATTTATGAAACAATTCGTCAGACAAAAGATTTGCCGAGTGAAGAAGTGCTGGACGCCGCTATTACTGAATTTATCAATCAGTCTAACTTCAAATAAGAATAGAGGTGTCAGATGGCAGTTTCATTAAATGATATCAAAAATAAAATTGCATCCACAAAAAACACCAGTCAAATCACCAATGCTATGCAGATGGTTTCTGCATCTAAGTTAGGAAAATCCGAAGAAGCAGCAAAGAACTTTCAAGTCTATGCTTCTAAGGTTCGGAAACTCTTGACCGACCTTTTGCATGGTCATGAGACAGAAAATGTTAGTCATCATCCCTTGCTCAAGAGCAGACCAGTTCAGAAAACGGCTTATATCGTCATTACGTCTGATCGGGGTTTGGTCGGTGGCTACAATGCAACCATCCTCAAATCAATGATGGAATTGATTTCTGAATACCACGAAAAGGATGACTATGTCATTATTTCGATCGGTGGAATGGGAGCTGATTTTTTCCGAGCACGGGGCATTCAGCCAATTTATGAATTGCGCGGCTTAGCTAATCATCCGAGTTTTGATGAGGTTCGGAAAATCATTTCCAAGACCATTGAAATGTATCAGAATGAGCTTTTTGATGAACTTTATGTGTGTTATAACCACCATGTCAACAGTCTGACCAGTCAGATGCGGGTAGAGCAGATGTTACCAATCATCGATTTGGATCCTAGTGAAGCGGATAAGAACTATATCCTCAATCTAGAACTAGAATCCAGTCGAAATGCGATTTTAGATCAGCTCTTACCTCAGTTTGCTGAAAGTATGATTTACGGGGCTATTATTGACGCAAAAACTGCTGAAAATGCTGCTGGTATGACAGCCATGCAGACAGCAACGGATAACGCTAAAAAAGTTATCAATGATTTGACCATTCAGTATAACCGTGCTAGACAAGCAGCTATCACGCAGGAAATTACTGAAATTGTGGCGGGTGCAAGTGCACTGGAATAGTGTCACAGAAAATAAATAGTATAAAGAGGAGAAAAGAATGAGCTCAGGCAAAATTACTCAGGTTATCGGACCGGTTGTAGACGTAGCGTTTGCAGCTGGCGACAAGCTACCTGAGATCAATAATGCACTTGTAGTCTATAAAAATGACGAAAAAAAATCAAAAATCGTCCTTGAAGTAGCTCTTGAGCTTGGTGATGGAGTGGTTCGGACCATCGCTATGGAATCAACAGATGGGTTGACTCGTGGCATGGAAGTGCTAGATACTGGCCGTCCAATTTCTGTACCAGTTGGAAAAGAAACACTTGGTCGCGTCTTTAACGTTTTGGGAGATACCATTGACTTGGATGCTCCTTTTGCGGATGATGCAGAGCGCCAGCCAATCCATAAGAAAGCTCCAACCTTTGATGAGTTGTCTACTTCATCAGAGATCTTAGAAACAGGTATCAAGGTTATCGACCTTTTAGCACCTTATCTGAAAGGTGGTAAAGTCGGACTCTTCGGTGGTGCCGGAGTTGGTAAGACCGTCCTGATTCAGGAATTGATCCACAACATTGCCCAAGAGCATGGTGGTATTTCCGTATTTACCGGTGTTGGGGAACGTACTCGTGAAGGGAATGACCTTTACTGGGAAATGAAGGAGTCTGGCGTTATCGAGAAAACAGCCATGGTCTTCGGTCAGATGAATGAGCCACCAGGAGCGCGTATGCGGGTTGCTTTGACTGGCTTGACGATTGCAGAATATTTCCGTGATGTGGAAGGTCAAGATGTCTTGCTCTTCATTGACAACATCTTCCGCTTCACGCAAGCGGGTTCTGAAGTTTCTGCCCTTTTGGGTCGGATGCCGTCAGCCGTTGGTTACCAACCAACGCTTGCGACAGAAATGGGGCAATTGCAAGAGCGTATCACATCGACTAAGAAGGGTTCTGTAACCTCTATCCAGGCCATCTACGTGCCAGCCGATGACTATACTGACCCAGCTCCAGCAACGGCTTTCGCCCACTTGGACTCTACAACCAACTTGGAACGTAAATTGGTTCAATTGGGGATTTATCCAGCCGTTGATCCACTTGCTTCAAGCTCTCGAGCTCTTTCTCCTGAGATTGTTGGTGAAGAGCACTATGCAGTGGCTGCCGAAGTGAAACGCGTATTGCAACGTTATCATGAATTGCAGGATATCATTGCCATCCTAGGTATGGATGAGTTGTCAGATGAAGAAAAGACTTTGGTTGCGCGTGCGCGTCGGATTCAATTCTTCCTGTCTCAAAACTTCAACGTTGCGGAGCAATTTACTGGCCAGCCAGGATCTTATGTGCCTGTAGCTGAGACGGTTCGTGGCTTTAAAGAGATCCTCGAAGGCAAGTACGATAAGTTACCAGAGGATGCCTTCCGTGGTGTCGGTTCGATTGAGGATGTCATCGCTAAAGCTGAAAAAATGGGATTCTAAGAGGTGAATGATGGCTCAAATGACAGTACAAATCGTTACACCGGATGGTCTGATTTATGACCACCGTGCTGCATTTGTTTCCGTAAAAACGATTGACGGAGAAATGGGGATTTTGCCTCGCCATATCAATACAATTGCTGTTTTGGAAGTTGATCAAGTCAAGGTACGCAGAATCGATGATGACAAGCATATTGACTGGATTGCGGTCAACGGTGGCATCATAGAAATTGCTGATAATGTGATTACCATTATCGCGGACTCAGCTGAGCGTGAGCGTGATATTGATATCAGCCGTGCCGAGCGAGCTAAGCTGCGTGCTGAGAAAGAGATCGAAGAAGCCCAAGACAAGCATTTGATTGACCAAGAGCGACGTGCTAAAATCGCCCTCCAGCGTGCCATCAACCGTATTAACGTTGGAACAAGAATGTAATGAAAAAAGAATGGAATTTCCATTCTTTTTTGCTGTCCCATACTCCTTTCCGCTAGAAATCGCTCTTCTTATGGTATAATAAAGTCTATGATAGAATTAATGTTTCGATTATGCAGTCATCTGCTCTTTATCTTTATGTCTTTTCATCTTTTGTCTACAGTGGTCTGTTGGGAAAGATTGCTAAAAGTAAATGCTGATAATGCCATCAAAATTCGTTTTTTGATTTTATTGCTAAGTATTGCCTTGGGCTACATGGCTAGCCTATTTTTTATCGGTATTTATGATATGAGTCGGGCAATCTTTAATGGAACTTTATAAGGTCAGAATCTTGATTTTATGGTATGATAGTAAGGATGAATTTTTAAGATTTGGAGTAACTAGTTAGTATGGAAAAAATTATTATTCAGGGTGGAAATAACCGTCTGGTTGGCAGAGTTAAGATTGAAGGAGCTAAAAATGCGGTGCTTCCGCTGTTAGCAGCAACTGTTTTAGCCAGTGAGGGAAAAACAACTCTTAAAAATGTGCCAGTCCTTTCGGATGTTTTTACCATGAACAATGTTGTTCGCGGCTTGAATACGCAGGTAGACTTTGATCAAGATGAAAATACTGTAGTTGTAGATGCGACTCAACCATTAACCGAAGAGGCTCCCTACAAATATGTCAGCAAAATGCGAGCTTCGATTGTTGTATTGGGTCCCATTCTTGCTCGTAATGGACATGCTAAAGTGTCCATGCCGGGTGGTTGTACGATTGGTAGCCGACCTATCGATCTTCATTTGAAGGGCTTGGAAGCAATGGGTGCTCAGATTACGCAGACTGCTGGATACATCGAAGCCAAGGCAGACCGTTTGATGGGGGCGCATATTTACATGGACTTCCCAAGTGTTGGTGCGACACAGAATATTATGATGGCGGCAACTTTAGCTCAAGGTACCACTGTTATTGAAAATGCTGCCCGAGAGCCTGAGATTGTTGACTTGGCCTTACTGTTAAATAAAATGGGCGCTAAAGTCAGAGGGGCAGGAACGGAGAATATAACAATCATCGGTGTTGAAAAACTTCATGGAGCTGAGCACAATGTCGTGCAAGACCGTATCGAAGCTGGTACATTTATGGTTGCCGCTGCTATGACGGGTGGTGATTTGCTGATTGAGGATGCGATTTGGGAGCATAACCGTCCTCTTCTGTCAAAGATGCAAGAAATGGGTGTAGAAGTGACGGAAGAAGACGAAGGAATTCGCGTCCGCTCAGATGTTTCAAAGTTAAAAGCTGTTTCTGTCAAAACTCTACCTTATCCAGGTTTCCCAACCGATATGCAGGCTCAGTTTACTGCCTTGATGGCGATAGCTCAAGGAGAGTCTGTCATGGTTGAGACGGTCTTTGAAAACCGCTTCCAGCACTTAGAAGAGATGCGACGGATGGGTCTTCACTCCGATATTATGCGGGATACCGCTCGGATTTGGGGTGGTAGCAGCTTGCAAGGAGCAGAAGTGATGTCGACAGATCTTCGAGCTAGTGCGACCTTGATTTTGATGGGCTTGATTGCTGAAGGGGAAACAAAGGTTAGCAAGTTGGTCCATTTGGATCGTGGCTATTATAAATTTCACGAAAAGCTGGCGGCTCTTGGTACCAACATCAAACGCGTAAAGGAAGAAGATGATGAGTGAAAATTGGAAATATTTGGCTAGACAACTAGGCATCATTGCCTTGGTGCTGGTAGTCGCTTTTATCATTTTTTGTCTTGGTCTGGTCATCGGATATGGCGTGATTGGAAATGCAGACAATCCTTGGTCTATCTTATCGCTAGATACTTGGAATGAACTTGTTTCTAAGTTCACTGGTCATTAATCTGCCGAGAGTGTTCACTAATTTACCGACTGTGCAGAACTTTGCGCAGTCCTTTTAAATGGAAAAGGAAAGATGTCCGAAAGAAAGAAATTACAAAAAAAGAGCACTAAATCTACTCAGACTATAGCTGGGCTTCTGGTTGCTCTGACTTTATCACTGGGAGCCTACTTTTTTGGAAATGGCACTCAGTCATCAGCAGTAAATACACCTGCAGTTGTCAGTAAAAATAAGGATACCAGCACACCAGATCAAGCACTGGCTGAGAGTGTTCTCACTGACTCGGTGCGTTCGCAACTTGGTGGAAAAATCGAGTGGAATGGAGCTGGGGCTTTCATCATCAATGGGAATCAAACAAATTTAAATGCCAAAGTGTCGAGTGCGCCTTATGCGGATAATAAAACGAAGATGGTTCAGAGGCAGACGGTTCCAACAGTTGCCAATGCCTTGCTTGCCAAATCGACCCGCCAGTATAAATCACGGGAAGAAACAGGGAATGCGTCTACTTCTTGGGTCCCGGCCGGTTGGCACCAAGTCAAACATCTATCAGGTGAATACAACCATGCAGTAGATCGCGGGCATCTCTTGGCTTACTCGCTGATCGGTGGTTTAAAGGGATTCGACGCCTCTACTAGCAATCCAGCCAATATCGCAGTCCAGACAGCTTGGGCCAATCAGGCCAATAAAGATAACTCGACAGGGCAGAACTACTATGAAACTCAGATTCGTCGTGCCTTGGACCAGAATAAGCGAGTCCGCTATCGTGTCACCTTGATCTATGCTTCAGAAAATGATCTGGTGCCATCTGGCTCGCATTTAGAAGCTAAGTCCAGCGATGGAAGTTTGGAATTCAATGTTTTTGTCCCAAATGTCCAGTCAGGAATTGTCCTTGATTATCGCACTGGCAGAGTGAACATTAGATAAACATGATTTAAATAATATGATCCATTTGAAGTGAGCAGCTAGTATTGATTGTAGATTTCAAATGGATTTTTCTATCTTTCTTCTAAGAATAATCTACATTTCTACTGTAAAATAATTTGACACTTCTTAAAATATTTGATATATTAAAAAAGAGTATATTAACATAAAATAAGAAAGGAATAGAAGGGGTTTATAACAGCCTAAAAATTTTAAGGTTTATTGTAAACGCTTACTATTGGTGGTTGTCAAATGGATAGAGATTTATTTGATAAAAGATGTAAGTTTGGGATTCGCAAGCTAACTTTAGGTGTTTGCTCTGTTATAATCGGAGCAATCTTGTTTGGGGTCAATCAAGTATCGGCTGACAGTCTAGCAGATACAACAACTAGCCCAGCAGGAGTAGTTGCGGTATCTCAACCAAGTGTGGCACCTCCTGCTACTGAAGTTACGGGAGAGACAACATCTTCTGAGGTAAATGGGAAAGTAGAAAACGAGGATAAGCCTGCAGCAGCAACTGCTACTGCACCAGTATCTACAGAAAATGTAGCTACACCCGTATCTCCATCAACAGATACAGGTACCACTTTAGAAAAACCTTCTGATGCAACTGCTGAGACAGAAGAAACGGTTGAAAGAGACTATTATTCCCGTTCTTTAAAGAATGTCAAGCCTGTCTTGGAAAAAGAAGATATTACGATTAACAAAACAGATCACGCCAAAGAGGATCTATCCAGCGAGCTAGATAAAGTAAAAAAATTAAAGAATACAACGGTTCATTTGGAGTTTAAGCCAGATGCAAACTCACCAAAGTTTTATAGTGTATTCTCTGCTTCTAGCTCCTCGCATGTCAACGAATACTTTACTCTTGCGGTCAATAATGGAACAGCAGTTGTCGAAGGTCGTGATCGCAATGGGCAGCAATTCTATGAAAATTATAACAATGCCCCTCTAAAAGTCAATGCTGGTCAGTGGAACTCCATCACCTATACAGTAGAAAGACTAAAACCAGATTCGCCAGAGGGTCGCGTGCGCCTCTATGTCAATGGGGTTCTATCAAGAACCAGCTATCAGTCAGGGAAATTCCTGAGTGACATGCCGGATTTGACCAACATGCAGCTGGGTGCTACAGTGCGTGGTAAGCAAAACCATTGGCCAGGAACGTTTGCCGTTCGAAATCTAACTATTTATGACCGCGCTCTTTCGCCAGAGGAAGTAGCTCAGCGTAGCCAAATTTTAAAACGGAAAGAACTCGAAGGACAGCTAGCTCCTGGTGCCTCTCTGAGTGAAAAGACGGATGTATTTGAGAGTGGAGCTGGTGGTCAGGCTAATAGTCAAGGAATTAAAAGCTATCGAATCCCGGCCTTGTTAAAGACTCAGAAAGGCACCTTGATTGCAGCTGCGGATCAGCGCCGCTTGCATGCGTCAGACTGGGGGGATATCGGCACAGTTATTCGCCGTAGTACAGATGGCGGCCAGACTTGGGGGCCAGAAAAGACGATTGTCAATTTGCGCAATAATCCCAAAGCAACGGATCCGAATCAGGGCTCTCCTGTAACGATTGATGTGGCTATGGTTCAGGATAAAGACGGAACCATTCATGCCATCTATGATATGTTTACAGAAGGGCGGGCTGTTTTTGACCTGCCTGCTAAAAACGAAGAAGCCTATACAACGATTGATGGCAAGGTTTATCAGATTCTTTATCACGAAAATGGTCAAAAATATACAATTCGTGAAAATGGAACAGTCTATGATGCAAACGGTGTAGCGACAACCTATCGTGTAGTGGTCAATCCACAGGAAAAAGACTATCGAGATAAAGGTGACCTTTATGACGGAGACCGCCTGATTGATAATATTTATTTCACGACTAAGAAAGATTCGCCTTTCCGTGTCGCTCGGACTAGCTATCTATGGACATCAGTGAGTAAGGATGATGGACTGACTTGGTCTGCTCCGCGTGATATCACTCCTATGGTCAAGGAAAACTGGATGAAGTTCTACGGGGTCGGCCCTGGTACAGGCATTCGTCTTCATACAGGCCCGCACAAAGGACGTTTAGTTATTCCGACTTATTCGACTAACGAATCTTCCCATTTACATGGTTCTCAGTCTTCTCGGGTTATCTATTCAGATGATAATGGACAAACTTGGCATTCTGGAGCAGCAGTTAATGATGGTCGCAGAGTGAATAATACAGAGATTCAATCCAGTACCATGAATCATTCTTCGGCTCAAAACACTGAAGCAACCATCGTGCAGTTAGCAAACGGCCAGCTAAAAATGTTCATGCGTGGATTGACGCGAGACCTGCAAGTTGCAACCAGTGAAGATGGAGGTGCTACTTGGCTTCCTGAAGTGAAACGCTACAAAGATGTGCCTGATGTCTATGTACAAATGTCAGCGATTAGCACAGTCAAAGATGGACAAGAATATGTGATTTTGGCGAATGCAAGCGGGCCTGGCAGAAATAATGGTCATGTTCGAGTTGCCAGAGTGGATCAGGCTGGTAATCTGACTTGGATTGCTCATCGGGAAATCAATAAAGGAAAATTTGCCTACAACTCTCTGCAACAAATCAATGATCAAGAGTTTGGCTTGCTCTATGAAGGAGCGGAAGGGAATAAAAATGACTATACTCTCTCCTTCAAGAAGTTTAACTGGGATTTCTTACTGAAAAACAGTGTTTATCCTACAGAGGCTAAGGTAGTCAGCGCGAAACACACAGAAGAAGGACTCGTTGCCCTGCGTTTTGATCACGAAGTGATTGTTAATGAAGCGCCAGTATTTGAGCTAGAAAATGGCAAGGAAGCTACCTTTGTTACTCAGGCAGACAGTAAGACACTCCTGTTTTACGCAGATGATGATTCGGCTGGTCAGAAGATTACTAAGCTAAAATCAGGTAGCATCGAAAGTATTCATAATTTGGCTGTTTCTGTAATCGGAACGAGACTTCCAGCCGCAGGTTCGACTCCAGAAGCAGTCACACCTTATATTGCACCAACACCAACAGTTCCAGATCCTGATTTAGTTGCAAGATTTGCAGCTAAGAAGACAGCTGAGTGGACTCCTGTCGGAACAACAGAGCAGCATGGAACAGTCACTACGGTTGAGAAGAACGGTGTACGCTATAACCAGCTCTCCTCAAAATCTACTCATGATAACAACCAAAACCCAGCTCTCTTCCAGAAAGAAGGCTTGCAGGTAGATCAAGAAGGAAATGCTAGCGTAAACTTAACTTTTGTAGAAAATTCTGAAACAAACCATGGTCGCTTTGGTGTCTTTATGAAATATAAAGATACATCAAACAATGTCTTTGTCGGTTATGACAAAGAAGGCTGGTTCTGGGAATATAAAACGCCAGGCAATGGCAATAGTGCTTGGTATCGCCAAACTCGTGTACCAGCACCGAAAAAAGGTTCAACCAATAACTTGGTGGTAACTCTGAAAGCAGATGGTCAGCTCAATGCGACCAATAATGGCGAGCAACTCTTTAATACAGTGACCTTACCAGCTGCAGTCAAGGAAAATCTCAAGAATGAGCGCAAGATTTTGGTCAAGGCCGGTACTTATCAGGGCACTGAACTGACTTCTGTTTTGATAAAGACAGATAACCAAGAAGGCATGACCCCAACTCAGCCGACAGGAGAAAAGGAAACAGGTCCTGTTGTAGATGACTCTAAAGTAACTTATGATAAGATTCACTCAGCAACGATGGAAGTGCTGATTGATAAGGCCTTTCCGCGTGTCAAGAGCTACACAGTCAACAAGCACACACTGACAGGTCAAGTCAAACAGCTGGATCAAGTCACTATTAACTCACATGCTATCAAGCCGAAAGTGACTTACCGCAAGGTTGATGAGCAGACAGCTGAATATGATTTGGTCTTGAAGGATCCAGAGCATTTGATTGATGCAGAAATGACTGTTCGCTTGAAAGTAGTGGACAACCAGTTGCACTTTGATGTGACAAGAATCGTCAACCATAATCAAGTTGAAGCTGGTAAGCCAGTCGATGATGTTAGAAAATTAATTTCTTCTATCAACTTTGCAGATAATGCTTTAGTATCTGTATCTAGCGAGCAGGCTGGTGCTAAGTTTGATGGGGCGACCATGTCCAACAATACCCATGTCAGCGGAGATGACCATATCAATGTGACCAATCCGATGTCGGATTTGCGCAAGGGCTACATGTACGGATTTGTCTCAACAGACAAGCTGGCGGCTGGTGTATGGAGTAACTCTCAAAACAGCTTTGGCGGTGGATCAAACGATTTTACACGCTTGACTGCTTACAAGCAAACAGTGGGTAACGCTAACTATGTCGCAATCAAGAGCTCACCATGGCAATGGCAAAAGGAACATAAAGGAATTGTTTACCCAGATTATACTTTGGAATTGCCAAGTGCTAAGGTGGTCGTGACCGAAGACGCCAATAGGGATAACCAAGTAGACTGGCAGGATGCTGCTGTAGCTTATCGTCAAATCATGAATAACCCACAGGGCTGGGAAAAGGTCAAAGACATTACCGCTTATCGGATTGCCATGAACTTTGGCTCTCAAGCTCAAAATCCATTCCTGATGACTCTGGATGGTATTAAGAAAATCAATCTTCATACCGATGGACTTGGCCAAGGTATCCTCTTGAAGGGATATGGAAATGAAGGGCATGACTCAGGTCACTTGAACTATGCAGATATTGGTAAACGAATCGGTGGAGTTGAAGATTTCAAAACTCTGATCGCCAAGGCTAAGGAATATGGTGCTCACATCGGTATCCACGTCAACGCATCAGAAACCTATCCAGAATCCAAATATTTCAAAGAGGAAATCCTACGCAAGAATCCTGACGGTAGCTATAGCTATGGCTGGAACTGGCTGGACCAAGGTATCAATATTGATGCTGCCTATGACCTCGCTCATGGTCGACTCAAACGCTGGCAAGATTTGAAAGAAAAACTTGGCGAAGGATTAGACTTTATCTATGTTGATGTCTGGGGTAATGGTCAGTCAGGTGATAATGGTGCTTGGGCAACTCACGTCTTGGCAAAAGAAATCAACCAACAGGGCTGGCGCTTTGCGATTGAGTGGGGACATGGAGGTGAGTACGACTCTACCTTCCAGCACTGGGCAGCTGACTTGACCTATGGTGGCTATACCAACAAGGGGATTAACAGTAGCATTGTCCGCTTTATCCGCAACCACCAAAAAGATTCTTGGATTGGTGACTATCCGTCCTATGGCGGCGCAGCCAACTATCCGCTGCTTGGTGGTTACAGCATGAAGGATTTTGAGGGCTGGCAAGGACGGAGTGACTACAATGGCTACGTGACCAACCTCTTTGCTCATGATGTCATGACCAAGTATTTCCAACACTTCACTGTCACAACATGGAAGAATGGTAATCCGGTTACCATGAATGATAATGGCGGTAGCTACAAGTGGACACCAGAAATGGAAATCGGTCTGACAGACAGGGACAACAATCAAGTTACTATTCGCCGTAAATCAAACGATGTGGCAAATCCAGGCTACCGTGAAAGAACAGTTACACTTAATGGTCGCGTGATTCAAGACGGCTCAGCTTATCTGGTGCCATGGAATTGGGATGCCAACGGTAATAAGCTGGAAAAAGCTCAAGAAAAGATGTATTATTACAATACAAAAGCAGGCCAGACAACTTGGACCCTGCCGAGTGATTGGAATGATAAGGTTTACCTCTATAAGCTGACCGACCAAGGTAAGGTTGAAGAGCAAGAGCTGACAGTGACGAATAATCAGCTGACGCTGGATCTTTTGGCAAATCAGCCATACGTTCTCTATCGTACAAGACAGGTCAACAAGGAAATGTCTTGGAGCGAAGGAATGCATATCTATGACCAAGGCTTCAACAGTGGCAAGCTGGATCATTGGACAATTACAGGCGACAAGTCTAAGGCTGAAATTGTCAAGTCACAGGGTGCCAATGATATGCTCCGTATTCAAAACAATACAAGTACTGTGACTCTGACTCAGAAATTAACGGGTCTCAAGCCAAATACTAAGTATGCTGCTTATGTCGGAGTCGATAATAGAAGTGATGCTAAGGCAAGTATCACAGTCCAATCAGGTGGCAAGACGATTACCAACTATACTAATAAATCTATTGCTCAAAACTATGTAAAGGCATATGCTCACAATACAAATCGTAGCAATGCGACAGTGGACAACACCAGCTATTTCCAAAATATGTATGTTTACTTCACGACAGGTGATGACGTGTCCAATGTGACTCTGACCCTGAGCCGTGAAGCAGGTGAAAAAGCAACTTACTTTGATGAAATTCGAGTCTTTGAGAATAATTCTACAATGTATGCCGGCGGTCATGATAACCAAAAAGGTGTCTTCAAACAGAACTTTGAAAATGTCGGTCAAGGGATCTTCCCATTTGTTATCGGTGGTATCGAAGGTGTTGAGGACAATCGGACTCACTTATCAGAAAAGAACGCACCATATACACAACGTGGCTGGAATGGTAAGAAGATTGATGATGTTATCGAGGGCGACTGGTCACTCAAGACCAATGGTTTAGTTAGCCGTCAACGCATGGTTTACCAAACTATTCCGCAAAACTTCCGCTTTGAAGCAGGTAAGACTTACCGAGTAACCTTTGACTACGAAGCGGGCTCTGATGGCACTTACGCCTTTGTCAGCGGTAATGGTGAAGTAACTTGGAAGCAAGCAGGTAACCAATGGACTAGTGATTTGGGCAATGCACAAGTGCATGAGCTACCAAACACTTGGAAAGGCTCTCAAAAAGCCAAAAGAGCGACCTTCCTCGTTACGGGAGCGCCAGATGGCAATACTTGGATTGGTATCTATTCTACTGCTAGAGGTGGGAATACAAATGGTGATGCAGGCGGAGATGCAAACTTCCGTGGTTACAATGACTTTGTAATGGATCGTCTGCAAATTGAAGAAGTCGAGCTGACTGGTAAGATGCTGATTGACGAAGCAGTGAACAACTACCTGCCACTAGTTGCCAGAACGAATTACACTACTGAGTCTATGAATGCGTTGAAAGATGCGGTTTATAATCTGACTCAGCAGGATGATGACATCTCAGTTGATGCTGCTAGACAGGCAATCGCTGCAGTGGATCACCTCAAGGCTGCCTTGGTAGAGAAGAAGACTTCCCTCAAAGCAGCAGACTTTGAATCTCTGGAAGCACCTGCACAGCCAGGAGAAGAGTTAGCTAAAGCCTTTGATGGTAACCGCTCTAGCCTGTGGCACACACCGTGGTCTGGTGGTGGTGCTAATAAACCGGCTACTATGGTCTTGAGAGAACCAACTGATTTGATAGGTTTGACTTATGTACCACGTTCTTCAGGATCAAATGGTAATCTCAAAAATGTAACTCTGGTGGTAACGGATGAAGCAGGTCAAGAACACCGTTTCTCAGCCAATAATTGGCCAAATAATGCAGCAACTAAAACTATTGACTTTGGTCGGGTTATCAAGGCTAAGAAGATTGTCTTGACAGGTACTCAGACTTATGGCGATAGCGAAAATGAATACCAATCAGCGGCGGAACTAGTCTTTAATCTACCAACAACAAGCGAGGCTGCTCTGGACACAAGTGCTTATGATAAGGCTCTTGCGCGTGCTAAGATGTTGACAAGTCAGGCTAATCGTGAAGCAGTAGAAGAGTTCTTACAGGTGGCTGCTTACGTGACAAATAACCACTTGTTAACTCCGACTCGCTTGGCAGAATTTACAACTTATCTCAATAGTTTAGAAGATACACCAGCTACACCGCCAGTTCACAAGACGACTCCAGACGAAGGCGTTAAGAATCTGGTTGTCGAGCAACCACGCTTGGATGTGGTAACTGAAGTTCTACCGTTTAATACTGTTGAACGTGAAAATCCACAATTGCCGAAGGGTATCCGAAAAGTTATCCAAGAAGGCAAGGCCGGCGAGAAGACCACACTTGTGGAAGTGACGATTGAGAATGGCAAGGAAAGCGGTCGTGTGACTCGCGATAGCTTCGTTTCCAAAGCCCCAGTGGATCAGATTGTAGAAGTTGGCAAGCCAGTTGAGCAGGTTACACCAGCAGAAGGCGTTAAGAATCTGGTTGTCGAGCAACCACGCTTGGATATTGTGACTGAAGCTCTACCATTCAACACCGTTGAGCGCGAAAATCCACAATTGCCGAAGGGCACCCGAAAAGTTATCCAAGAAGGCAAGGCCGGCGAGAAGACCACACTTGTGGAAGTGACGATTGAGAATGGCAAGGAAAGCGGTCGTGTGACTCGCGATAGCTTTGTTTCCAAATCCCCAGTCGACAAGATTGTGGAAGTTGGCAAACCAGCTGAGCAAGTGACACCAGATCAAGGTCTTAAGAATCTTGTTGTTGAACAGCCACGCTTGGATATTGTGACAGAGGCTCTACCGTTTAACACCGTCGAACGCGAAAATCCACAATTGCCGAAGGGCACCCGAAAAGTTGTCCAAGAAGGCAAGAACGGCGAAAAGATTACGCTTGTGGAAGTGACGATTGAGAATGGCCAGGAAACTGGTCGACTGACTCGCGATAGCTTCATTTCTAAATCCCCAGTTGACAAGATTGTGAAAGTTGGCAAGCCAGTTGAGCAAGTAACACCAGATCAAGGTCTTAAGAATCTTGTTGTCG
>ERZ773004.973-NODE-973-length-15706-cov-17.123762_pt1 | contig 15706 bp, 10 predicted proteins | sample MGYA00580667_ERZ773004 | MGnify/ENA primary metagenome ERZ773004 (study PRJEB29015, sample SAMEA2737963) | human oral metagenome | biome: human oral; feature: human-associated habitat; material: dental | place: China | collected 2123 ... | reverse complement strand
CGCGGGGCCGGCGGCAGCCGATCCGGCACGGGAGCCGGGTCCGTGATCCGGACGCCGCCCGGCCCCGTGTGCGACCATGGGCCGGTCCGCGTCGCCGTCGCCGAGGAGCCCCGCCGTGAGCGCAGTCCGCCCGTCGGAACCCGCCCTGACCCGCCATGAGCAGGCCGACGGCCCCGTCCTGGTCACCGCGGGGGCCCCGATCATCACAGTCGATGGGCACCTCTTCAAGGATCTGTCCCGCACCGGCGAGCTCGTCGCCTACGAGGACTGGCGCCTGCCCGCCGCCGAGCGGGCCGCCGATCTCGCCTCGCGGCTGACCATCGAGCAGATCGCCGGCCTCATGGTGTACTCGCCCCACCAGATGGTTCCCAACCCCGGCGCCGGTCCCTTCCCCGGGACCTACGACGGCCTGCCGTTCGCACGGGCGGACGTCCCCGGCTGGACGCCGACCGACCAGCAGCGCGCCATGATCGTCCAGGACTGCGTGCGCCACGTCCTGGTCATCGCGCTCCAGGACGCCGCCACGGCCGCGCGTTGGAGCAACGCTCTGCAGTGCCTGGCGGAGTCCCGGCCCCCGGGCGTGCCGGTGGGCATCTCGTCCGATCCGCGTCACGGGGCGGCCGAGGCCTCCGGGGCCGAGTTCGCCACCGCGGCCGCTGGCGTGTCGCGATGGCCCGAGGGCATCGGGATGGCCGCGCTGCTCGATCCCGAGCGAGTGCGCGAGTACGCCGGGATCATCTCCAGGGAGTACCGGGCGCTGGGCATCACCACCGCCCTGGGCCCGCAGATCGACCTCGCCACCGACCCGCGCTGGATGCGGCTGCAGGACACCTGGGGACCCCACCGGGGACTGGTCGTCGATTACACGCGAGCCTGTTGCGACGGCATGCAGACCACGCCGCCCGTCGGGATCCCGGCCTCCGGCCCTCCCGCCGCGGCGAGCGCCGCCGACGCGGGATGGGGCGGCGCCTCGGTCGTCGCCATGGTCAAGCACTGGCCCGGTGGCGGCACCGGGGAGGGCGGGCGCGACGCCCACTACGGATTCGGAAAGTTCGCCGTCTACCCCGGTGGCAACGCCGCCGAGCACCTGCGCCCCTTCACCGACGCGGCCTTCGAGCTGCCCGGGCCCACCGGCGTCGCCGGTGCCGTCATGCCCTACTACACGATCTCCTGGGGCTACCCCGGGCGGGACGGGGAGCCCACCAACAACGGCTCCGACGGCTCAGCGCCGCGCGCCAACGCCTACAACCGGTGGATCGTCCACGACCTGCTGCGGGAGCGGTGCGGCTACGACGGCGTCGTGTGCACCGACTGGGGCATCACGGCCGACCCGGATGCGGAGATCAACAACTTCGGGCAGCGCTGCTACGGGGTGGAGGATCTGGACGTCGTCGGCCGTCACCAGCTGGCCATCGACAACGGGATCGACCAGTTCGGGGGCAGCTGCGAGCCCGGCCCGATCATCGAGGCCTACCGGCGCATCGCCGCGCGCGATGGGGAGCGGGCGGCCCGCGCCAGGTTCGAGTCCTCCGCGGCGCGCCTGCTGCGCGCGTTCTTCCGCGTCGGGCTGTTCGAGAACCCCTACCTGGACCCCGCCGAGTCGACCGCCGTCGTGGGCTGCGAGGCCTTCGTCGCAGCCGGACGCGCCGCTCAGCGCGACAGCCTGGTGCTGCTGAAGAACCGCGGAGCCGGCGGTGATGGCGCCGGCCGGGTCCTGCCGCTGGCCGAGGACGTCGCCCGCGTCCACGTGCCGCACCGGCGCGTCGATGCCCGGCTCGGCTTCATGCGTCAGGTCGAGCCGCCCCGTGATACCGACCCCCTCGTGGCCGGGGCGTGCCCCTACGAGCGCGCGGCCGACCCCGACTCGGCCGATGCCGCCGTCGTCTTCGTCGAGTCCCCCCTGACCGATCCCTACTCGCTCGAGGATCGGGAGGCGGGCGGCAACGGCTACCTGCCGATCTCCCTCCAGTACGGCCCCTACACGGCGAGCACGGCCCGGGAGCGCTCCATCGCCCACGGCGACGACCGGGAGAGGGAGCACCCCGATCGCGCCTACCGCGGCAAGACGACCCGCGCCGCCAACGCATCCGACCTCGCGGCCGTCATCGACGCCCGCCGGGCGATGGGGGAGCGGCCCGTCATCGTGATCATCCGCATGCACAACCCGACGGTCCTGGCCGAGCTCGAGCCGTACGCCGACGCGATCGTCGTCGATTTCGGCGTTCAGCAGGAAGCGGTGTGGAGCCTCCTGCGCGGTGACGCCGAGCCCCGCGGTCTGCTGCCCATGACGCTTCCGGCCTCGATGGAGGCCGTCGAGGCGCACGCCGAGGACCTGCCCTTCGACTACGAGCCCTACGTCGATGCCGCCGGGCACGCCTACACCTTCGGCTACGGAATGGGATGGGACGGGATCATCGAGGACGATCGCACGCGCCGGTACCGGCCCTGATTCTCAACGATTCTCAACCGCTCCGCTCGGACGGCGCCGGATGATCCCGGGCGGACCGCCGAGCGGCGACCGCGAGTCCGCGAGCCTCCATGACGTACCGAGCGGCCACTGTGAGATACTCCATGGACCCGATACGATTACGTCATCACGCGCGGTGCTCGCCCCTGGTTAGTCTGTGGGCACATCACGTCTCGCTGTTCCGAGCACGGCCTGACGTTCCTGTGCGAGAACGCGGCGTCCCCCGCGGGGCTCTCCGCGTACCACCGAGTGCCGATTGACCTGAACCATGTACTTCCCTGATTTCAACGGCGCGGGGCATGCTCTGTCCATCCCCGTCGCCCCAGCCCAGCAGCATCTCGATCTGATCCCCCGGCTCCTCCTGGACGTCGCCGGGACGGCCTTCCTGGTCATCGTCCTGCTCCTCGTTGGGCTCAACCTGTACGGCGCGGTCTACCGCGCGCGCTCCCTTCGCGGCATCCGCGGCGTCGTCTACCGGCCGCGCCACGCGAGGCCCCGGCCTCTGCGCGGCGCCGCTGTCCATGAGCCGACGGCGGTGAGACCATGAGCGTCCTCGACCTGATCGATCGCATCGCCTGGTGGGGCGCGCTGGCAATGGTCGTCGTGGCCCTCGTCTACACCCTGGCCCTTCTCGTCATGTCCCGTCGCCGGCCCCGCCGCTCGGTCGACGGCCCGGGGGCCGGGCCCGACCCCGGCATGCGCATCGTCGTCCTCATGCCCTGCCTCAACGAGGCCGAGGTCATCGCGGCCTCCGTCCAGCGCCTGCTCGACATCGACGATCCGGGGCTGCACGTCATGGTCATCGACGACGGCAGCGACGACGGAACCGGAGACGTCGTCGAGGCCATCGGCGACCCGCGGGCCGAGGTCCTGCGACGGGTCCTGCCCAACGCCCGCAAGGGAAAGGGGGAGGCGCTCAACAACGCCCTCGCGGTCGTCCGCGAGCGCTTCTCCGTCTGCGATCCGAACTCGGTGGTCATCGGAGTGGTCGATGCCGACGGCCGGCTGGATCCCCATGCGATCGCCGAGGCGCGCCGGGCGTTCGCCCCGGCCGAGGTCGGCGCCGTGCAGATGGGGGTGCGGATCAACAACCGGTTCCACTCGCTGCTGGCCCGCATGCAGGACATGGAGTTCGTCGTGTTCACCTCCGTCTTCCAGGAGGGGCGCAGGCATCTGGGCAGCGTCGGCATGGGCGGCAACGCCCAGTTCGCGCGCCTGTCCGCGCTCAACGCCCTGGGGCGCAGGCCGTGGACGAGGTCGCTGACCGAGGACTTCGACCTGGGCGTGCGCCTCAACGGCGCCGGTTGGACGAACGAGTACTGGGGCAGGGCGGCCGTTCACCAGCAGGGCGTCACCAGCGGCCGCCGCCTACTGCGCCAGCGCACCCGTTGGTTCCAGGGCAATCTCCAGTCCGTCCACCTCCTGGGGAGAGTCGCCCGCGAGCAGCACGGCCTGTCCCGGGTGGACTCCCTGTGGCAGATCCTCACGCCCTCGGTTCTCCTGGCGGGGTCCTTCCTGGCCGCCTCCTTCCTGGCGGCCCTCGTCCTGACGCTCACCGCGGCGGTGCGCGGTGCGCCCCAGTCCTGGGCCTGGGTCCTGAGCGCCTACCTGCTGGCCTTCGGCCCCGGCCTGGTCTTCGGATGGCTGTACTGGCGCGTCGAGCGCAGCGAGGGCCTGGGCCTGCTGCGCATGGTCGCCTACTCCCACCTCTTCGTCCTGTACGGGCTCATGCCCTGTCTCATCGGCTGGCGCGCGCTGGCCCGGCAGGTCACCGGTCGCACCGGCTGGGCCAAGACGGCGCGCGAGTCGGAGGAAACGGAGCAGGTCGCCGCGGCGCCGGCGACGGCGTCGATACCGGGCCGACCGCCCGCCCTGCCGCAGGCCCGGTCGCTGCCCGGCGCGGACGCCCTGGTGCCATCATGGCGGGTGGCGACCGTCGAGGCCACTCGATGAGGAGGACGGGCAGGCGGTTCACTCGGCTCTCACGGCGTCGCATCATCGTCGTGGTGCTCTCCGCCGCGCTCGTTCTCGGCGGCATCGCCGCCGTCGTCCACGTCATGACCGGCCGCTGCCAGTGGAGGACCGTTCACCACGGCTACGGGGAGGTCTCCTGCTCCGAGGACGCCGTGCGCCTGAGCCCGCAGGCCTCGACCCGCTCGGACGAGACGCATGCCGCCCTGGCCACGGCCAGAGGCATCGCCGTCGAGAAGGGCACGACCCAGACGATCACGGCCGCGGTGCGCACCGACGCCCAGCTGCGCACCGGAGGCGACCCCAATCCCTGGGAGGTCGCCTGGCTGCTGTGGAGCTACACCGACGACCAGCACTTCTACGCCGTGGTCCTGAAGCCCAACGGCTGGGAGATCAGCAAGGAGGACCCGGACTACCCCGGGGCCCAGCGCTTCCTCGCCTCGGGCGACGCCCCCGCCTACCCGATCGGCACGGCCCTCGAGGTCGTGGTGACGGTGACCACCGCGGACGACGCCGTGACCATGACGGTGAGCGTGGACGGCGCCGAGCTCGCCACCGTCACCGATGAGGAGAGCCCGTATCCGTCCGGAGCCGTCGCGGCCTACACCGAGGACGCCGCCATCACCGTCGGCCCGGTCTCGCTGACGGCCGGGTCCGCGTCCAGCTGAGAGCACCAGACCATGAGAAGAGATGAACCCATGACCGCGCCCAACACCCCTCTGACCGCCATGCTCATCTACGGCACTCGGCCCGAGGCCATCAAGATGGCCCCGCTCGTGAGGGCCATGAGGGACGACGAGCGCTTCCGGCCCGTCGTGGTCGTGACCGGGCAGCACCGCGAGATGCTCGACCAGGTCAACGACTTCTTCGCCATCGCCCCCGACGTCGACCTCGACATCCACTCCCCCGGGCAGTCCCTGACCCGGGTGACCACCCGGACGCTGACCGGCGCGGGCGAGCAGATCGAGGCGCTGGAGCCCGACGTCGTCCTCGTCCAGGGCGACACCACCTCCGCCTTCGCCGCGGGCCTGTCCGCCTTCTACCACGAGGTACCCGTCGCGCACGTCGAGGCCGGCCTGCGCACCGGCTCGATCGCCTCGCCCTACCCCGAGGAGGCCAACCGGCGCCTACTCAGCCAGATCACCTCCCTGCACCTGTGCCCGACCGGGCGCAGTCGGGAGAACCTCCTGCGGGAGGCCTTCGACCCCGCGACGGTCCTGGTCACCGGCAACACCGTCATCGACGCCCTCCTCGACGCCGTCACCCGGCCGGTGCCGCCGACCGATCCGGCACTGGCCGAGGCCCTGTCCGATCCTGCGCGGCGCGTCGTCCTGGTCACCGCGCACCGGCGGGAGTCCTGGGGCGAGCCCATGGAGCGCATCGGCCGGGCCGTCGCGCGCCTGGCCCGGTTCCACCCCGATGCGCTGCTCGTCCTGCCGGCGCACCGCAACCCGCGCGTGCGCGAGGCCCTGCTGCCGCGCATCGCCGGCTGCGACAACGTCGTGGTCACCGAGCCCCTCGAGTACGGTCAGTTCTGCACCCTCATGCACCGCGCCGATGTCGTGCTCACCGACTCCGGCGGCATCCAGGAGGAGGCGCCGGCCCTGTCCAAGCCCGTTCTGGTCATGCGCGAGAACACCGAGAGGCCCGAGGCGATCGCCTTCGGGGTCGCCCGGCTCGTGGGCACCGACGAGGAGCGGATCGTGGCGGAGGTCTCCCGCCTTCTGGACGACCCCGACGCGTACGCCGCCATGGCCAGAGCCGTCAACCCGTACGGCGACGGGCACGCCGCCGCTCGCGTCCTGGCGGCGCTCGCGGCCGCCTTCGACCGCGGTGAGCGCCTCCCGGACTTCGACCCGGCCCCCGGCCGCTGAGACGTCCGGCGCGCCGTGGTGCGCACCGGGACGCCCGGTCCGGCCCGGCTAGCATATCCGCGTGCTCACCCGAATCGATCTGCGCGAACAGGACCCCTCCGCCCGCGAGCTCGTCGAGGCGCTGCCCCGCGCCCGACTGGACGTCGCCGCCGCCATGGCGGCGGTGGTGCCCGTCATCGAGGATGTGCGCGTGCGGGGCGCCGCCGCGGTGCGCGACGCCTCCGAGCGCTTCGACGGGGTGCGCCCCGAGCATCTGCGCGTGCCCGCGACGGCCATCGAGGCGGCCCTGACCGATCTCGACCCGGCGGTGCGCGAGGGCCTCGATCTGTGCATCGCCCACAACCGCGCCGGTCATGCCGCCCAGCTTCCCGCCGAGACCGTCACCGAGGTGGTCCCCGGGGGACGGATCGTGCAGCGGTGGATCCCGGTGCGCAGGGTCGGGCTGTACGTCCCCGGGGGGCTGGCGGTCTACCCGAGCTCGGTGGTCATGAATGCGGTGGCCGCGCAGGTCGCCGGCGTCGAGCGGATCGCGCTCGCCTCCCCGCCGCAGGCCGCCTTCGACGGTCTGCCCCACCCCACGATCCTGGCCGCCTGCGCGCTGCTGGGCGTGACGGAGGTCTACGCCGCCGGCGGTGCCCAGGCCATTGCCCTGCTCGCCCACGGAGCCGCGGCCGACGACGACGTCGATCGGGCCGATCTCGCGGCGGCGGAGCTCCCCCCGCGGGCGGGAGGATCCACGAGCGGGATGCTGTGCGAGCCCGTCGACGTCGTCACCGGCCCCGGCAACGTCTACGTGGCGGCGGCCAAGCGGGCCGTGCGCGGCGCGGTGGGCATCGACGCGGAGGCCGGGCCCACCGAGATCGCCGTCCTGGCCGACGCGAGCGCCGATCCCGAGTACGTGGCCGCCGACCTGCTCTCCCAGGCCGAGCACGACCCGAACGCCGGGAGCGTCCTCATCACTGACTCTCCCGCCCTCGCCGACGCCGTCGATTCCGCGCTGGCGCGCCGCCTGGCCGCCACCAGGCACTCCGAGCGCGCCGGCGCCGCGCTGAGCGGGAGGCAGTCGGGGACCGTCCTGGTGCGCGATCTCGAGCAGGCCGTCGCCGTCGCCGACGCCTACGCCGCCGAGCACCTGGAGGTCCACACCGCTCGCGCACCCGAGGTCGCCCGCCGCATCCGCAATGCCGGGGCGATCTTCGTCGGCCCCCACAGCCCCGTGCCGCTGGGGGACTACCTGGCGGGCTCCAACCACGTCCTGCCCACCGGCGGCACCGCGCGCTTCAGCTCGGGCCTGAGCGTCATGACCTACCTCAAGCCCGTCCAGCTCATCGAGTACGACGCCGCGGCCCTGGAGGCGTTGACCGGCCCGCTGGCCGCGCTGGCGACCTGCGAGGACCTGCCGGCGCACGCCGAGGCCGTCCGAGCGCGTCGGGGCTGACGCCCTCCGCGATATCGGAGCACGACCGGCCCGAGCCGATGAGTACGCGTCCGGGTGCGCGGGGCGCCTCGCACCCGGACGCGCAGTGAGGAGGAACCATGGCGCATCGCGCGGGCGGGCCCAGCAGGCGTCAGGCCCTGTCCTGGGCCACGGGCGCCGCCGTGACGGCCGCCGTCGTGGCGGCGTGCGCGCCCGAGGGACCCGATTTCGACGAGGAGCAGGAGGCCGCCGTCGCGCGGCTCGACGTCGTCGATTCAGCGGGCGTCCTGCTCGACTTCGACGGCCTGCGCCGGGTCCAGTCCAACGGTGCGGGCGAGGACGGCTGGGACGACCAGCTCCTGGACACCGACACCCTGGAGGTCCTGGCCCACGCGCCCCTGTACGAGGACGACGAGGCCAGCGCCGCCGTCGATCTGCCCGACGGCGGCGCCGCGACCCTGACGCTGTCGTGGCCCACCGGCCACGGCTACTCCGCCCTCATGGCGGACATCCCCGGTCCGGGCCGCTACTCCCTGGCCGAGCTCGCCGCCCGCTCCCTGCACGGGCGTCAGCAGCCCCGTCTCGATGCCCTGACCTCCTCGCGGACGCGCACCGAGGTGCAGACCCTGCGGGACGGCGCGGCCGCCGCTCTGGACGCCTGCTCCTCGAGCTCCGACCCGGTCGAGCGCGCCGTTCACGGCGCCGAGGCCCTGGAGGCGGCGGCCGGGGCCCAGCTGGCGCTCGACGAGGCCGGCCTGGCGGTCGCACCGCACGACGCCGTCATCGGCGTCACCTTCACCCGACCACCCGATGCCGCCCAGATCTCGCAGGCGACCGGTATCGGCGGGGGACAGCGGCGGGTTGCGGCCAGAATCGTCGTCGACGACGCCGCGGACGCCGACGAGATGGACTCCTGGCGGCGGACCATCGCGGCCCTGCACGCCGCTGGGGCGCTCGCTCTGGTGCAGGTCTGCGACTCCCAGACGATGACGGCCTTCGGGCTCGGGGCCTGGGACGCGCGAGTGGCGTCCCTGGTGACCGGGCTGAGCCAGGCCGACGCCTGGGAGATCGGCAACGAGCTGGGCGGCTCATGGCTCGGAGATGACGCCGTTGAGAAGACCCTGCGGGCAGCGCGGGCGGTGCGCGCCGACCCGGCCACGGCGGACGCCACCACCGTCGTGACCCTCTACTACCAGCTCGGCCAGGAGTCGGCCGAGAGCTCCCTCCTGACCTGGGCCGGCAACGGGCTCGTCCCCGAGCTGCTCGATCTGACGGACGTGCTGGGCCTGTCCGTCTACCCTCAGCTGCACCCGCTGGGCACGGGCGCCGACCGGGTCCTGTCCACCCTCGCAGAGGCCTTCCCGGATCAGCGCGTGGCCCTGACCGAGCTCGGCTACGGCGGGGACGACCTGGACTCCGGTCCCTGGTGGTTCGGCTCCCAGCAGGACACGGCGACCGCCCGCACCGCCACCGCGCGTCATCTCACCAGCGCGGCGCTGGGCCGCGAGAGGGCCTGGGGAGCGCCCTTCTGGTGGTACTACCTTCAGGATGAGGAGCCCGGGGCCCCGGGCGGTCCCGTGGACGAGGTGCTCAGCGACGTCGCCGCGGGTTCCCAGGACCGGTAACCGGACCGGTGGCGGTGGGGCTCGCCCGCGGCTCAGCGCTGGGCCAGGACGAAGGGATGCACCGACGCCGCTCCGGCGCGCAGCAGCGCGGATGCGGCGACTGTGAGCGTCCAGCCCGAGTCGGTCCAGTCGTCCACGAGGATCACCCGCGCCCCCCGGAGCCGATCCAGGGAGTCGCGGCGCCACCCGTCCAGGGTCAGGGAGCGCGCCACCTCGGCGAGCCGGTGCGCGCTGCCGACGTCGTGCCGCCCCGGCTCGCCGTGCACTCCGACGATCCCCAGGGGCCTGGCGGCGAGATGGCGGGCCAGGGCGCGACCCACCTGGCGCACGAGCCGAGGGCGGCGTCGGGACTCGATGATGACGACGGCCGGCGACGCGCAGGCCCGATCCGGGCCCGGTCCCTCGCGCCCCGCCCCGGCGCCATCGGCATTATCGGCACTGCCGGCACTATCGGCGTCCCCGGAGCTCGTGACGAGATCCGCGAGGCGGTCGGCCACCTGGAGGACCGGGGCGCGCAGCGCGACGGGAACCTCGGCGTCGGCCCCCGACTCCAGCAGGTCGCGCAGGGCCCCGGCCACGCCCAGACCGTCCATCCTCCCCACGGCCATACCGGTGGCGGCCCGCTCGGACTCCGTGATCCGGCCGCGCAGGGCGGGCAGTCCGAGCCGATCCATGCCGACGGGCCACTGCTTGCGGGGCGTCAGGGCCACTCCGACCCGGGCCAGTGAGATCCGGGCCTCCTCCACCTCCCGGGCCTGCGCTGTCCGGGGCAGGACGAGGCCGCCGCACAGGTCGCAGGCCCCGCAGCGCCATCCGGCGCTCATGTCCGGGTCGTCGAGGGCCGAGCGGAGGAAGGCCATCCGGCACTCGGGGGCCTTCAGCGCCTCGTAGTGCAGCATCGCCTCCTGCTCGGCCGCCCGGGCGGCCTCGACGCGCGCGTACCTCTGCGCGTCGTAGGCCCAGGGACGACCGGTGGACTGCCATCCGCCGCGCACCCGTCGCACCGCGCCGTCGACGTCCAGGACCTTGAGCATGGACTCCAGCCGGCTGCGGCGCAGGCTCGTGGAGGTCTCCAGAATGCGTGTGCTCAACGGCCCCGCGCCCGTCGCGGCCGCCTCGTCGAGAGCCGCCAGCACCTCGCGGACCGCGGGCTCGGGGGGAAAGCCCTGGGAGCCGAACCAGTCCCAGATGGAGCGGTCCTCGGCCCCGGGCAGGAGCACCACCTCGGCGCGATCGACCCCGCGGCCGGCGCGCCCGACCTGCTGGTAGTAGGACACGGGAGAGCTCGGAGCCCCCATGTGAATGACGAAAGCCAGATCGGGCTTGTCGAAGCCCATGCCCAGGGCCGAGGTGGCCACGAGCGCCTTGACCCGGTCGGCCTTGAGGGCGTCCTCGAGCCGCTCCCGCTCGGCCGCGTCGGTCCGACCGGTGTAGGCGGCCGCCTCCAGCCCCGCCTCGCGGAGGCGCTCGGTGACCTCCACGGCCGCCGAGATCGTCAGGCAGTACACGATGCCCGAGCCGGATGCGCCGCGCAGATAGGTGGTCAGCCACGCCAGGCGCGATGCGGCATCGGGCAGGCGGCGCACGCCCAGGTGGAGGGAGTCCCGCTCCAGGGTCCCCCTCAGGACGAGGACCCGCTCGGCCCGGCGCCCCGGCACGGAACCGGCGAGCTGCTCGGCGACGTCCGCGGTGACGCGGGCATTGGCGGTCGCCGTGGTGGCCAGGACCGGCGTGCGCGGGGGCAGGCTCGCCAGCAGGGTGCGGATGCGCCGGTAGTCGGGGCGGAAGTCGTGGCCCCAGTCCGAGATGCAGTGCGCCTCGTCGATGACGATCAGGCCGGCGTCGGCTGCGAGGGCAGGGAGGACCTCCTCCCGGAAGGCCGGATTGTTGAGCCGCTCGGGGGACACCAGCAGGACGTCGACGGCGCCCTCGCGCACCCGGGCCTCGATGTCCGGCCACTGCGCGGCGTTGGCGGAGTTCATGGTGACGGCGTTGATGCCGGCGCGCCGGGCCGCCGCGACCTGGTCGCGCATGAGGGCGAGCAGGGGCGAGATGATCACCGTCGGCCCCGACGCGGGGCCGTCCATCGACGCGGCCGCGGAAGCGGTTGACGCGGCTGCGGACGAGGACCTCGGGCCCGGCCCGGGACCGGCCCCCGGAGGATCGGGCGCGGCGGCGGGGGCCCGGCCCTCGCGCAGCAGGACGGTCGCCACGAAGTAGACGGCCGACTTGCCCCAGCCCGTGCGCTGAACCACCAGTGCACGACGGCGATCGACCACCAGGGCGCGGATGGCGCTCCACTGATCGTCCCGCAGACGGGCGTCGCCGCGTCCGACGAGCTCGCGCAGCACCGCCTCGGCGCGCTCGCGGACGGGGGAGAGGTCGGCGTCCACGGGCGCCGACCGGCTGATGGGCGGGCTCATACCGCCACAGTAATCCGACCAACCGGGCCGATTCGTCCGGTCCGGCCGATGAGGGGGCTGCCCGTCCCGGCCGTCTTCGGTCTCACACCAGGCTCGGCCGGTCCGGCCGGGCGATCGCCGCCCGAGCCGCGGCCTTCGACGGGGCCCGGGGAGCGGTGATCAGATCCAGTCGTTCCTGCGCATGATCGCGTACACGACGATGGCGGGGACGACGACCAGGATCGCCGCGGATATCAGTCCGGACGGCTCCCCGGCGCCCGGGTAGGGCACGTTGATGCCGAACCAGCCCGTGACGAGGGTCGGCACGGAGATGACCGCCGCCCAGCCGGCCAGCTTCTTCATCACGTTGTTCAGCCGCTGGTCCTGGAGGGACAGGTGGGTCTCGAAGACGCTGGCGATCATGTCGCGCAGCGACTCCGTCCACTCCGTCGCCCGCAGGACGTGATCGGTGAGATCCGCGTAGTACGGATCCAGCTCGCGCAGCGAGTCGTCGCGGTGGCGCCACAGCACGTTGACGACCTCCCGCATCGGCAGGATCACGTGGCGCAGGGTGACGAGCTTGGTGCGCACGTCGTAGGCGGCGCGCTGGAACTCCGTGGAGTGGGAGTCCGGAGAGAACAGGTCGTCCTCCAGGCTCTCGATGGCGTCGTCCAGATCCTGCACGGTCTCGAAGTAGCCGTCGACGATGAGGTCCAGGAGGACGTGCACCAGAGCCGCCGAACCCAGCCGCAGGAACTCCGGGTCGGAGTCGATGCGCTGCGCGAGCGCGCGGGTGTCGATGCACTCGGAGGCCCGGATCGTCACGAGCCCGCCGGGGAAGGAGAAGCCTGCGACCCTGCTCAGCTGGTCCTCCTCGTCCCCCGCCGTGGAGGCGAAGTCGGGCAGCGTCGTGTAGGTGACGAAGAAGGCGTAGCCGCTGTGCTGAGAGGCCTTGGGCCGCTCGTGCGGCGCGACCGCGTCCTCCACGGCGTGCGGATCGAGACTCAGCTCGGTGGCCAGAAGCGTCAGCTCGTCGTGGGTGGGGCTCACCAGGTCCGCCCAGACGAGCAGCGTCGGCTCCGCGAGGGCCTCGCTCAGACCGCGCGGACTCGTGGGGGCCTCATCGGTGGGATGTCCATCGCGCCATGCCAGGGCTCGGAAGGTCATGCGCCGATCCTGCCACCGCGAGTGCGGGAGCCGCACTCGCGTCCGCGCTCCGAGTTCCGGACCCCCGGATGCGCCATGCGGGAGCACCGCGAGGACCGTGGCGGGACCGCCCGTCCGGTCCGGCGGGCCCCGCGGGAGTGCGGTCCCGAGGACCGGCGGTGCGGCGGGCGGGGCGCCGAGGGTGCGCGACTCCGCGGCCCGTAGGCTTGCCCCATGGACCTCCTCATCATCGCCGTGGCGGGCCTGCTGGCGATCGCCGGCGCCACTCAGATCAGCGACCGCGTCCGGGTGGCCCCGGCGCTCCTGCTGCTCACGGGCGGCGTCGTCGTGGGCTTCCTGCCGGTCGTGCCCGCCATCGAGGTCGGGCCGGAGATCATCCTCGAGGGGGTCCTCCCCCCTCTCCTGTACGCCACCGCGGTGAACATCTCCACCATCAACTTCCGTCGTGAGCTCGCCTCCGTGGCCGTTCTGGCGGTCCTGCTGGTGGGCCTGTCCGCCGCGGTCATCGGCGGGGTCCTCACGCTCGTCGTCCCCAGCCTGTCCCTGGCGTGGGCCATCGCCATGGGCGCCGTTCTCAGCCCCACCGACGCCGTGGCCATCTCCATCGCCAGGCGCCTGGGCGTCTCGCAGCGCATCATCACCGTCCTGGAGGGCGAGGGCCTGCTCAACGACGCCACCGCCCTCGTGGTCCTGTCCTCCGCCAGCGCCGCCGCGACGGCGGGCGCCGTGACCGCGGGAGGAGTCGTCGGCGACTTCGCCGCCGCCGTCCTCGTGGCCCTCGCCGTGGGCTGGGCGGTCGGCGAGCTCACGCTCCATCTGCGGGCCCGCATCACCGACGCCAGCGTCGACACGGTCGTGTCCTTCACGATCCCCTTCCTCGCGGCGATCCCCGCCGAGCATATGGGCGGCAGCGGGCTCGTGGCCGCGGTCATCGCCGGCCTCGTCACCGGCCATCGGGCCCCGCGCGTCCTGCCTCCCGACCACCGGATCGCCGGTCAGGAGACCTGGCACACAGTCGAGCTCGTCCTGGAGGGGTTCATCTTCCTCGTCATGGGGCTGCAGTTCTTCGGCATCGTCGAGGAGGTCCTGGCCGAGGGGCCCAGCATCACCACCGCCGTCTGGCTGGCCGTCCTCGCCGGAGGGCTCGCGGTGCTGGTCCGGTCCGCCGTCGTGGCCCCCATGCTGGCCTGGCAGCGCCGCCGCGATGAACGGCACGCCACTCACTGGGAGGAGATGAGCGAGTCCATCCGGGCCTTCGAAGGGCGCTGCTCGGCCATCGCCCACGGCGACATCCCCGAGGACATGCAGATCCCCTGGGACCGCAGCCGACGCGGGCTCAGGCGCCGGATCAGGCGGGCGCTCAGACTCCACCGCCTTCCCGCCGACCCCGAGCGGAGCCGGCGCCGCGCCTCGCAGGCCCTCGATCGGATCCGCCGTCGCGGCGCGGACCTGGAGTACTACCGCGATGAGCCGCTCGGCCTGCGGGAGGGGGCCGTCATCGTCTGGGCGGGCATGCGCGGCGCCGTCACGCTCGCGGCCGCTCAGACCCTGCCCGCCCAGGCCCCCAACCGGCCCTTCCTCCTCCTCATCGCCATCATGGTGGCCGCGGGCTCCCTCGTCGTGCAGGGCCTGACGCTCCCGTGGGTCGTCAGGGTCGTCGAGCCGTCCATGGAGGGGCCCGCCGATGAGGAGGAGCGCGGCGAGCTCGTCCGTCTTCTCATCGTCGCCGCCAAGAGCGCCGTCGCCGAACGCGATGAGGGAGTCGGCGACGCGGGCCGGGACGGAGCGGACTCCGGAGGAGCGGCGGAGGGCTCCGCCGTGGTCATCGAGCACGATGCCGTCGGCCCCGACCCCGTGGAGTCGTCCGCCGTCTCGGCGCTGGAGCCCGGTGGCCCGCGGCGGGGCGGTGCGGCGGTGGACATCATCCCGCAGAGCACCTCGGATCTGGCCATTCGCATCGTGGGGACGGACGATGGCGGGGAGCCCGTCTTCGCCGTCGGAGCGGCCGAGACGTGGAAGAGCTCCGAGTCCCGTCGCGAGCTCGCCGCCACCCGGCGGATGATCCTGGACATGATCCGCGCCCAGCGCGAGGCGCTCCTGGACGCCGGAGAGCTGGGCCTGTACTCGGCGGGCTCCATCGAGTACGCGCTCATGCGCCTGGACTACGAGGAGGTCATGCTGACCTCTCAGCCCCAGTGATCCCCGGTCATGCCGGTGCGCCGCCGACGGCGCCCGGTCGGGGCGGTCGGGACCGGGCTCTCTCGCGCTCGTTCCTGCGCCGCCGTCGTGCCCGTTGCCGTGCTGGTCCTGCGCCCGCCGGGGTCAGGCGGCGCCGATGGCGACCCGCCGCGGCCACCACTGGCCCGCCGCCGGCGGTGGTCCGGCCGGGTCCCAGATGCCGGGAGCCCGACGGCCGCACCGCGGGCAGGAGCCCTCGGGCGTGATCCGGTAGTCGGCGACCCGGTAGCCGTCGCGGTCCACCAGGAGGGCCCCGCAGCCGGCGCAGCGGGTGGCGGCGCCGTCACGGGTGCGGACGTTGCCGAGGTAGACGTGGGCGATCCCGGCGTCGTGGGCGATGGTCCGGGCCCGCTCCAGGGCGGAGACCGGTGTGCGCGGGGTGTCCAGCATCCGATGCGCCGGGTGGAAGGCCGAGAAGTGCACGGGCACCTCGGCCCCGAGCTCGGCGACGATCCAGTGGCACTCGGCGGCGATCTCGGCGTCGGAGTCGTTGCGCCCGGGGATGAGCAGGGTGGTGATCTCCAGCCAGGTGCCCAGCTCCCTCA
>ERZ773004.968-NODE-968-length-15752-cov-47.849207_pt1 | contig 15752 bp, 14 predicted proteins | sample MGYA00580667_ERZ773004 | MGnify/ENA primary metagenome ERZ773004 (study PRJEB29015, sample SAMEA2737963) | human oral metagenome | biome: human oral; feature: human-associated habitat; material: dental | place: China | collected 2123 ... | reverse complement strand
ACGTCTTTAAAGCCTTGGCTTCAGGAGCAGACTTGGTAGCCATTGGACGACCTGTCATTTATGGATTAGCCCTTGGTGGTAGCGTCGGTGTACGTCAAGTCTTTGAGCACCTAAATGCCGAATTAAAAACCGTCATGCAACTATCTGGAACTCAAACCATCGAAGATGTTAAACACTTCAAACTTCGTCACAATCCATACAATCCAACCTTCCCAGTCGACCCTCGTGATTTGAAATTGTATTGATAAATAAAACAGATTGCAATAAAAAAGCACACCCCAAAAGTTAGACTTAAAATCTAACGATTGGGGTGTGTTTTATAGGAAATTACCACGAAAGTACTATACAGAGGAACAAACCAATTAAACAAAAAAGACCTAGCCCTGTCCAATACAGAACTAAATCCTTTTCTTAAATTATTTGTGTATTTTTTGTAGGACAAGTATACATTGTCTAAGTTTTCTCCAATTTCTATTAAAAGTTTCAAATCTAATCTTCAGTTGCCCCCTTTCATATTCTCCTTTCTTACAACTTTAAATCGAATATTTAAATCCCCTTTTGTTTGTTTTAGTATCTTCTCAGCCATTCTCTCAGGAGAAACTAGCCTAAATGTAGTTTCTGTTATATACTTGGTTAAATAAGTCCTTAATTCGTCACATTTTTCAGTCAGTTTTGACTTACTCATAAAATCATCAGCTACTTCTTTATACTCTTCAAAAATCTTTACTTGACTTATTTTTTTGTGATAGTCTACAAAGATTGCAACTTCCTTACGAACTTCTTCTTTTAACCTAGATAGTTCAATATCATCCTGAATAACCAGAGTTAGTAATTATTATTTTATCGAAATCTTGGTTAACATAATCTTCAAACAAATAATCAGTCTCGAATTTTTTTCTGACAATTTGTAAAGGAACTGTTGTTTTTTCGGCAAAGCTAGACCTTAGCACTTCATAGCGGAGCATTAAAAGATGACGTGCTTTCTCAGTGAAGTTTTCACTTAATTTAGTTCCAACTTTCATCTGAATTTGCAATATATACTCCCTTGTGTTCTTATCATATAAATTATGATATAGTAAGCCTTTTTGCATCGGTGTTAGCCATAAAACGCCTCAATATTATTATTTATTGTCTGTCTACTCATAATTTCCCCTTAACTTGCTCAAAAAATTATAATAATAGTATTACAATTGAGTATCTTCTACGACTCTTCCATCTTTTAATCGTATCAAACGATCACCGTACTCTGCTTTATCTTCATCATGAGTCACTTGAATGATTGTTATATTCTTGCATTGATTAATCTTTTTAAACAATTCCATAACAGCTTCACCATTGCTACTATCAAGATTTCCTGTCGGTTCATCTGCTAAAATCACATTTGGTTTTGTTATAACTGCTCTTGCAATTGCAACTCGCTGTTGTTGGCCACCGGAAAGTTGATTAGGATATTTTCTTAAAATATTTCTAATGCCCATTATTTCCACAATCTCATTAAACTCAGAACGGTCTTTATTCTTCATCATTTTGAGAGGAAGTAGAATGTTCTCCTCTACAGTTAGATTTTGAACCAAATTATAGAATTGAAAAACAAAACCAATTTCTTTATTTCTAAATTTACTCATATTTTTATCACTCATAAGTGACAAATTATTCCCCATTACTGAAACAATTCCCTCACTCGGAGTATCTAGGCCGCCTAATAGATATAACAATGTACTTTTACCACAACCAGATGCTCCCATTATTGAAACAAACTCACCTTTATCTACTGTAAAATTTATCCCGTTTAAAATATTAGTAGTGTTAAATCTATTTCTAAATGACTTTTTTAGTCCTATAACTTCAATAATTTTTTCCGATTTCATATTAATTCCTTTAATTTTGTAATATAACTAGTCACGCTTAAGTTCATCTATAAGTTTCATTTTATTTAAATTTACAAGTGGAACAACTAAAGTAGATAATAATGCAAGAAAGACGATCAAAGAAACTACAAACATATACCTTAAATCTATACTTATGTCCACACAAATACCTATTGAATAAAGTAAGTCTGTTAAAACTATCGTAACCCATGGAGTAATACTAACTGCAAAAATACAACTTAGCAGTACTGTAAACATTACCTCACTAAATAACATAAGTTTAACTTGAGCTTTAGACATTGACGTTGATAAAAGAACCGCATACTCTTGTTTTCTTTGTATAAAACCCAAGAAGGTATTGTTAACAACACCACCAACTGCTAGTAAGATAGATAAAAGCAAAATCAACCATACCATGTTAACAATTCCACTAATATTATCTTGTTGTATTTGTAAAAATTGGTGTACGGTTTGGATTGTCACATCATATTGAGATAGATCATGTTGAATAGATTCCTTCGCTAAATCAACATCACTTGATGTTATTGTTACATTAAGGACTGATGGTATACTACTAATATTATTAATAAAGTTACTGGTTGAAACAACTAGTATATTTCTAGTTGTAGAAAAACTGGCACTATTAACAAAGCCAACAACTTTAAGTTCAAGCTGATCTTTTTTAAAATCAGCATTATTCAATGTTATCTTGTCCCCTAAAGCAATACCAAATCGAGTCGCATAATACTCATCTACCAGCACTTCATCATCTCTTAAATCAGTTATTAATCTTCCAGAAACGTTGATAATTCCATTTTTTTCTTCTTCCAAGCCTACAATAACTATAGATTTATTATCATTTTTAATCTTTATAGAATCAGATAAAGAATAGCTTGGTTCTATAGACCCTACATATTCATTTTCTTTTAAAAAGTCATATTTTGTAGCCTTATCAGAAAGTCCTGTAATACGAATCTCTCCATTAAAATGGCTCGTCGACCCATTTAATAGTTTGGTTAAACTATTTGATAGCATAAAAATACTTAGTACAATCGTAAGTGTAACAGTAACTAATATGACATTGGAACATGCATATTTGCTAAAACCTAAATTTCTTACCCCTAAACCGACTGAATAACTACCAAATTTTTCAATAATAATTTCAATCAGTTTTGAAAATAGTCTTAAAACACAGGGCAATAATAATATCACAGCAATTATAATAGAAACAAAACTAATGGAAGAGTACAAAAAATTATAAGTATTATTTATAAAATGTAATATTATGGATAAAATAATAAAAATTACGCCACTAATAGTTTTAATGTTACTAATTTCTTGGGCACTATTTATTTTATCAAGTAGTAAGCTTCGTAAGCTTTTGTTTGAATTTAAAAAAACATGGCCAATTGTACAAGCAATTTGTAAACCAATTGAAAAGATTATAGTAAATATAATATACGAGATAGGAATATTGCCGTTACTAAACTTTCCAACACTTCCTGTAAATACATACACTATTGGCTGCCTAAAAAATAAACCAATACACACGCCTAGAATACTACCACTCAAACCGTATATGATATTTTCAAGCAATAACATTCTGATTACTTTACCTTTAGTTGCCCCTAAACTTCTAAAAATCCCGAATGTGTATGAACGCTTTTCTAATAATACTTTTGAATTAGATATAATGATGTATATGTTAAGAAGAATAACAATGAATAGTATTACTAATAAAATTGTACGAATCATTGTTACATTATTTCTTATTTCAGCATTACTTACAAGATTCTGTACTACCAAATTTTCGTTATTATTTTTAATATTTTTTTCTACTTTGGTTATGTCATTGTCATTATTTACATTCAGTAATACTGCTGAATTCTGATTACTATTTAAGTTTGTCAATTCCCTTAAGCGTTCAATATCTAAAATAATCAACGGAAAATTTGAACTAATCTTCATTAATCCCTCATTAGCAACAATTGAAGTAAGTTTTAGTTCGAACTGATTCTTTCCATCTGACAACTTAATAGAATCCCCTACATTTAATCCATAGTAATTTGCAGTTTCACTACTCATGACAACACTATTCTTATCTAGTTTTGTATCTGACGTAATTAAAGATTCTGCAACTAAACTATCTATATCTGTTCCTAATAATTTAAAATACGAGTTTTCGACCTTTTTGTTTTCGACCGTGTAATATACAATATCGATCCTTTCACTAACCATTTCTGTTGGATAGGTAATACTTGAAAAATAAGGTTCTTTTCCCTTGATAAGGATATCAAAATCTTGATAAGTTTCCTTATGTATATTTTTATACTGTTGAAGAACATCTTGATTGATTGTAAAATTCAATAATAAAACCATCGCAGAAATCATTATGGACATCGTTATCAATAATGAACGTGCACCACTACTTTTTATAGATCTTAATACATATATCAACAAATCTTTTTTCCTCCTTCTATATGTAAGTTCTTGTTCATTATCTCTATTATTTTATTTTCATAATCATGTATGAAAAATGAGATCCAGTAAACTTCAAAAAAACACATGATTCGCTAGTATAACTTTTCCATTCATCTATTTTTTCCTGAGTTTCTGAATAGATTACTATAAATTTGGAACTAAATAATATACTATTGCATTGTCCAGTTATTTTAGCACATAATTAATATCATTTTATTATAGGGATAAATATATCTAATAATTTTATTTAAACAATCGTATGATATAAAGCATTATCTTATCAATATCTGAGGTACTCCATTCTATATAATAAATATTAATCAAAGAAACTCCTTTTACCTAAATTTAATGTCTTCTAAATAATTAGAACACAACCTAAAAAAAAAAGTAAAAGCTGATGTTAGTATGAGTTCATGGACACGTTTTGGTAGAATAGTATCTAACCAAAGGAGATATCCAAATGAGCCAAAAATATACCCATGAGTTCAAAGAAACCATTGTTCAATTGTATGAAGCAGGTCAGTCTGTTTCAGATCTAGTCATGGAGTACGAGATTGCCAATCAAACGATTTACAAGCGGAAACAGCTTTATGTAAATTTGTAAAGTCTGAGTCCGAAAATATATCCCTTCATAATCTCCAACAAATACGTAAAGAAATAGCTAAAATGAAAGAGCAAAACGAGGTCTTAAAAAGAATCTTAACGATCTTTGTGAAGAATTAATTATATGATTCCAGTTGAATGGGATGATCTTTATATCAATTTTGAAGTAGATAAAACCTTAAGTGGAGGAATTAACTTTTTCTTTAAATACAATAGAGAGTACCATTATTTCTTTTATATTCCTCGAGATTTTGGTGTTTCTAAGTTGGAATTTTTTGGGGAGTACGATAAATTATTTGAAATTGCTCAGGAATTAAAAAAAGTCTTCATGGATTATGAATTGAGCGATTAGTCAGCAGGGTTGATTCATTTGGATGAAAATAACAAGCTATCAGTGAACTTTAATTATGCCCCATGGCTTGAAAGTGACTTTGGACCAAATGCTAGAACTTCTTTTTTCCAATATAAATACTTGGGCAAGCAACCTGACAACGAAAAAGAACTAGAACAGTTCAAGGCTATGGAAGCCTTCCAGCAGGAACATAATGAAAAATAATCATAGCTAATCAAAAAGTCACCCTAAAGCTGATTTTAAATATACTAATAGATATTTTATCTTTTAAAAGCTACAATTTGTACTACTTCTATATTCTCAAAAGCCATACCACAAGATCACCAAAAATCCCCCTTAGAAGTGAGATTCTAAGGGGGCTCTCTTTATGCTGTTTTCTCTCCTGCTTCTGCCGTTTTTGTTTTCTTATTTGTACCAACCAAACGGCGTTTGCTGTCTCGGATCGTATTGAGGTCTTTGAGGAGTTTGGTCAAGTGGGCTCTTTCTGGATAGGCTTCTGCGACGGCTGCTGTATAGCGCACAAAGAGGTCGTAGGTACGGGAGATTTCACTGCGCAGCTGTTTGGTTTTACCGACTTCCTTGGCTGACTTGGCTGCACGCGCTTCTGCTTCTACTTTATCATAGTCCGCTTGGGCTGCTATCACAGCCGTCAGCATAGGGAGAAGACCCAGACTCGTCACAGCTCCCTGATAGGGCTCTTCCTGCAATGTTTTAAGCAGACTCTTAATCTCAGCCGTTGCGACAGCATTGGTATGCTTAGTGATATCCTTATACTTTTTAAAGACTGGCAGCAAGACTTCATAGGCTTCTTTCAAGTCTCTATCTTTGATTTTGGCGAAGCCCTTATGCAAGGTAAAAAGGCCAATCAGGGCGTTATCCCGCTCCTTGTCTAGTTCTACGAGACTCATAGAGTCTTTCTTTTCTACATTGGCCAATTGAGCCTGAAACTGCTCTAGCTTGCTATGAAAGCCCTCTAGATGCTTGCTGTACATGTCCTCATCTCTATAGGAGCTCGTAAAAATCGTGAGTACCTGATAGGAATCAACCATTAAACTCTCAAACTCACGGTGGGTCAGATTGCTATAAGACAAGGGGCGAATGGTGTAAGTAGTGTTTATCATAAAACCTCTCCAATATTTTTGATAAAGCAAGTATAGCATGTAGAGATGAAGCTTGGTGTCTCTTGCCCTAAAATGTCATTTTTTATCCCTGAAAGGGGCATTTTCTCAAAAAACAGAGTCTCTTTCCAGTTCCTCTTCTTCTTTTTCAAAAGAAAGCTACAAAAAATCACCCCTCATCTGGCACTTGCTTTTGACGACAAGTTGACTGAGGAGCGATTGATTTTATAAATAAAATAGAAAAGAGCATCCTAGGCCTAGATTACCATAAATCTATAGGAAAAGTGACCAGCCGAGACCTAGGTTGCCTTGAATCTATAGGAAAAGTGACCGGCCGAGGCCTAGGTTACCATGAATCTATAGGAAAAGTAGCTAGCCGAGGTCTAAGTTGCCATGATTCTATATGGAAAGTAGCTAGCCGAGACCTAGATTGCCACGAAACTATAGGAAAAGTAACCAGCCGAGGTCTAGGTTGCCACGAATCTATAGGAAAAGTGACCGGCCGAGGCCTAGATTGGCATGATTCTATAGGAAAAGTAACCAGCCGAGGCCTAGGTCACTATAAAACTTCATTAAATACCAATAACTAACATATCGAGTAGCTTGATTTCAACTAAAAAGATGTTCGTCTATCGCTTAAAAATCCATTCCATCTGGATTAGGTGCTCCGCCTTCCAAACCGCTGATATTTTTAAGGATTTCTAGATCAGCTGGACTCAGTTCAATGTCAAAGCAGTCTAGATTGCTAGCAATCCGACTCGGAGTGACTGACTTAGGCAGGGGTAGAAAGCCTTCTTGTAGGCTCCAAGCGAGAGCGATTTGGGCAATAGTCTTGCCATACTTATCTGCTATCGCCTGCACAGCTGAATTTTGGAAGAGTTCGCCCTGGCCAAATGGTCCCCAAGCTTCAAGTAGGATATCATGGGTACGGCAGAATTCCACCGCCTCCGTCTGATAGACGCCTGGCGCTAGGCGGATTTGATTGACAGCCGGAATGACGCGCGCTGTTTCCAGCAGAGCCTCTAGGTGATGAGGCAGGAAATTGCTGACGCCGATCGCTCGGATCTTACCAGCTTGGTAGAGGTCTTCCATGGCCCGCCAAACCTCTGCATTGCGCTTTTGCCAAGCTCCATCTTCTCGTAAAGGCTTAGGATTTGGCCAGTGGATAAGATAGAGATCCAGATAATCCAGCCCCAACCGCTCCATAGAGCTGTCAAAAGCTTCCATGGCCTCTTCATAAGTGTGCTTGCTATTCCAGAGCTTGGTAGTGATGAAGAGCTCCTCACGCGGAATGCCGCTGTCTTTAATCGCTCGACCAACACTCTCCTCATTCTTATAGATAGCTGCTGTATCAATGTGACGATAGCCAGCCTTAAGGGCGGCTAAGACTGCCTGATAAGCCTCTTCTCCGTCCTGAGCTTTCCAAGTACCAAAGCCCAAGACTGGAATCTTGACGCCATTGTTAAGGGTATAATTTTTCATATCTGTTCTCCTTATTTTTTCTTTCTTTTGGACAATTTTGGCTTAAAGATATTTTCCTTGGTTGGAGCCATGCCTCGGCTGAAAAAGCTGTAAATGATAAAGGCCAGCCCAGCAACAAATATCAAGAAACGATGCAGTAGTAATCCAAAGAAGAGGAACACCAAGCCCATTCCCATAAATTTATAATCAATCTTTTTCATCCTGTCCTCCTCGTTTGTGATAAGCCTATTATAACATCTTCTCTTCCTTTGAGAAAGCCTTACCATCTGTTAAGAAAAATATCTCAGAGACTTTCTAGTTGCGCCAACCATTCTAGCTTTGCCCAAGTCCCTCTAGTAAATCCTAGGGAAAAGCAGCAGCTCCACATTAAAAAGGACAGGTTACCCCATCCTTTCTAAAAATATAAGGAGACTCAATTAAAGAATACTGGAGGCAGCTTCAAAGCGCTTTTCACCATCCAGATAAGTAGCAACCAGCTCTAAATCCTTGTCCAGCACGATAAAGTCGGCATCATAACCTTCCTTGATCTGGCCACAAACATCGTCAATGTGGACGGATTTTGCTGGAATGAGACTGGCCATCATGACTGCTTGGTGAGGGTTTGCGATGCCCCACTCAACCACATTTTTCAGACCGTCTTTGAGCTGCAGGATTGATCCTGCCAAGTTACCAGTCGATTTGAGACGTGCTGTGCCATTGGCTACCACCACTGGAAATTCTCCCAGCATGTAGTCGCCGTCTTCCAGCCCACCTGCAGTCATACAGTCTGTGATGAGGGCTACATGTTCATGGCCCTTTTGCTTGAGCAAAATATCACAGGCCTTAGGATCTACGTGGTGGCCATCACAAATCAACTCTGCGTAAGTGTGAGGCAGCTCGTACATAGCCCCAACCATACCTAGTTCACGGTGGGTCAAGCCTCGCATACCATTGTAGGCATGCACCCAGACACTGGCTCCTGCTTCCACTGCTGCCTTGGCTTCGTCATAGGTCGCATTAGAGTGCCCCAAAGCGACTGTCACGCCTTCATCAGTGATGGTGCGGACAAATTCTTCCACGCCCTCACGCTCAGGTGCCAAAGCAATCTTATTTAGCAGGCCATTGGCTGCCTTTTGCCAAGCACGAAATTCATCCATACGAGGGTCCTTCATGTAGGCTGGATTTTGGGCACCCTTGTACTTTTCAGTGAAGTAAGGCCCTTCAAAGTAGAGACCGCGAATCTTGGCACCACTTGCTTCTTGATAGCGCGCACCAATATTCTCCGTCACAGCTAGGAGTTGCTCGTAAGATGATGTCAGCGTTGTCGGCAAGAAACTGGTCACCCCAGTCGTCAAAAGCCCTTCACTCATGGTATGGAGGGTGCCTTCGATGTTATTGTCCATGACATCGACCCCACCAAAACCATGGATATGGGTATCCACCAGACCCGGTGCGACAGAGTAGCCTGTGTAATCCACTACTTCCGCATCCGCAGGGACTTCCTGTACTAATTTTCCAAATTTTCCATCAATCACTTCTAAAAATCCACCCTTGCGAATCCCTTGAGGATAGAAGAACTGATCGGCTTTTATATACTTAGGCATTTGACTGCCTCCTCTTGTTCTATTTCTATTGACTCTATTATAACGCTTTCTATTTTATTTGTAAATGGTCTATACCTCTTTTTTAGAAAAATTTATTATATTATTTAAATCAAGAAAAGAGAGTGGGACAGAAATCGGTAATTCGTTAGAATTCGATTTCGTCGTCCCACCTCCGCACAGTTGAGTAGGACTGTAAAAGCTGATGAAATCAGCGTAGTAGAGCCCACTCAACCACTGCGTCTTGCTCGACAATCCAAAGACAATTGAGAGGCTAGGACTTTTGTCCCAGCCTCCTGTCTTAAATTTGTTCCATTTGTACTTTCTCAGCCAAATTCATGGCGTGGTCAGCAACTCTGGTATAGTGGGAAATAATATCGATGAAGTTGACCCCAGCCTGAGGCGTACATTCTCCCTTGTTGAGACGGGCAATGTGAGTCTTGCGCAGGCTGCGTTCTAGCTTGTCAATAGCTGTATGCTTGACTTCTAAAGTGTTGGCCAATTCCACATCATTTGTTTCCACAGAAGTCAAAGCTTCTTTGATAAAGTCCAAGGTCAATTGATAAATGTTTTCCAACTCTGCCAAGGCAGCTGGTGAAAATTCCACTTTCTTGCGGTGCAAGTAGTCTGTCAAATTCAGCAAAGCTTCTGAGTGGTCGCCGATCCTCTCCAAATCACGGCTAGAGTCCAGAATGCTGGTCAAGACTTCACTCTCTTTTGGATTGAGCTGTTGACCAGATAGGACAATCAGATAGCGAGTCAATTCATCATCAATAGCGTTGATGGCTTCCTCAGTCTTATGACCCTTCTCAGCGGATTTTTCTTCGTAATTAATAATATAATCATAGGCCAATTCGAAAGATTTAGCCGCGTAGCCACCCAAGTGAAGGAGTTCCTTTTTAGCATTTCCCAGAGCCAGTGATGGCGCTTGGTCAATCAAGATCGTATCAAGGTAGAGAGATTCGTATTTAACGGTTTCATCCTCACCCGGAATCAACTTGGTAACCAAATATGCTAAAAAGCCAATAAAAGGAAATTGGATAATGGTATTGGTAATATTAAAAGTTCCGTGGGCAAAGGCAATGGTCATTTCTGGTGACAAGTGCAAGGCTGTCTCAAACCACTGAATCAGCGATGTAAAAGGCAACAAGAAAATCATACAGATGATTGTCCCCAACACGTTAAAGGCCACATGGGCTCCAGCAACACGCTTGGCTGCGATATTAGCACCCAAGGAAGCAATGATCGCTGTAATCGTCGTTCCGATATTGTCACCAAAGAGGACAGGCAAGGCTCCATGCAAATCAATGAGATTGCTGGCATAGAGATTTTGCAGAATCCCAATAGTCGCTGATGATGCCTGGATGAGCAAGGTCAAACCCGTTCCGACAAAGACACCTAAAACTGGATTTTTACTCAGCTGAACCATATAGTCGCGAAAGACTTGCAGATCTTTAAGTGGCTCCATGGCTCCACTCATGAGATTGAGGGCAAAAAAGATCCCGCCAACACCAAAGAAGATGCGCCCGATATTGTTAACAGAGCGATTTTTTGTGAAAAATAGGCAAACCGCACCGATAAAGAGCAAAGGAAGTGCATAATCACCCAACTTAAAACCAATGATGAAGGAAGTCACGGTCGTACCAATATTGGCCCCCATGACAATCCCGATAGCCTGACGCAGGGTCAACAGCCCCGCACTAACCAGACCAACTGTAATCACTGTCACACCTGAACTAGACTGGATCAGAGCTGTCATCCCAATCCCAACTAGCACACCTAAAAAAGGATTGCTCGTGTATTTATCAATGAAATAGCGCAGACGGTCTCCCGCTGCCTGCTGCAAGCCGTCTCCCATCATACGAATACTGTATAGGAACAGCCCCAAGCCTCCTAAAAAGCTAAATATAATTTCTTGCCAATTAATGGACATTTCTTTTCCTCCGAAAAATAAATAGCGGATAATCTCCTATACTATTTTAAAACAACCAGCCTAATCTCACAAGCCTTTTCTAAAAAAGAATTGAATTATTTTTGCTCATTTTGAAACTTTTATTTTCTTCATACTCAAGAGCAAACTAGAACAGGCGGCAAGGCCCTCTCACCACAATAAAAGACAAGCAGGAAGAGCTAAATTTCAAAATATTTAGCTTGGTTCATCGCTTTCTAGTCTCAGGCTCAAAACATCTAAATTGCCCAGTTTATCTTTTATCTCAGCACAACTCACATTCTATACATGCAAGAAGCAAAAAACCCAGATAGTCTATGGCTATCCGGGTTTTGCGTTCCATCACTAAAATGCTGGTATCATTTTAGCTAGGTTTTAAGATTAGTCTTCCAAATTGACATCAGATGTGGATTCTTTCTTCTTTTTGTTCTTGAGAAAGGCTGATGCCCAAGTTGCTATTCCCAATCCAAGAGCTGCTAATGGATTATTGGCAGTTCCTGTATTTGGTAAAGCTTTAGCATTTGGAGTAACTTTGACTTGTCCTGGTTGTGCAGGCTGTGGCTTAGGTGCTCGAGAGTGATTTGTAGCACTAGATACAGACGCACTTTCAGACAGACTAGTTGAAATGCTTGCGCTGTCACTCAGTGACACACTTACTGATGCGCTCAATGAAGTAGAGACGCTCGTACTCAAGTAGGCACTTGCTGAAAGTGATTCGTCAGCGATAGCATGGCTGGCACTGATTGAGCCTGAAATGCTTGTACTTGTGCTCAATGAGGTAGAGACAGACTGACTATCACTTACAGAAGCTGAAGTACTTGCACTCACAGATGCGAGGTAGCTTGGCAGGTTAAACTCTGGCTTAGACTCGCTGGTTGGATCACCCTTACTATAGCTGAATGAGTTTGACTCTTGTGACACACTTGTACTCAAGCTGCTTGAAAGGCTATCGCTAAGTGATGTAGAGGTACTTACACTCTCGCTTGCTGAGTCTGACGCGCTGAATGAAGCCGATACGCTAGTGCTTAAGCTTGCGCTTGCTGATAGAGATTCGCTTACACTCAGTGATGCCAAATCATTTTCACTTGCCAGAGCAGACTCGCTAGCGCTCAATGATGCTGAAGTGCTCTCGCTCGCTGAGGTTGATTGGCTACTGCTTACAGAAGATGATGCACTCTCGCTTGCTGAGATTGAAGCACTGAGGCTGGTGCTTGTTGAGTCGCTTGCACTAAGTGAAGCACTTAGACTTGTACTCAAGCTAGTGCTTGATGAATCTGACGCACTGATTGATGTACTTAGACTTGTGCTTAAGCTGGTGCTTGCTGAATCTGAGGCGCTGATCGAAGCACTTAGACTCGTACTCAAGCTGGTACTTGCTGAATCTGAGGCGCTAAGTGAGGCACTGAGGCTTGTACTCAAGCTGGTGCTTGTTGACTCTGACGCGCTGAGTGAGGCACTGAGGCTAGTGCTCAAGCTGGTACTTGTTGACTCTGAGGCACTGATCGAAGCACTGAGACTCGTACTCAAGCTGGTACTTGCTGAATCTGAGGCACTAATTGAAGCACTGAGGCTTGTACTCAAGCTGGTGCTTGATGAATCTGAGGCACTGAGTGAGGCACTGAGGCTCGTGCTCAAGCTGGTGCTTGCTGAATCTGAGGCACTGATTGATGCACTGAGGCTCGTGCTCAAGCTGGTGCTTGCTGAATCTGAAGCGCTAATTGAGGCACTGAGGCTCGTGCTCAAACTTGTACTTGCTGAGTCGCTTGCACTGATTGAGGCACTGAGGCTCGTGCTCAAGCTGGTGCTTGCTGAGTCTGAGGCACTGATTGAGGCACTGAGGCTCGTGCTCAAACTTGTACTTGTTGAATCTGAGGCACTAATTGATGCACTGAGGCTAGTGCTCAAACTTGTGCTTGCTGAATCTGAGGCACTGAGTGAGGCACTGAGGCTCGTGCTCAAACTTGTACTTGTTGAATCTGACGCACTGATTGATGCACTTAGACTTGTGCTCAAGCTGGTGCTTGCTGAATCTGAAGCACTAATTGAGGCACTGAGGCTTGTACTCAAACTTGTGCTTGTTGAGTCAGACTCGCTGATTGAAGCACTGAGGCTAGTGCTCAAGCTGGTACTTGTTGACTCTGAGGCACTGATCGAAGCACTGAGACTCGTACTCAAGCTGGTACTTGCTGAATCTGAGGCACTAATTGAAGCACTGAGGCTTGTACTCAAGCTGGTGCTTGATGAATCTGAGGCACTGAGTGAGGCACTGAGGCTCGTGCTCAAACTTGTACTTGTTGAATCTGAAGCACTGAGTGAAGCACTTAGACTTGTGCTCAAACTTGTACTTGCTGAATCTGAAGCGCTAAGTGAGGCACTGAGGCTCGTGCTCAAACTTGTACTTGCTGAGTCTGAGGCTCTGATTGATGCACTGAGGCTAGTGCTCAAACTTGTACTTGTTGAATCTGAGGCACTAATTGATGCACTGAGGCTCGTGCTCAAACTTGTGCTTGCTGAGTCGCTTGCACTAAGTGACGCACTGAGGCTTGTACTCAAGCTGGTGCTTGTTGACTCTGACGCGCTGAGTGAGGCACTGAGGCTAGTGCTCAAGCTGGTACTTGTTGACTCTGAGGCACTGATCGAAGCACTGAGACTCGTACTCAAGCTGGTACTTACTGAATCTGAAGCGCTAATTGAGGCACTGAGGCTTGTGCTCAAACTTGTACTTGCTGAGTCGCTTGCACTAATTGAGGCACTTAGACTGGTACTCAAACTTGTACTTATTGAATCTGAAGCACTAATTGAGGCACTGAGTGAGGCACTGAGGCTTGTGCTTGCTGAATCTGATGCACTGAGTGAGGCACTGAGACTCGTGCTCAGGCTCGTGCTCAGGCTAGTACTTGCTGAATCTGAGGCACTGATCGAAGCACTTAGACTTGTACTCAAGCTGGTACTTGTTGACTCAGAAGCGCTAAGTGAGGCACTGAGGCTTGTACTCAAACTTGTGCTTGCTGAATCTGACGCACTTGCACTTACTGAGACTGACTGGCTTGCGCTCATTGACGCTGAAGCTGACTCGCTTGCTGAGACAGACTGGCTGGTGCTCAATGAAGATGAGGCACTTACGCTTGCTGAGACAGACTGGCTTGCGCTCATTGACGCTGAGGCACTTGCACTTGCTGAGACAGACTGGCTCAAGCTTACTGATGCTGAAGCACTGGCACTTACTGAGACTGACTGGCTACCGCTCAATGAAGTTGAAGCGCTCGTACTTAATGAAACTGACTGACTCAAGCTCAATGATGCTGAAGCACTTGTGCTTACTGAGACAGACTGACTGGTGCTCAATGACGCTGAAGCACTGGCACTTGCTGAAACTGATTGACTCAAGCTCAAGGACGCTGAAGCACTGGCACTTACTGAGACAGACTGGCTGGTGCTCAATGAAGTTGAAGCAGATTCACTTGTTGAAACTGACTGGCTCAAGCTCAAGGACGCTGAAGCACTGGCACTTACTGAGACAGACTGGCTGGTGCTCATTGACGCTGAAGCAGACTCGCTTGCTGAGACAGACTGGCTGGTGCTCAATGAAGATGAGGCACTTACGCTTGCTGAGACAGATTGACTCAAGCTCAACGATGCTGAAGCACTTGCGCTTGTTGAGACAGACTGGCTCAAGCTCAATGACGCTGAAGCTGATTCGCTTGCTGATACAGACTGGCTGGTGCTCAATGAGGTTGAAACAGATTCACTTGTTGAAACGGACTGGCTTGCGCTCAATGAAGCTGAGGCACTTGCACTTGTTGAAACTGATTGACTCAAGCTCAACGATGCTGAAGCGCTTGTGCTTGTTGAAAATGATTGGCTCAAGCTCAACGATGCTGAAGCACTGGCACTTACTGAGACAGATTGGCTGCCACTCAACGAAGCTGATGCTGAAGCACTTGTGCTTACTGAGACAGACTGGCTCAGGCTTACTGATGCTGAAGCACTTGCACTTGCTGAGACTGACTGGCTCAAGCTCAAGGACGCTGAGGCACTTGCGCTTACTGATACAGACTGGCTGGTGCTCAATGAAGTTGAAGCTGATTCACTTGCTGATACAGACTGGCTTGCGCTCATTGAGGTTGAAGCAGATTCACTTGTTGAAACTGACTGGCTCAAGCTCAATGAAGTTGAGGCAGACTCGCTTGTTGAAACTGACTGGCTCAAGCTCAAGGACGCTGAAGCAGACTCGCTTGTTGAAACTGACTGGCTCAGGCTTACTGATGCTGAAGTGCTTGTGCTTGTTGAAACTGATTGACTCAAGCTTACTGATGCTGA
>ERZ773004.967-NODE-967-length-15765-cov-4.702673_pt1 | contig 15765 bp, 8 predicted proteins | sample MGYA00580667_ERZ773004 | MGnify/ENA primary metagenome ERZ773004 (study PRJEB29015, sample SAMEA2737963) | human oral metagenome | biome: human oral; feature: human-associated habitat; material: dental | place: China | collected 2123 ... | reverse complement strand
GCACGTGGATGTCGACGTCGGTGAAGCCCTTCTCAATGGCGCGCAGGACCTCGTCGCGCGTGCCGAGGAGGGTGACCGGGGCTACGTCCTCGGGCAGGGTGAGGGTGCGCGTGACCTCCGCCGGTTCGGCCGAAGTAGCCGTACCGGCGGCGCCCGAGGTGGAAGCGGAGCCGACAGTGGCCGGGGAGGTGGTCGTCGCGGTCGCGGCTGCTGGTGTGATGGGCGTATTCGTCATCTCGGGGCCCATGCTACCGGCCAAGGCGCGGCGGACCAGTCGGTATTGTGGCAACCGGACTCATCCTCACCGCAGCGTTCGGGGGACGTGACATACCGAGGCCGTTCGATGTGGTGCGTTCCAACGGCTCCGTCCGGATCGGCTAGGGTTGCCCCCGTGTTCAGCGGCAGCGAAGCACGCGATCAGGAAGTGCGAAGCGGGTGGTGTTGTAGTGACCGGCGATCTCAGCGCCGTGGTGACGACCTCTGAGCCGTACCGGCTGTCCTTCGCGTTGGGTGGTCTCCTGGCGACGGAGGCCATGGTCGCCGCTCCGCTGTATCTGGAGCTGCGTGACTGGGCGGCGGTCCGCAAGGCGCTGAATGCCGACAACCTGCTGCACGCACGTACCCGCTCGACGGCGGTTAGGCTCACCCGCGAGCTCATTCAGCGGATGTCTGTGCTCAGCGATGTCGAGATAGCCTATTTGGTCACCGCTCCCGGGCCGGAACGTCTGCATCTGATGTGGGCGGCGATGTGCCGGCATTACGTGTTCGTCGCTGAGTTCGCCCAGGATGTGGTGCGAGACCACTACCTGCTGGGAGTCTCGCAGCTGGTTCCGGCCGACTTCGAGCGCTTCTGGGACTCTAAGGCCCTGTGGCACGCGGAGCTGGAGGAGACCAGGCCCTCAACTCGTAACAAACTGCGCACCAACCTGTTCCTGGCGCTGCGTCAGAGCGGAATGCTCGCCGACGACACCTCGATCATCTCCCCGCTACTGTCGCCAGAGGTGTTGGCGTTCCTGGATGCGCGCACTCCCAGCGACCGACGTTTCTTCCCTGTAGGGGGCGGCCTGTGAGCGACGATGACATTGCGTCCGTCGAGCAGCATGTGCTTGCCGTGCTCTCATCCGACCGGTTCCTGCGCATGGAGGGGCTGGGCAACGAGGTGCCGTTCTTCATCTGGCCCTACCCGCCCGAGCAGGAGCTTGAGGTGCAGGCGGCAAACAACCGTATTGTCGACAGGCTGAGCACCGCACGCGGTCTGAACATCCTTGTAGTGGATCTCTTTGAACTGGCCGTCGGGCTGCTTGAAGGGCGCGGCGGCAACATGCTGGAACGCCTGGAGCAGATCGAGCCCACCCGCAGCCGTTCTGACTTCCGCCGGGACTTGCAGCGCATGCTGGATCCGGAGCGGCACATCGTCCCCGCTATCGCGCGTCGAATCGAGGCCGAGGCTGGCGTCGACCTGCTCGTGCTGACCGGAATCGGACGAGTCTTCCCCTTCATCCGCTCACACAACGTTCTGAACAACCTGCAAGTCGCCGTCCCCAACTTCCCGGTACTCATGCTGTTTCCCGGCGAGTACTCGCAGACGGCGTCATTGGGGTCATCCCTGGTGCTGTTCAATCTCTTGACGGATGACCAGTACTACCGTGCCAAGAACATTTTGGAACAGGAGCCGGTATGAGCCAGATGACGATTGGTGATCTCTTCGCCAAGGATGTCTCCCGCCACATCGAGGGAGTCATCAAGGCCGACGACGCCAAGCACCTCGCCACCGAGATTGACGAGTACGTCCTTACCGGTGAGACCGCGGCGGCACTGTCCGAGCTGTTGGAGACCTATACCGATCCGGTCTACAACGGCGGCAACGGTGTGTGGATCTCTGGTTTCTTCGGCTCCGGTAAGTCGCACCTGCTCAAGATGCTCGCTTTTCTGCTGGGAGATGTGCCCGGGAGACTCAGTGCCAGGAAGCACGCGGTGGACTCCTTCCAGAAGAAGGCCGAGGCCGAGAAGGATGCCTTCCTGCGGAGCAAGCTCACTCAGGTAGAGCACATCCCAGCCACCTCCCTGCTGTTCAACATTGACCAGAAGGCCCCCCTGATCGACAAGAACCAGACCGATGCCCTCCTGCAGGTGTTCGTCAAGGTCTTCAACGAGGCTCGCGGCTACTACGCGGGCGAGCCGTCGGTGGCCCGCTTCGAGCGAGACCTGGATCGGCGCGGTCTGCTTGAGAACTTCCAGCAGGTTTTCTCCCAGATCGCTGGTCTCCCGTGGGAACATGGTCGGGAAGAGGGCATTCTTCAGGAGCACAACGTCACGCGGGCCTTCTCACAGGTGACCGGCGAGCCGGCCCCCGAGAGTATTCTGTCCCGCTATGAGGAGCAGTACTCCCTGTCCATTGAGGACTTCGCCGATGAGGTCGCCCAGTGGCTGGAGGCTCAGCCCGAGGGGCATCGCCTGCTGTTCATGGTGGATGAGGTCGGCCAGTTCATCGGCTCCAACACCAAGCTGATGCTGAACCTGCAGACGATCGTGGAAACGCTGAGCACGCGCTGCAACGGACGCGCATGGGTGTGTGTCACCAGCCAGGAGGACATGGACAGCGTCATTGGGGACCGGACTAGGACCCAGGGCAACGACTTCTCCAAGATCCAGGCCCGCTTCGCCACACGCATGAAGCTGACGAGCCATGACGTGGAGGAGGTGGTCAAGAAGCGTCTGCTCAGCAAGACCGCTAACACCGAGGCCGTCCTCGATCCGCTGTACGACGAGTTCCACACGAGTTTCCGCGCCCTGTTCGATTTCGTCGATGGCTCCAAGACGTACCGCAACTACGACACTCGGGACAGGTTCACCCAGGTCTACCCGTTCGTGCCCTACCAGTTCCCCTTCTTCCAGGCAGCATTGGTGGGGCTTTCCGAGCACAACGTGTTCGAGGGTCGGCACGCCTCGGTGGGTGAGCGCTCCATGCTGGGGGTGGTGCAGGAAGTCGCCACGCACTTGAAGGAGTCCACGGTCGGGGCAGTAGTGTCCTTCGATGCCATGTTCACCGGCATCCGGCAGGCGGTGAAGTCAGCCGCAACTCGCAATATCGCGACGGCAGAGGCACAGCTTCCGGAGGGGCCGGTGCGCGACGTGGCTGTCCGACTGCTCAAGGCACTGTTCCTGGTGAAGTATGTGGGTGACTTCTCCGCCACCCCACGTAATCTGACCGTGCTCCTGTACAACCGTTTCGGCCAGGACATCACCGAGCTGAACCGGAAGGTTTCCCAGGCACTCGACCTCCTGGAGCAACAGACCTACGTCCAGCGCAATGGCTCAGTCTACGAGTACCTGACCAATGAGGAACAGGACATCGAGAACGAGATCAAGAGCACCGACGTCGACTCCGCGGAGATCTCCAAGCTTTTGGCCTCTGTCATCAGCCAGGACGTGGTCCGGGGAACTTCGATACGCCATTCAGCAACTAACGGGGACTTCAAGTACCAGCTACTGCTGGATGAGATCTCCTACAGCCGGGCCCAACCGCTCGCGGTGCGCTATATCTCCTCCGCCCTGGGCTTGTCTCGCGAGGCCGTCGTGGCTCAGTCTATGGGGCGTGACGAGCTCAGGGTGCTGCTGGCGGACGATGCGCGAATGTATCAGGATCTGCGCCTGATCGTCCAGACGGATAAGTATGTCCGGCTTCGTGCGGGCTCATCCCTGACTGATTCTCAGAGCCATATTCTTGATTCCAAGAAGCGGCAGAACAGCAAGCGGCGCAAGGAGTTGATCGCACGTGTCAGGCAGGCCGTCGGCGACGCTGAGCTGATCATCGGTGGGGCGTCGATTGCCGCGTCCTCCTCGGATCCGGTGCAGCGTGTACAGGAGGGTATGGAACAGCTGATCACACGCACCTACCCGCATCTGTCATTGCTCGGTTCCATCCAGTACTCGGAGTCGGACATCGCCCGGGTCGCAAGCGATGATCCGGCTCTGCTGGACCGGAGCACGGACATGCTTCAGCCTCTGGCCGAGGAGATCCACACCTGGCTCACCTCCCAGCGCACGCTGGGCGTGAGGACCACCGTCAAGCAGGTCGTCTCCTACTTCGAGGGCAAGCCGTATGGGTGGACCTTGGCGAGCATCCTGTGCGCCCTCACCCGCTTGGCCGCTACCTCACGGGTGTCCATGACGCTCGATGGGAACACCGTGAAGCGCACAGAGCTTCCCGCCGTACTGCCCATCGGGAGGAAGAAGCACGAGGCGATCACGGTTGCCCCGCAGCGCAGCTTCGACGCCGCCGGCGTCAGCAGCCTGCGGAGCTTCGCCCGGGATTTCTTCGCCACCGGACAGCTTCCGAATAATCCTCTGGAGCTGGCCGACGAGGTCGGAAAACGGCTCGAGGAAGAGTATCGGGCACTGAAACAGCAGCGGGACACCTTCGGCAAAATCTACCCCTTCCTGGACGTATTGAACGAGCCACTGAAGCTGCTGCGGGAGGTGATGGGGCACGACGCCGAGTGGTACCTGGACCAGATCCCCGCCCACACTGACGAACTGCTGGATGCGAAGCAGAATGCGATCGATCCCGTCCGCCAGTTCCTGAACGGCAGTCAGAGGACCATCTACGACGACGCTGTGCACCTGCTGTCTGAGCGCAAGGACACGCTCCGCTATCTGAAGACGGAGGAGGCGAGCAGAGTCGAGTCACTGCTGGCCGACCAGAACGTCTTCCGAGGACAGCGCATCAAGCATCTGAAGGACGCCACCGGCGAGCTGCGCGCCGCCACGGACCGGCTCCTGACAGACGAGCGCAGTAGTGCAGCCGATCTCATCCACGAGCGCGCGAACGATCTGCGCGGCAGTGCCGCCTGGGAGCAAGCCACCGACGCCACTCGCACGAAGGTTGACCATGAAGTCAACACGGCCACGCAGCAGGTGGTTGAGGCCGTGTCAGTGCCGGTGATTCGCCAGCTCGCCCGAGAGTTCGACGAGGAGAGCTACGACAATCTACTGGCCACACTTGAGGCAGACCGCCACGAGGCGAAGACCAATCCCCAGACCAGCGCGCCGACTCCCCCGGCCCCGGTGGTGGTTCCGCTCAAGCGGCTGCCCCGGCCGCGTCAGCGAGTTCTACGCACTTCCGCGGATGTCGACGCCTATATCGATGAGTTGAGGGGCATCCTCCACAATGCGGTTGTCTCTGGAAAGCAGGTGTCCCTGTGATTGATACCCGAGCGTTGGAGGCCTTCGCCGCCTCGGCACGGTCCCGGCTCATGGCGGAGGTCGAGGCACGTCTTACGGCCGTGCTCTCCCCGGCATCGACGGCGCGCGAGGAGTTCCCGAGTGCGATCAAGGCCTTGGAGGAGCGCATCCGTCATCACGGCGGTGACGCGGCCGGCCGCCGGAGGTTCGTGGAGGAACAGGCATATGCCTGGTTCAACCGGATCATTGCGCTGCGGTTCATGGACGCCAACGGCTACACATCCCCGGCGCTGGTTTCACCGGACGGCGGCGCCGCGGTGGGCCAGCCGGCAGTGCTCGCAGCCGCCAAGCGGGGCGAGTTCGATCAGCAGGTCTTCAGCTCGACAGAGCGCATCACCGGCCTACTGAACGGCACGATCACGAGTCCGGCTCCGCAGGAGGAGGCCTATGGGCTGCTTCTGCGCGCATACTGCGCCGACTGGCACCGGACGATGCCGTTCATGTTCGCCCCCGACGGTGACTACACCACCTTGCTTATGCCCGCGGACATGCTGGCGGACAGTTCTGTGCGTGCGCAGGCGGTCGGGGCGCTGACCACTGAGATGTGCCGGGACGTGGAGGTGATCGGCTGGCTTTATCAGTTCTACATCGCTGAGCGCAAGGCCGAGGTCTTCGCCGGTTTCCGGAAGAAGCAGAAGGCCGGGGCGGCTGAGATTCCTGCGGCGACGCAGCTGTTCACCCCGGACTGGATCGTGCGTTACCTGGTGGAGAACTCGGTGGGGCGCCTGTGGATGCTGAACCATCCGAGTTCTCGTCTGATCGAGAAGATGGACTACTACGTTGAGCCAACTGGTAGCGAAACCGATTTCCTGCGGATCACTGAACCGGAGCAGCTGACGGTCATGGACCCGTGCTGCGGCTCAGGTCACATGCTCACCTACGCCTTCGACCTTCTCTACGCCATCTATGAGGAAGAGGGCTACGCACCCTCAGAGATTCCCGCACAGATCCTCACGCACAACGTGTACGGCACGGAGATTGACCCACGCGCTGCTGCACTGGCCGCCTTCGCACTGATGATGAAGGCTCGGGCACGTCAGCGTCGCTTCCTGCGCGATCCCGTACTGCCGAACATCCAGGTCATCGGGCCGGCGGAGTTCAACGCAACCGAGCTCAACCAACTTGCTGGCACGGAAGGCAATACTCAGGCGGGCAGGTACTTCTGGCAGAGTTTCATTCACGCCGATGTGCTGGGCTCCCTCATTGCCCCCGACGCGGCAGCACTGCCCGGCGCGAAGGAGCGATTAGCATCGATCACGTCTGACACTCTGGACGTCTCGAGTCTGCACTCTCGCGCTGAGCAGGTGGTGGCCCAGGCGGAGTACCTGAACCGTTCCTACGCGGTGGTTGCGACGAATCCGCCGTACATGGGCAGTGGCAACATGGGGCAGGTGCTGTCCTCCTGGGTGAAGAAGCACCATCCGCAGGCGAAGTCCGACCTGTTCGCTGCCTTCATCGAGCGGTGTCTGAAACTCGCCGAGACTGAGCATGGCATGGTTTCCATGATCACCATGCAGGCATGGATGTTCCTCGGTTCATTTGAGAAACTGCGCCGTTGCATCCTGCGTGCCGCCCCACCGGTGACCATGCTGCACCTGGGCGAACGGGCCTTCGACTCAATCGGCGGGGAGGTCGTCTCCACGACGGCCTTCGTTCTGGAGCACGCGCGCAGTACTGACGAGGTCTGCGAGTATATCCGCGCAGTGCCCGGCAATTCCGAGGCCGAGAAAAAGTACCTGCTCAAGGACGCCCTGACGGGCACTTCCGACCTGCGTTTCTCCGCTCGCCCTCACACACTGCTTGCGCTCCCTGGAGCGCGACTCGCCTACTGGCTGTCGCCAGCTATGACTCGCGCCTTCACCGTGGGCAAGCTGCTCAGTGAAGTCGCTGAACCTAAAGTCGGCCTACAGACCGGCGACAATGCGCGCTTTCTGCGACAGTGGTTCGAGGTCTCCCGCTCACGTACCTGCTTCAATGCCGACTCCCGCGAGACAGCCGCCACAAGCGGCGCCAAGTGGTTCCCACACCTCAAGGGCGGCGAATTCCGCAAGTGGTGGGGCAACCAGGACTACGTCGTCAATTGGGAGAACGACGGAACAGAGGTACAGAATTTCCGCGACACGAATGGCAAGCAAAGGTCACGACCACAGAACATCGACTCCTACTTCAAGCCTGCCGTTTCATGGTCCCGAATATCAAGTGGCGATCCTGCGTTTCGCATCACTTCTGAGGGATTCATCCCCAACGACGTAGCACCGGTCATCCCGGCGCTAGAGGCAAACGCTCATCGCGTTCTGTCATTCCTAAATTCCAGCTGCGCACACGGGATTCTCGAATCGTTGGCACCAACTGTGCACTTCGAGGTTGGGCAGGTCAGCGAGCTCCCCCTCATCGATGCCACCACCTCGACTCCAGACCCAACCATTGCACAACGTTTGATAAGCCTGCTTAGAAACGACTGGAACGCCTACGAGACCTCGTGGGACTTCCAAACCTCACCGCTCATTCAACGCTCCCGCTCAGGAGGCTCGTTACATGACGCCTTGGAGTGCTGGTGGCAGGAGTCCCTCAGCGCAGCTCGTGAAGCTCAGAAGTTGGAGACTGAGAATAATCGCTTCTGGGCCGAGGTCTACGGCCTTCAGGATGGGGTGCCCATTGAGGTTTCGCTCAGTCGAGTTTCACTGACGTCCAACCCCTACTTCCACTATGCGCCGAGCAAGGGCACGGTTCGTGCAGACGAGGAGTATCGCCGTCTTTTCGCAGGGGATGCTGTGCGCGATCTCATCTCTTACGGCGTCGGCTGCCTTTTCGGTCGCTATAGCCTCGATACGCCCGGCCTCATCCTCGCCGATCAGGGCAGTAGCATTCAGGACTTCCTGAATGTCGTCCCCCAACCGACCTTCAGCCCAGACGAGGATGGCGTCATCCCTATCACGTCCGGCGAGTGGTTTGCGGACGACATTGTCACTCGATTCCGATCCTTCCTCGCAGCCGCCTTCAACAAAGAGCATCTGGAGGCAAACCTGCGTCTGATTGAAGACTCGTTGGGCAAGTCTCTGCGACAATACTTTGTGAAGGACTTCTATAAAGACCATTGTCATCGTTACTCCAATCGGCCGATCTACTGGATGGTCTCCTCCCGACCCGACAATAAGGCCTCCTTCCAGGCTTTGATCTACCTTCACCGTTATACGCCGGACACGCTGAACACGGTGCTCGGTGACTACCTGAGGGAGTTCCAGGCAAAGCTGCGTAGTGAGGTCGGCCACCTGGAGCGGTCCAAGACGGTCGCCGATCAGAAGCGCGCTGACACCTACCGCAAGGCACTGACCGAGTGCGAGGACTATGAGAGGGATACCCTGTTCCCCCTCGCATCTCGTCGTCTGCCTATTGATCTTGATGACGGAGTCTTGGTCAACTACCTCCGCTTCGGTCAAGCGCTCCAGAAGATCCACGCCATCGAGAAGAAGCGCCGTGACGTCCAGAACTGGACCTGGCCGACACACCAGCTCACTCAGAAAGGAGGCGACTGACGTGGAGTGGTTCGTCCCGGTTCTTTCTTTGATAGGTGCCTTGTTTGGCGGGTCAATTTCAGCGATTGTCTCGAACCGACTCGCAGAGAGACGACTTGACGTAGAACTGATCGGAGAAGCACGAATCACCCTTGAACGGTGGCATGCAACACGGGTAGGACCGCTAGATCCTCAGTATCCTGGAATCGACTCGGCGCGCTTAAAGAACATCGGAGATCATACCCTTGAGGACTTTTTTCAGAGGCACTTTGAGGAGAGCTATAGGCTCCTCGCAGCGCTCGGTTCAGTGCGATCATGGGATGATAGAATTGGTGACATCATAGACGACTCTGATTGGCGCATACCAGAGAAGTCCGTCCCAGCATTGCGGGCAGCATTGAAAGACGCCGAGCGTAAAGCACGAAAACAATTGTGGGCCCCGCGAGCGTAGTGCAATCTGCTGAGGAAGTCGAATAGCGTCAGGGGATTCTATGAACGATTATTTACGCCTAGATCTGGGTGGACGGATTTCTGACATCGAGGGCAAGACGCTTGAGTTCAAACGCGATCTGTCGTCGCCCGACGGTCCACTGCGTACGCTCGTTGCCTTTGCGAACTCAGCGGGTGGGCGGCTCGTCATCGGGGTGACAGACGAAGGCACGGTCGTCGGCGTCGATGACCCGCTTGCCGAGGAGGAACGCATCGCCAGCCTCATCGACGACCGAATTTCGCCCCAGCTGGTGCCTGCTATCGACCTAGTGACGGTGAGAGACAAGACGGTCCTCATTGTCGACGTTCCGCTCAGCACTCGCCGCCCTCACTACATCACCCGCCAGGGTCCGGAAGCCGGCGTCTACGTACGGCTCGGTTCCACCACACGGCAAGCAGACCCGGCACTCGTCGCCGAGCTCGAACGCAATGCCCGCGGCATCACCTTCGAAGACCTGCGCGAGCCACGCGCCGCATTAGAAGACCTGGATCTCGAGGTCCTTTCCAAGCTGCGCGGACGCAACACATCCGTAACCGACCTGCTGGCACGTGGCCTCGCCGTCAAGCAGGGAGACCAGATCGTCCCCACCAATGCGGGCATCCTCGCAGCCTGCCCCGATCCCACACGCTTTCTCCCCTCCGCCTGGGTCCAGTGCGGCCGCTTGCGCGGGCCGCACGGCACCGACATCTTCGACCAGACCGAGATTCACGGCCCCATGCCGCTCGCAGTCGACCATGCCGTGGAGTTCCTGCTCAAGCACGCCTACAAGACCGCGGTGTTCGGCCAGGTGCGGCGCCGAGATATCTACTCGATCCCCATTGAGCCAATCCGCGAAGTGATCGTCAACGCCCTCGTGCACGCCTCCTACGCCGAACGCAGCACGCCCATCAGAATCGGTTTCTACGACGACCGCATTCAGGTGGACAGCCCAGGGTTGCTGCTGCCGGGCATGACCATCGACACCATGCGGCGGGTGTCCCGCCTGCGCAATCCCGCCCTTGCTCGTGTCTTCCGTGAAGCCGGGATCATGGAGCAGTGGGGCACCGGCGTCCAGCGCGTTTTCGAGCAAGTGGCAGAAGCCGGTCTACCCGAACCCGTCATCGAAGAGGTGCAGGACCGAGTGCGGGTGACGATCTACGTGCCCAGCCACGACCCACAGCATGCCGATGCGCACGGTAGTCGAGCACCGGAGAGCGAGGAGCAGAGGTCAGAGGAGCATAGCCACCCAGAACATACCTACACACATAGCAATGATGGTAGATATGACGGTAGGTATGACGTGGTTATGATGCGGGCGGCCGCTAGTGGTCCGGTTCACCGAAATATTCTCCTGGAAGCCGCTGGCCTGAAGCCCCTGTCACAGAACTACACGCGTCACGTGGTTCCACTGGTGAACCGAGGGCTGCTCGCCATGACGGTACCGGACAAGCCCCGCAGCAAAGCGCAGCGGTACATCCTGACAGACGAGGGACGAGCCTACCTGCGCCACCTCACGGAAGGCTCCGAATGAACACCATGACAGCCATCCTTCGCCAGCTCAGCGAGCGATTCGAGCGTCCCGGCGAAGCCGGGCGGATCGTCATCTGGTCCGACCCCGAAGGCAGATACACCGACTCGTTGGAAGCCCTCTCCCTCCCAGACGTCACCGTGCTGCGGGTGGAGGACAACGAGTTCGCGATGAAACGCAGGGTCCTGCTGACCGAGCCGAAGCGTAAGTTCCTGCTCTACCGCTTCCGCGAGCCAGACACCCCGGAGACAGTCACCGACAACTGGCTCAAGGACATGGAACTCGCTTACGGGACCTTCACCGCGGACCACACCTCGCTTCTGGTGCAGGAGCTCGGGGGCGGATTGGCGCTGCGTAGCGTCGTCGCTCAGTACCCGCTCTTCTTCGACAGCGCACAGCGCCGCGACGAGCTCAAGGCCCGCCTGCGCCCAGATGACGACGCCGCCGCCATCGCCGCCTCCATGGTCGCCGTCGTGCTGGGCACCGAGGAGCGCTCGCTGGAGGCGCTCTGGCGGGCGCTGCTGATGGAGAACGCGGACGGGGAGTCCACCGGCATCGATACGATCACTCGCTTGGGACTTGCCGATTTTCACTGGAAAGGGACGCGCAACATCTACGGATACGCCCCCGAGGAAGAGCCCAGCGTCGATGACTTCGTGGCGTGGCTTTTCAACCGGGCGTGGGAGGAGTTTGCCCCCACCCGTGCGGACTTGGGCGCCGAACAGTACGCCAACATCCGCCGTGACTTCAGCACGTGGCACAACGACTTCCGGTTCGCCGAGTCCTACAGATTGCTGGCTCGTCGTGCGGCAGAGCTGCTAGGCATTGCGGAGCGTGTCGCCGGCTTCGACCTGCCCGAGCTGCTGAGCCGGCGAACATTCCCCCTGGTGGACCAGGAAATCGTCCGGCGTCTGGCGCAGCGGGTACAAGAGCGCAGCTTGACGGACAAGGAAGTACAGGAGGCCGTGCAGAGTCGTGCTGCGTTGCCGTGGCACAGCAAGTTCAAGGCCGGTTACAAGGCCGTCAGCGCGGCGTCAACTCTACTGACTCGTATCGACGCCGGGTCCTGGAACATGTCCTCCCTCCAGGATGGCTTCGAGCGCTACACCCAGCACTGGTTCTCCATTGACCAGGCCTACCGGCGGTTCAACCAGAACCTCAACCTCTACGAGCCGGACTCCGCCCTCGACACACTGAAAACAGCGGTAGAAGCAGCTTACATCAGAGACTTCCTCACGCCGCTCGGGCAGGTGTGGCGCAGGCATGTCGAGGACTTGGAACAGTGGGAGATCGCCTCGATCCCCTCCGCCACGTCTTTCTTCACTGATCAGGTCAGAAGGCCGTGGCTGGACAAGGGCAAGAAGATCGTCGTCATCATCTCTGACGCCCTGCGCTACGAGGTGGGCGAGGAGCTGGCACGACGCATCAGCCAAGAGGACCGCTTCACGGCCAGGCCGTTAGCCATGCTTTCGGTGCTGCCCTCCTACACCCAGCTCGGCATGGCAGCATTACTGCCGCACAAGTCCCTTGCCTTTGCCGAAGACGGGTTGGTGGAAGTGGACGGCACTCCCAGCGCAGGGACCGAGAACCGCGCCAGACTGCTCACACCAGTGGGAGGCACAGCGATCCAGGCCAATGCACTCTTCAGCATGAAGCCCGGCAAAACTCGGGACCTCATCAAGAACCACCGGTTGCTCTACGTCTACCACAACCAGATCGACGCCACTGGGGACAAGCAGACCACCGAGCCAGACACCTTCCGCGCCTGCGAGGATGCCATCAAGGATCTCGTCAGGCTGGTGAAGAAACTGGCGAACGCCAACGTCAACAACATCCTCATCACCGCCGATCACGGCTTCCTCTACCAGGACAGTCACCTGGAGGAGCAGGACTACCTGTCCGTCAAACCGCACGGCGACGCACTCCTGCAAGTGAACCACCGCTTCGTCCTGGGACGCAGCCTCAAGCGGGACGCCGCATTCATCACCTTCTCCCCCCACCAGCTCGGGATGTCCGGAGACATCGAGGCTCAGGTGCCCGGTTCCGTCCACCGCATCCGCACTGCAGGTTCCGGCACGCGCTTTGTGCACGGCGGAGCATCTCTTCAGGAAGTCGTGGTGCCCGTCATCACCGTCAACAAGCGACGTTCCTCGGATACCCACCAGACCCCCGTCAAGATCGTCACCGAGACGGACAAGATCACCACTGGGCAGATCACCGTCATGCTGTTCCAGCAGGAGCCGGTCAGAGAAAAGGTCAAGGCACGCCGCCTGATCGCGGGACTGTACGCTGGCAACACACTGATATCCGACGAGGTGACGGTGGACTGCTCGCAGGTCTCCGTCGAAGCCCGAGACCGGTTCTTCCCGGTCACGCTGGTGCTGAGCAAAGATGCAGACGCCTTCAACGGCAAGATCATCGAGCTGCGGCTATATGAACCGGTCGGCTCACAGCGCCGCCCCTACGGAGACAAAGCCCGTTTTACCCTCTCACGAACCTTTACCAGCGACTTCGGTACGGACTTCGACTTCTAGGATGCATACATGACAACCCCGGAATCCACCGAGCTCGAGCTGGCCGACCAGCTACAGCACATCTCCCCCACGCCTCTGGACCGCAAGATCGCAGCGGCCTTCCCCGGTGTCGTCGTCCGCAAGGACCTCGTCAAGGCCGTCAAGGGCAACGCCATTGTTCCCACTTACGTCCTGGAGTACCTGCTGGGCCAGTACGCGGCCACGGACGATGACGCCACTATCCGTTCCGGCATCGAGCAGGTCCGAACCATCCTCCGGGACCACTATGTGCACCGGGGGGAGAACCGACTCATCCAGTCGCACATCCGGGAGAAGGGTCGCCACCGCATCATTGACAAGATCTCCGTCTCCCTCAATGAGAGGCTGGACATCTATGAGGCCGAGTTCTCCAACCTGGGCATCAGCAGGGTGGAGGTCAGTGCAGAGACGGTGCGCAACCATCCCAAGCTCCTGACCGGTGGGGTCTGGTGCATCTGCGACATCGTCTACGCCTACTCGGGCAATTCAAAGGATGTTCCCTGGCGGTTGCACTCGCTCAAACCCATCCAGCTCTCGCGCCTGGATCTGGAGTCCTATACCCGCACCCGGGAGCAGTTCAGCACCGAGGAGTGGATCGACCTACTCATCCAGTCCATCGGTTTCGACCCCGCCATGTTCGGGTCTAGGGCCAAGCTCCTCCACCTCGTGCGACTGATTCCTTTCGTTGAGCGCAACTACAACTTGGTGGAACTCGGCCCCAAGGGGACCGGCAAGTCGCACATCTACTCCGAATTCTCACCCCACGGCATGCTGATCTCCGGGGGTGAGGTTACCGTCCCGAAACTCTTCGTGAACAACGCTTCCGGGAGGATCGGACTGGTTGGCTACTGGGACTGCGTCGCCTTCGATGAGTTCGCCGGCAAGAAGAAGCGTGCCGACCGTGCACTCGTCGACATCATGAAGAACTACATGGCCAACAAGTCCTTCTCCCGCGGTGTTGAGACGCTCGGTGCAGAGGCCTCAATGGTGTTCGTTGGCAACACCTCCCACACCGTGCCCTACATGCTCAAAAACTCCGATCTGTTTGAGGAGCTGCCCGAGCAGTACCACGATCCTGCCTTCCTGGACCGTATCCACTGCTATGTGCCCGGATGGGAGTTCGAGCAGATCCGTGGCGAGATGTTCTCCAGCGGCTACGGGTTCGTCGTCGACTACCTGGCCGAGGTCCTCCGTTCCTTGCGCGACATCGACTATTCCGACCGATACCAGCGTTATTTCGCGCTGTCGGACGACCTGTCCACTCGTGATCGGGATGGCATCAATAAGACCTTCTCTGGCCTGATGAAGCTTATCCACCCCTCCGGGCAGGCCAGCCCCGATGAGATCGGTGCTCAGCTACGGATCGCGCTCGAAGGACGTAAGCGCGTCAAGGATCAGCTCATCCGCATCGATGACACCATGACGGCGGTCAACTTCGAGTACACCCACGCGGGACAGACCCATACGGTGACTACTCTGGAGGAGGATGAGTATCCGGAGCTGTACCACCCAGGCACCGAAGCAGATGATGCCCGTTCCGAATCCACCGACAAGGCCGCACCGGCCAACGACGCCCACGGCACCGTTGAAGTGGCTCTCAAACGGCAAGGCTCGGGATCGGAATTGAAAGAGCAGCGTCTCGAGTTCGCCGAAGGCAGGCGCGGTTTCACCTACGACCGCTATATTGGCCCGTACTTGCGCGGAGCTACCCGCATCGACGTCGTCGACCCGTACATCCGCCGGTCCCACCAGGCACGCAACCTAATGGAACTCATTGAGACCATCGCCAAGTACACCGATACCACGAGGGAAATCACCGTCTACCTGATCACCAAGCGCGATAAGGATCCGATCTACGCGACCAGACAGCAGGAGACCCTGGAGACGATCCGCACCAACTCGGCCATCGCCGGCATCAGCTTCGAGTATTCATTCGATGACACGATCCATGACCGCTCGATCACCACCGACACGGATTGGATCATCATGCTAGGACGCGGTCTGGACGTATTCCAGCCCTTCGACACCGACTGGCTCGACCTGCGCCTGCGCCAGCAGTACTTCCGCCAAGTCAGGGAGTTCACGATTGCCTACATGCGCAAGAAGTAGCCCAGCACCCCCAGCTATGCTAGTCGCCTGAAACCCGCTACGGGCGCGGTAGCGGAGGTGTCAGTCATCGTGCTCCGGTTGTGCCGTGTCGATCGACGCGGGAGCACTGCAGGCTATTCACCTCCGGCTGGAGACAAGAAGGACAACGGCAGCCTCTGTGGAGAAATTGGCGTCATGGAAAGCCCCATCCTCAGCGGATGAGCATCACCAGTGTCCCTACGACAAGGAGGGCCAACCCGATGAGGTAACGTCTGCTGACAATCTCCCGCAAGACGAGGGCTGAGAAAAGCACGGTAACGAGCACGCTCAGCTTGTCGATGGGGACGACCACGCTGGCGGGGCCGTCCTGGA
>ERZ773004.957-NODE-957-length-15877-cov-20.776893_pt1 | contig 15877 bp, 15 predicted proteins | sample MGYA00580667_ERZ773004 | MGnify/ENA primary metagenome ERZ773004 (study PRJEB29015, sample SAMEA2737963) | human oral metagenome | biome: human oral; feature: human-associated habitat; material: dental | place: China | collected 2123 ... | reverse complement strand
TGAGGCGCGCGGCCGTGAGGGCGGGCTCGCCCGCCGTCGCGGAGGCGCACAGCACCACCGGCCCCGGGCCGTCGGGGCGCAGCCGGCGCACCAGTCTCAGCAGGCGCCGCAGGACGAGGGCGACGTGCGCGCCCAGGATCCCGCGGTAGGCGTGGCACTCATCGACCACGATGTAGCGCAGCGCTCGCAGGAGGCGCGTCCACCGCTCGTGGCCCGGCAGGAGGGAGAAGTGCAGGAAGTCGGGGTTGGTCAGGACGACGTCGGCGTGGGCGCGGGCCCAGTCGCGCTCGGGCAGGGGGGTGTCGCCGTCGCAGGCGCCGGTGCGCACGGTGCGGACCGACCCGGCCGGCAGGCCGGCCTCCCGCTGGACGGACTCGACCTCGGCCGCGAGTCGTTCCAGGAATACCGCCTGGTCGGCGGCCAGGGCCTTGGTGGGGGAGAGGTACAGCGCGGTCGGGCGGCGGCCGTGGGCGGAGATGCGGGCGCTCCCGGTGGCGCCGACGCCGGGCCCGCCGTCCGTCCCGGCATCCTGGGCGGCCAGGACGCCGGACAGGGGCGGCAGCCACGCGGCCAGGGACTTGCCGGAGCCCGTCCCGGTGGCGAGCACGGTGTGACGGCCGGAGTGGACGGCGTCGGCGGCCGCGACCTGATGCGTCCACGGGGACCCGATCCCGAGGCGCCCGTAGGCGGTCACGAGCACGGGATCGGCCCAGGCGGGCCACTGGCCGTGGCGGCCGGGGCGGGCCGGGGTGCGCTGAAGATGGACGAGCCTGCCGTCGCGCGTGCCGATGCTCGTCAGGAGCTCGGTGAGATCGCGCGCGGGCCGGTCGGTCATGGGACCAGTGTGCCGCAGGGGTGAGACATGAATGGGCGCCGATCCTCACGACCGTCTCATCGATGAAGGTCGCCCCGCGGCGCGGGGCGGGGCCGTGGAGCGCGGCTCCCCGGCATCCGTCTCGGCTCTTGACCCCACCGAGCACGCCGCGCATGATTGTACTGGATCTTGTACATGTGGAGGAGGGGTCATGTCCATCATGTCCGCCAGCGAGGCCCGGGCGAACCTGTTCGGGCTCATCGAGCAGGTCAATGAGGACGCGGCTCCCGTGGAGATCACCTCGCGGCGAGGGGACGCCGTCCTCATCTCGCGCAGCGAATTCGACGCGCTGGAGGAGACGGCTCACCTTCTGCGCGTGCCCGCCAACGCCGCGCACCTCCTGGGGAGCCTCGCCCAGGCGCGCGAGGGACGCATCGAGGAGCACGGGTTGCTGTCGTGAGGCTCGTCTTCACGTCGAACGGCTGGACGGACTACCGCTCCTGGCTGAGGGCGGACCGACGCATGCTGTCGCGGATCAACGGGCTCATCGAGGATGCCGTGCGCCACCCCTTCGAGGGGCTGGGGAAGCCGGAGCCGCTGCGGCACGCGCTGTCCGGCGCCTGGTCCAGGCGGATCTCCGGCGAGCACCGGCTCGTGTACCTCGTCGACGGCAATGACCTTGTGATCCTCCAGGCGCGGTTCCACTACGAGTGAGTGCGCGCGCATGGGCGGGTGCGCGAGACTCCACGACTCTCGGCCGTAAGGAGGCGCACGGCGACGGCCGGGCCGGCACCGAGCATGTCCGAGCGTGTGCCGTCTCCTGGGGAGCGGATCTGTTCATGGCCGGTCGGGCGACCTGGGCGGCATGAAGGTCGGCGCGGCGGTTGCCCGGCTCGATGGCTCGGGCGACGTCGTCCCCCAGATCCTCCCCGGCGGTCAGGCGTACGTCGACGACGGCGTCGTCGGGCAGGTCGGCGGCCAGGATGATGGCATCGATGATCGCGTGACGCAGCGCGACGAGAGTGGGGCCCAGGCATGGGCCGAGGGCCCTGTCGTTGGTGTCGAACAGGGCCTGATCGGGTGGGACTGGATGGTCAGGTCCCCGGCCCGCCGGCGCCCGGTGGGCGCCCGGCGGCTGCCGCCGGGCCACGGCATGCGCCCTCCCCGCTCCAGACCATGACCGCGCGGACCTCGTCGGGGATCCGTGTGAGACCTCGCTCAGCGAGCGTGACAGTGCCTCCGATTGGAGATATTGTGGATGTATGACATCCACAATCGATCGGAGGCGCCTCCTCGGCACCGTCCTGATCGCGACCTTCATCGGACAGTTCGACTTCTTCGTCGTCAACGTGGCGGCCCCGGACATCCAGACGAGTCTGGGCGCCGGCAACACCGCGCTGGAGCTGGTGGTCGCCGGTTATGCCTTCATGTACGCGGCGGGTCTGGTGACAGGGGGCCGTCTCGGTGACCTGCTCGGGCGCCGCCGGGTGTTCATCGCCGGGTTGACGGCCTTCGCGGTGACGTCGGCGCTGTGCGGACTGGCTCCGAACGCCGGTGTTCTCATCGCGTGCCGAGCCATGCAGGGCCTGAGCGCGGCGGTGATGCTTCCCCAGGTGCTGGCGTTCATCAACACGGTCGTCGCACCGGAACGACGGGGATGGGCGATGGGGTGGTTCGGTGTCGCCTCGGGGGTCGGCTCCATCGCCGGGCAGGGCCTGGGGGGCTTCCTCGTGCAGGCGAACCCCTGGGGCCTCGGGTGGCGGCTCATCTTCCTGGTGAACGTGCCGATCATGCTGATCGCCATCATCGCGTCCCTCCGTTACCTGCCTCCGGTGTCGTCGAGGGGCGAGAACAGTGTCGATGGAATCGGGGCCCTGGCCGTCTTCGTCGGCGTGGCGGGACTGATGGGGGCCGCACTTCTCGCTCAGTACCAACGCCCCAGGATCGCCATCGCCTCGGGAGTCCTCGGGCTGATCGTCCTCGCGGTCACCATCCGCAGTCAGGCGAGCCGCGTTGCGAAAGAGCTCCCCGTCACGTTGAATCCGAGACTGTTCCTGGTGCGATCGATGCGCCTGGGCAGCGTCGCCTCCGGGGCCTTCATGGCCTACTTCGCGAGCTTCATGTTCGTCCTGACCGTCGTGCTGCAGCGCTACTGCGACCTCACTCCGATCCAAGCTGGCTTGGTCTTCGTCCCCTCGGGGGCGACCTTCATGATCAGCTCGCTGGCCGGGTCCAGCCAGGTGCGCAAGCACCTTCGCGGAAGCCTCATGCTCGGGTGCGGGATCACCAGCATCGGGCTCGGCGTGATAGTGGTCGCGATTCTGGCCGGTTCTTCTGCGAGCACTCTGCCGTGGTGGCTGGTGGTCGCCGTCAGCCTGACCGGATTCGGCAACGGCTTGATTCTTCCGACACTCACCGGACTCTCACTGTCGGAGGTCGCTCCCAAGCAGGCGGGAATGGCGAGCGGAGTCGTCACGACCCTTCAGCAATTCGGCGCGTCGCTCGGCGTGGTGATAGTAGGAGCCATCTTCTACAGTTTCGCAACGAAGAGCATGATCAACGGGATGACCGCATCCACCATCATCCACATCCTGCTCGTCGCGCTGGTCGGATTCACGTGCTGGAGGGCCACGATCAAGCAGGAGGCGACGGCGCGTTAAAGCGCGCCGTGCATAAGCCACAGCGACGCGCGGCCTATTCTTTCGCGTGCGATCATGCATGCGATGCCTCAGCAGAGCGAGCGCACGAGCGCATGTGAGGCGCCGCGGCCGGCAGCGAAGAGGTGGCGGTACGAGGGGTCCAAAAACAAAGATTTAAGGAAACCGTGCGGACCTTCGACTACGCAATGATCTCAAGCAGTGCGTTCTCAATGTTCAGTGTGACGCAGGGGCTATAACAAAACCGCAATGCCGAGAAGCGAGAAAATATTGGGAGCAAAGCAAAGCAATAAAGGTCGACGACAAGCGATACTGCTGTCTTGAGCAGAACGCGCAAAATACACAAAACCAGCAAACAAAATGCGATGGGAGACGGTTCATGCGGCAACAGCCGAGACTGAGCACGTTACTTGATGAAAATATCGCAGGCACCGGATTCGAAATCACCTTCCCTCGTCCCCCCGAGTGCCCCGGGGACGACACATGGATGACATGGAGCCTTCATGACGTTCGAGGTGTCGTCCAAACGATGGCTCGTAGAATCGGCATGCCCTCCGGGCATGGGACACCAGTAACCGCTCTGCTGCTTCCGGAAGGTATTCATATCCCTATAGCTGCGCTTGCGGCAGTTCGGATGGGGCGCATTCCGCTATTGATCAATCCGCGCCTCGATGAGGCGTCCATCTCGCACCTGCTAACAGCATCGGGTGCGACTGAGGTGATCGCAATTCCCGAAAGGCTTTCGGCAACCGCAAAACGTGCCGTCGCGAATTTCGGGCCGTCCAGCATCGACGGGCGTCTTCCCTCCCCTTCCAATCTGAATACTCAGGTCCCCGCCCCTCGCGCGCCCGATGCGCCAGCGGCACTATTCCATACGTCGGGTACGACGGGTACGCCGAAAATGGTGATGTGGAGTGACCGGCAGGCTGTGTCGGGTGCTTGGAGATACGCGATCGATGAACTTCCAGGCACCCTGAGATCCTTCATACTGGCAATGCCCAGCTCCCATACCGCGGGACTCGCATTTTTTGCGATGTGCGTACTAGCCGGCATACGGGCGATCATGCTCCCCCTTCCAGATCCCGAAAATCTCGTAAGCGCATCGAAAGGCTTTCGTCCAGAAGGGATTGGCGCATTCAGCGCAACCCTAACCGAACTTGTTGCCGAGGAGAAGCAGGACGAACTCGCGGACTCGCTGAAGTTGTGGATCAATATGGGTGATACGGCGCACTCCAAACATGTTCGGCTTCTTGTGGAGTCGCCGTCCCGCTCACCCGAATTCTCGTTCGGTGACGGACTGGGATCATCTGAAATGGGTTGGGGATCTTTCCGTCATCGTATTCAGCAAGGTGATCGGCCTGCTTCTCGGTGTATAGGAAAGCCCGCACCTGGCACCAGGGCTCAAATACTGTCGCCGGATGGAACGCCCTTACCGAATGACACTCCAGGGTTGCTCGCAGTGTCCTCGGAACATATCGCGCCGGCATATTGGAATAATGACGTTGGATACTGGAAGGATCGCCGAGGAGATTACTTCATCACGGGCGATATTGCAATGCGAGCCTCGGATGGAAATTACTTCCATCTCGATCGGCGAACCGACGTGATCGATGAAGACTCAGGAGTCTATTCGTTGCTCCTGGAAGAGGATATCATCAATACGCATGATGGGGTCCTGGACGCAAGCGTGTTCCGCGACAACGAGACAAAGTCCGTCATCGCAGCGCTCCGCTTCGAGAATTCAGTAGGGGCAGAGTCGAAAAAACGTATCATAGAATCACTATACCTCACCGGTCCCAGTGCAATCGGGAAGTACGTTGAGTGGAAAGACGCCCGCGTCACGATTGGCGCCACGGGCAAGGTTAGAAAGTATTTTTCGAAAGCAACCCCATTGACTGGAAAGGACAACCGAGAGTGCACCTCCCAAGACATCTGGTGAATCTACGCTCATTGGCGCCTCATGAATTAGAGGAGCGCCTGGAGCGCCAAATGGCGCGGGCACGTGGTTCGAAGTATTATAGTGGGAGGCTTCGCGAGTCGGACAGCTTCGAATCCGTGGCTCCTACGACGAAGCAGGACTTGCGCTCAGGATATCCATTCGACTTCCTGGCCACTCCAATCGAGAACGTGGCGACCTATCATGAATCGAGCGGCACCACCGGCACTCCCTCAGTATCATTCTATTCTTCTCATGAATGGGATGAATTGGCACTTCGCTTCGATCGAAAGCCCTCAGAAATTGTTCCTGAGGACATATTCCTGATACGTATACCTTATGCATTCGTCGTTGCAGGAATGCTCGCCGACGCCTGCGGCCGCCGGAAAGGCGCGACGGTCATTGCGGGAGGAAGTCGTACTCTGGCGGCTCCGCCCAGCCGGGCGGCACGAGTTATCAAGGACCTGAACGTCACCAAAACCTGGTCCTCGCCCACAGAAATTCTGCTCATCGCGGCGGCAATGACTGCGCAGGGAATGACCCCATCTGAGGACGCGCCGCACCTTCGTAACATTTTCCTCGGCGGAGAAGCGCTTCCACCTGCCAAACAGCGCTATATTTCAGAACTTTGGGGCCACGCGCATGTGGCTCAGGAGTTTGGGTGCACCGAGGCGGGCTCTCTGGCGGGCAGCTGGCCGGATGGAAGCATTCGCTGGTGGTCCGATGTCGCCCTGGCAGAGGTTCTTGATGATGATGGAAGGATTCGGCGCAGCGGCACTGGGAAGTTGTTGGTCACCCCGCTCCTTCGGGAGGCCATGCCGTTATTACGTTATGAGACTGGAGATCGAGTCGTACTCGGGGACAATGATGAGAATAACAGTTTCCCCGAAGTCCATTTCCTGGGGCGAGAGTCTGCTCCGTCAAGAACCATAACCCCTGGTGCTGTGGAGGAAGCGTTCTATAATGCACTTTCTCCAGACGAGCTCGTGTTCTGGCGAGCTTCTGTGGGGAAATCCCTTGTTGAGATCCAAGTCGAGCCCGCCCCTGGTTCGGGCGTCGCCCCGTCACGGCTGGTCCAGATCGCTGAGGCAATATCAGACGAGCTCAAACGGAAGACGGTTATTGATGAGGTTCGATCGGGAACATTAGTCGACCCGGCGATCCTCACCGTGAAGTCCGATGCCATGAAGCCTGCGCGTGTCTTCTATGACGGGGAGTCGTGGGACAGCGCGCGCATGAGGGCCTGAATCCAAGCCTGGCGACTAAGTGAGTTGTATTATGAAAAGAAATGTATTTGTCACAGGCTCGTCCGGCGGAATCGGGGCGGCGGTGGTGGCGCAGTTGGCGGACGCCGGTTATTCGGTTATCGGATTCGATACGCAGTCTCCGAGCTCGCAAATTCCGCTGTCGGGATTCGTCGCGGTCGACGTGGCGGATGCCGCGGCGCTTTCCAGTGCGTTTGAGGAGGCGTGCGAACAACATGGAGCCCCGGATCATCTCGTGACATGTTCTGGAATCATCATGACCGGTCGTATATCCGATTTGAGGCCGGACGAGGTGGAGCGAGCATTCGCTGTTAACGCTTTCGGCGTGCTCAACAGCATTCGGGCTGCAGTGAAGGTTCTCAACAGGCATCACCTTCCTAGTATTGTCGTCATCTCCTCCAATGCCGCGAAGGTGCCAAGAATTGGTCTGGCCGCATATGGCGCTTCAAAAGCCGCTGCTGAGATGGTCGCACGAACAGCAGGATTGGAGTATGCTGCCGAAGGCATTCGGGTTAATTGCGTTGCTCCTGGCTCGACTAATACCTCCATGCTCACCGCCGTTGTTGGAGCGAAGGCCGAGGAGGCGGCGATTTCAGGCAGACAGGAGGATTATCGTTTAGGGATCCCTCTGCAACGTGTGGCGCAGCCAGCCGATATTGCCAGGGTCGTGGTGTTTCTCCTGTCCGACGCGGCACGGCACATCACGATGGAGTCAGTGACCGTTGACGGTGGAGCCACCTTGGGAGTTGGCTGATGTGGGCAGAAGGTCGGAAGTTCGCCTATGCCATCGGCGATATGGGGCGCTATAACTCAAATCTTCCCGAATGGTCCATCGATGTCTCTCATGCGGCTCTGCTGGTTCACGATATGCAGAACTACTTTCTTAATGCCTTCGAGTACGACAATGAGCCGCTGAATGTTCTGAGAAGTAATTGCCTGACTCTTGTGGAACTAGCGCGATCGGCGGATGTTCCCGTGTTTTATACTGCGCAACCGGGAGATATGACGAATGCGCAGCGCGGATTGCTGTCGAGTTTCTGGGGATACGGCATGGGGGCACGGCCCGAGCATCGGGACATATGGCGACCGATCGCTCCGCAACGGAAATTCGAGGTGGTGGAGAAATGGCGATACTCCGCCTTCTTCAGAAACAATTTCGCCCACCGACTCGAGTACATCCGTGCTCGTCAGTTGATCATAATTGGCGTATATGGACATGTAGGAATACTGGGAACCGCCATGGACTCCTATAGTAGAGACTATGAGACCTTCGTCGTCTCGGACGCGATCGCGGACTTTTCAAGGGAGGAGCATGTGCGCACGCTCGTGCAAATCGGAAGCACGTGTGCGGCGGTGTGTGAAACCGACGTGGTCGCCGGCGCATTTCGTGGGGCGCTCGGATCATGAGTTTGTTGGAATTGTCGAATGTGCAAGTTCTATTGGCTCAGGGCGGTTATGTGGACTGCATATGGGGTCATAAGTACGAGTTGAACGATGTTTCCGAGCTCGCCTCTTTTGAAAAGTCGTACGTTGTTGCGCTTCCTTTCCGCGCAGCGGAGACGCGGGGTTTCGTTATGTCCACCACGGAGCGACGTTCCGGTGCTCCAATCGTCGCGGTGACTATCGAGGCCGAGCGAAGGATCTCTCGCGAACGATTCGTGCACTTACTGCACGATAGCAGGCTGCCGACTGCTAGGGATGTAAGCTACGAGCCCGATTCCTCGCGATATGCGGAACTCGTTGAGCGAGTGATCAGGGATGACATTGCCGGCGGTCGTGGATCGAACTTCGTTACGCCTCGCGTCCTCGCTGGCGTGCTGTCTGAGAATGACGTTCGGGCGCAACAGGCTCTGTTCGTCGAGTTGCTGTCGCGTGAGCCGACCGCCTATATGACGTTCTGGTGCGATCTTGGGGATTCAGCTCTCGTCGGCGCATCTCCGGAGCTCCATGTGCGTAAGGACTCGGCGGGTTCGGTGACCATGAACCCCGTGTCCGGAACTCTTGTTCATGATGGCGGGACTCTGTCGCTACCGGAACTTCGCTCATTTCTTTCGGACGAGAAGGAGCGCGATGAGCTTCATATGGTTGTTGATGAGGAGATGAAGTTCATGGCGTCGGTGTGCGATGATGTTCCGTGTGTCGAGGGGCCGTATCTTAAGCATTTGGCTCGGGTGACACACACGGAGTATTATCTGGCGGGCACATCCTCGCTGTCGGTTGAGCAGATTCTGCGACGCTCCATGTTCGCGCCGACTGTTTTAGGAAGCCCCCTTGAGTCGGCCTTCACGGTCGCCGCTGACAGGGATATTGTCGCTCGTCGATACTTCGGGGGTGTTCTTGCCCGTGTTGATCGACTTCCTCATGGTAGCGTTTTGGACTCGGCGATACTGATTCGTACTCTTGAGATCGAACGCAGTGGCGCGTTTCGTTATCCCGTGGGTGCCACGCTCGTCCGCCACTCGAATTCCGAGGCGGAGGTTGCCGAGACGATCGGAAAGACTCAGGCGGTTCTCTCGATGCTTTCGGGCCAGCCGCACGAGGAAGCTGACCAGGAGGTCTCCAAGCTGTTGTCATCGCGGCGGGATGAACTGGGAAGCTTTTGGACCCAGAGATCGGTCGGACGGCGGACACCGATAGGTTCGGGGACTGGGCGGGCGATCGTGATGAACTACGAGGATGATTTCACATGGATGCTCGCGGATCTGCTGGGCACGGTCGGCCTCTCCGTTTCTGTTCGCACGGAACTAACGGTCGGTGAGACGGATGGCGCTGATTTGGTTGTTCTTGGCCCGGGCCCGGGAGACCCGAATAATGCGGCGGATCGACGGGTGGCCAAGGCGAGGGGGTGGGTTGACGCGGCTCTTAACGGTTGTTTTTCGCGCGTGCTTGCTATCTGCCTGTCGCATCAACTCGTGTGCCGTGACGTTGGCTTCCCGGTTAGAAGGTTGGAGCGCGCTAATCAAGGACGACAGCGGACCATTTCGTTATGGGGCGAGCCGCGGACGCTGGCCTTTTATAACTCGTATTCGGCCTATGATGAGCCGGGACTTCGGGATCGATGTCAGTGGAAGGTGACGGCGGATGGGGCTACTAATGAGATTTTTGCGCTTAGAAGACCTGGAATCGAGACTATGCAATTTCATCCGGAGTCTGTGCTGAGTGTTGACGGAGTGCGTGTTGTGAGGAATGCTATTGAGCGCCTATTCGGTTAATCGGGTCGGGAGGCGTCCCCATAGTGCGTGTTTGGGGCGAATGCGGCTCCGAGAATGGCGGTGATGGTTGCCGGGGCGACTCATACCTTTGATAGGAAGGCTGACGTTCTCGCTTTGAGGGAGTTCGGAAGGACCTCGACCAATGCGGCGACGGTACGCCCCGCCATCTCGGCGCGCCATGCGGCGTCGGCCTGGTCGACCAAGGAGTGGACAATGCACTTGTGCTGGCACTCCTCCGGCGTCGCCGCTCCTATTCCTTGTCGCCGAATCTCCTGACAGGTGAATGCCGGCGCCGTGCCCTCGACGGCCTCGAACACACTCAAGGTGGTGATCTTCTCGGCGGGGGCGGCCAGACGATATCCTCCGCGAGGGCCCGTTGTCGCCAGAAGAACACCCTCCGCAACAAGCCGCTGGAGGTACTTGGCGAGATAGGCTTCCTTCAGACCGTAGAATTCTGCAATCGCCTTGCGGGGGATCCAGGCGCCCTCGGGCGCCTGAGCGAGCAGGATCGTAGTATGAAGAGCCCACTCGACCCCCTTTGAGAGACGCATGCATCAAGGTTCTCATACATCGTTTGAGATCTCAACTTCCTTCGATCGCTACGCCATGAGCGGATTGCTGCTTGTTTCGACGGCATGCCATTGCCGCGGCGGCAGGTCCATATGATGCATCGAGGTTTTCTCACCAGTTTCCTTTGTCCATGGTGAGGATGACCAGGGCCGCGGCGGTGATGGTGGTGATGGCCGTGGAGCTGAGGGTAACGTGCTTCAGGGCCTTGAAGCGCTTGGTCGGGGCGTTGGATCTCTCGGTCGGCGCTCTCATGGAGGTGATCAGTTGGCCCGTTCCACCTGGTGTCGGGTTCGGGTCGGGGTTCTTGGCGGGGACCTTGACGCCGATGCCGATGCCGATGCCGATGCCGATGCCGGCGCCGGTGCATCCCTATGTCCGCCTGCGTGGACAGCCCCAGGGCGGCGGCTCGGTGCAGGGCTGGTGGGTGGGCCCTGGCGGCGGTGATGAAAGTGGGCCGAGCCGGGCTCCACCGATGCGGTCGGGTGCCGTGGGCGCGGCGGTGGGTGGTCAACCAGCCGTTGACGGGAGCCTGGCCAGTGAACCGCGCCGGGTTTGATGGAGGCGGTGAATGCACGGAAGATTCACTGTCAGGAGTGCGCCGGGGGAAGTACCCCGAGGAGCTGAGGGGGTGGGCCGCCCGCCGCGCTGAGGGCGTTGTCCCGGCTCCAGGCCGCGACAGCCAGACCTCGTCAAGGATCCCCGCCTCTTGCCCTTCTTCGACGCCTTCGCATACGCCCTGGCGTACCTGCTCGTGATCTCGGCCCTGGTCTGCATAGACAACCCACTTCCCGTGCCCACCACGGTCCACGGACCTCGCGGGCAGTTCTCAGCGAGGCACCGAGCCTCCTTCGCGGGCATCCCTGATGAGTCTCATCGGGTTGTGGACAGGGCAGAGCGGCGCCAGTCATGATGGTGGGGAGCCATCCGGGGTAAGCCGGGCGACTCCCCTCGCAAGCGGATGGCCTAGCCGATCCACTTGCTGAGGGCATCCACCAGGACACCGACGGCCCGGATCAGGCGAGCGATCGAGTTGAGTACGTCGCTCACCTTCCGGGCCGTTCCCTCGCCCCGGTGGACTTTGGCATGGCGACCTCTCGGCTTGGGCACGGCCCTCACCTCCGTCCCGGTTCCTCTCCTCCCCGGCCGGGACGTGGGTGTTCCGGGGGGAAGGTGCCGAAGGGAGGCGTCAACCATCATGCCAGCCGGCACTGACATCCTGAGCGCTGGCGGAGGCGCGGCTGCTGACTGAGACCATTCGGGTCACCGGGCTGGGCGACGAGCTCTCGTAGGCCCTGTCGCCGTGGCGGTCCTGGGCGGTGCATGATCCGGGCCGGATCATCGTGGACCTGGCGGTGTGCGTGGCCCTGGGAGGCGGTTGCCTGTCGGACCTGGCTGTGCTGCTGCGCTTAATGACGACCTGGGATTCCTCTCCGGCCAGGGCTGTGCTGCCCGCTCACTCGCCGCCGCCATTTGGGCAAGACATCCATTCCCGCCTCACCTCGGTGCGCGTCTGGCTACTGACCTCGACCCTCGTGTGCGACGCGCTCTAGCCGAGGGACTGTCGAAGGTCGATCCTGCCTCCGAGCAGATGGATGTCCGACAGCTGCTCGTGAGGGATCCCGCCTACAGCGTTCGCAGATGTTTGACGGCGCCTGGTGCTTGACTCCGCGTTTCCGCGTTCCGACGGTTGTGCCGTGCGGAGTGCGGTAAAGAAGTGAGGCCTCCGCCCATCTCGGTGCGAGAAGGGACGATCAGGAGTATTCGTCAAAGTTTGGGAGAGGAGGAGCCGGTGAGACTCGGATCCATGTCGCCGTACTTCCTGGGTGCCATGAGTCCTCGGGCGGCGAGGGGGTTGGCGGTGAGGAGCGGGAAGATCTCCAGGGAGAGCCAGGAAGACGTGAGCCCTGATGTTGTGAGGAGCCTGTCCATCGCCACAAAAATGGCGAAGACGGAGCGCGGCTCGAACGCCCCGTAGGATTTCTTGACGCGTCGCTTGACGTTCATCGGGACGGAAGGAGCATCGAGAACCGAGTGGTTCCAGATGCGAGCGTGATGGGCGAGGCGATTCCGGAGGTAAACCATCGAGCGCACTTGGCTGACGAGCGGGGCCCGGGCGACTCCAAGTGCACAGGCCATGTCCTCCAGAACTCCGCTCCCCTCACACGCCTGAATACACTTGGAGAGCGTGCCGAACGACAGAGCCTCTACGGCGACCCACACTGGAAGGGCGTCGTATGCCGTTGGCAGATACTGGCCCTGGAGGTTCTTGCACGACTCATCACGGTAGTGGGCGATGTATGCCTCTTGGCTCCGGTCGAGGTCTCGCAGTACGCGATCCTCGACTCGTGGCGCGGCTGGGTCCCGTGGCTCGGCAAACCCCGTGTCGTGAGCCAGCGCCCCCAGTGGTGCAACATGTTGGGCGTAGTGGTGAGCGAACGCGGTCCGGAGTAGGATCTCGATCCACCGCATCGTCGCGAAGGAGGATGCGGCCACGGCCTGCTCCGTCGTGTAGACGTCGTGAATCGTGGAGAAGGCGGTTCCCGAGATGAAACGGTTGTCCCCCGTTTCGGGGGACCTCTGCCAGTACCGAAAGTAGCCGGAGAACCGGTAGTAGCTGACGTGCGACAGGAACAGGAGGCATTCGTGCTCGTCGTCAATGCCGAGGCCGCGGTCGCGGAGTCGGGCGGCCTGCTCCTCTACGCTGAGCCAGGTCTTCGGCATGAGCCTTGTCCCATCCACATATCAAAAGGCCCCAGCCATTTGGGCATTACTCCCGAGGGAGCAGGAGGCCTGGCTGGGGGACGATTGCTTCCATACTAGTCGGGCGCGGCACTGGCGGAGCGGGTCACGATCTGTGAGATAGTGTACAGCCTGCGCGGCTCTCAAGAGGTTCGCTGTACGTGGGGGAAGGCGGGGTGCAGCCGGTGACGTCAGCGGCGATCGCTGCTCGGGCACCCGCTGCGGTGTTGATCCTCCAGGAACCCGGGCAGGTGATCGAGGTCCGTGGTCCACCTAGGTGGTCACTGAAGAAAACGAGAGGCTCTTGAGATGGCCTTTCGCTTATGCGAGCGGTTGCTGCTCTCGTCGTGCGATGGTGTCCAGCAACGGACTCGCCTTCCCGCTCCAGGAGATGGCGAGCTGGTCGCGGGCGCGGGTCGCCGCCACGTACAGGAGCGAGCGCTCCCGCAGCATCGCATCGGCGTGGTCGGCCTCGGAGTACTGCTGGTCCCGCAGCGACCGGGGAATCGCGTTCTCCGACACGTCGAAGAGCAGGACCTTGCGGAACTCCAGCCCCTTGGCCCGGTGCATCGTCATGACCACCGGCCGGCCCCGACCGGCCGCCTCGCGGTCCACGGCGCGGACCTCCACCTCGTGCTGCGCCAGGCCGTTGACGACGGCGTCGCGCTGGTAGCGGTCGCGCACGAGGACGGCGATGGACTCCGGGGCACTGTCCCCACTGTCCCGGTCCTGTTCCAGCCACACCCGCAGCAGCTCGGCGGCCTTGCTCAGTTCATCGGCGCGGTCAGTGGCGTGCAGCAGCAGCGGCTCGGGCCCGGAGCGCGGCGAGACGTAGCGGTGCTCCTCGGCCCGGCCCTCCATGTCCTCATAGGTGACGGGGTCGAGGATCCCGAAGGCGACGTCGAGGTTCTGACGGGTGGTGCGGTAGTTGCGCGTCAGCCGCCGCGACCTCCCGCGCACCTGGATCCCGTAGTGGCTCAGCGTGATCTTCTTGCCGTAGATCCGCTGGTGGGAGTCCTCGGCCAGGAACAGGTCGTCCGACCCGCTCTCGACGAGCGCCCGCAGCAGCTGCAGGTGGGCGGGAGACAGGTCCTGGGCCTCGTCGACGAGCACGTGCCGGAAGGGCCTGGGTGAGCCGAGGTCCGCCTCGTGGTCGAGCCAGGCGGCCGCCAGCGCGAGCTGCTCGGAGAAGGAGGTGACGCCCAGGTCGGCGCTGCGGTCCCGGTAGCGCTCCACCGCCTTCCACACGGCGGCCCGCCTGGACCGGTCCAGAGCCACGCCCCGCCCGGGCCGGCGCACACGCAGGTACTGCCGGAGGCTGGTGATGCGCTGCGGCAGCACGATCAGCTCGTACTCGGACTCCAGGAAGTCGGCGGAGCGCAGCCCCTCGGGCAGCTCATCGCCCATGAGGGTGAGGACCTCCTGCCACACACTGCCCCTGGGGTAGGTGAGCACCCGCGCGCGAGCCTGGCCGATGACCCCCTGGGCGATCGGGGTGATCTCGCTCCCGGCCCGCTGGAGGATCATGCGCGCCACCCGGTCCAGGCCACTGACCATGACCCCGGACTCGCCAAGCCTCTCGGTGAAGGACAGCCGTGGCTCGAGCTGGGCGACCTGACGGCGCAGGTCGTCGGCGAGGTTGCGCGTGTAGGTCGTCAGCAGGATCCGCGGCTCGCGTCCCTCGGCCGCATCCCGCTCGGCGAGCTCGACGGCGCGGTGCACCGCGATGACGGTCTTCCCGGTTCCGGCGCCGCCCGAGACGCGCATGGGGCCGTTCGCGCGCCGCTCCACGAGGGCCCGCTGCTGGGGGTGCAGGAAGAGCTGCCACTCGGCGAAGCTGAGACCCTCGATGGCGCGGCGCAGGTCCTCGTCGGTCTCCAGCCAGGTGAAGGTCGAGCGCGCCGCGCGGGTGCGCAGACCGGCGATGAGGTCGGCGTCGGTGGGCTCGGCGGCGACGTCGCGCGAGAGCCGCAGCCCGAAGTCCTCACGGATGTCCTCGATCGTCGCCCCCGTGGCCAGGTTGAGCAGCGCCTCGCCCTGCCAGGAGACCCGGGCGGTGGAGGCCAGGTCGAGCAGCTGGGACTCACGCTCCGCCGCCAGTGCCGCCGCGCCGAGCTGGACGTCGATGCCGAGCTCGTCGCGCAGGATCTCCACGGTGAGCCCCTCGGGCCAGCTGGGGGCCTGGTCCCGGCTGGGGACGACGACGGCGCCCGGCACAGTAACGGCCCCGGTGGCCACCCCAGCAGCCGTCCCGCCTTCGCTCCGGCGGCCCTCCACCGGTGGTGCAGCAGTCACCGCGACCGGCTCAGCACCAGGTGCCTGGGTGGGCTCGGAACCGGCGTCGGAGCCTCTCGCGGCCTCCTGGTTGCGACGGCGCGCCTCGGCGTTGGCGGCCTGGATCCGGGCGGTCTCGCGGGCGATCTCGTCGGCCTCGCGCTGGGCAGCGGCGAGCTTGGCCCGGGCCGCGCGCCGCGCCTCCTCGACGGCGTCGGGATCCAGGCCGATGAGGTCCCGGACGTCGACGACCTCGGTGATGCCGTTGCGGGGGTTGACGTGGACCGTGACGGACTCGGCGATCTTGATGGCCTCGTCGTGCGGCCAGATGCCGTGAACGACGTAGACGACCTCGCCGTCGGCGGCGAGCTCGAACAGGACGGCCCGGTAGAAGTCGGTGACGCGCGCGG
>ERZ773004.951-NODE-951-length-15954-cov-17.319643_pt1 | contig 15954 bp, 14 predicted proteins | sample MGYA00580667_ERZ773004 | MGnify/ENA primary metagenome ERZ773004 (study PRJEB29015, sample SAMEA2737963) | human oral metagenome | biome: human oral; feature: human-associated habitat; material: dental | place: China | collected 2123 ... | reverse complement strand
ACAACACCTGCACCTTCTGCATCGTGCCCTCCCTGCGCGGCAAGCAGCGCGACCGCCGCCCCGGCGACGTCCTGGCCGAGGTCGAGGCCGTCGCCGCGCAGGGCGCCATCGAGGTGACCCTCCTGGGTCAGAACGTCAACTCCTACGGGGTCGGCTTCGGGGACCGCGGCGCCTTCGCCAAGCTGCTGCGGGCGGCCGGCTCAGTCGAGGGCATCGAGCGCGTGCGCTTCACCAGCCCCCACCCCGCCGCCTTCACCGACGACGTCATCGAGGCCATGGCCACCACCGAGGCCGTCATGCCCAGCCTGCACATGCCCCTGCAGTCCGGATCGGACCGGGTGCTGCGCGCCATGCGCCGCTCCTACCGCACCCAGCGCTTCCTGGGCATCCTGGACAAGGTCCGCGCCGTCATGCCCGAGGCCGCCATCACCACCGACATCATCGTCGGCTTCCCCGGCGAGACCGAGGAGGACTTCCAGGCCACCCTCGACGTCGTCGAGCAGGCCCGCTTCGCCTCGGCCTACACCTTCGAGTACTCCCCGCGCCCGGGCACCCCCGCCGCCGACCGCGACGACCAGGTCCCCACCGAGGTCGTCAAGGACCGCTACCGGCGGCTCGACGCGCTCGTGCGCCGCATCGCCCACGAGGAGAACGAGCGCCAGGAAGGGCGCGTCGTGGAGGTGCTCGTCGCCGAGGGCGAGGGGCGCCGGGACTCGGTCACCGCCCGCATCTCCGGGCGCGCCGCCGACAACCGCCTCGTCCACGTCGCCCTGCCCGAGGGCCTGGCCGAGGACGACTACGCCGGCGGGGCCCCGCGCCCCGGCGACATGGTCACCGTGCGCGTCACCCACGGCGCCCCCCACAACCTCATCGCCGACTCCGCCCGCTGTGGACGCGAGCTGGACCCGCGCGCCGCGGCCGCCAACGAGGCCCTCAAGCCCGGTGACCGCCTCTGGCTCGACGACGGCCCCGCCCTGTTCCAGGTGCGACGCACCCGCGCCGGGGACGCCTGGGAGCGCCGCCAGGCCGAGGCCTGCGCCACTCCCGAGCCCGACACCGCCCCGGTGAGCCTGGGCCTGCCCACCCTGCGCGTGGGCGCACCGGTCTGACTGAATCCCACGTGAGGCTCTCTTCAGTGAATGAGTGCCCTTGTGTTCTGTACCTAGAGGTATGTACAGTTCTGGTGTCAGTTTCAGGAGGGAGCAGACTCGGGTGGCCGCCGTGCCTCCCGGGGGTATGTCATGGTGAGGTATGTACAGTTCTGGCGTGGACTCGAGAGAGAAGCTGGTTGAGGCGATGGCTGAGCTGATGTGGGAGCGTGGCTACAGCGCCACGAGCCCGCGAGCGGTTCGCGAGCTCTCCGGCGTCGGTCAGGGGAGCATGTATCACTACTTCCCGACCAAGCGGGATCTCGGGCTGGCAGCTCTGAATCACAACTGCCAGATCCAGCTGGATTCCTGGAAGGCCGCGCTCAAGGACCTTGAGGACCCGCTCGAGATCCTCACTGCCTACCTCACCCTCCCGCGTGATCCGCTCAAAGGCTGCCGAGTCGGTCGGATGGCGCAGGACAAGGCGGTAGTGGCTGATGACGGTCTTCGTCAGCCGGTCGCCGAGGCCTTCGCCCGGCTTCGCGAGATGCTGGCCGCTGTCATTGGCATGGCCAGGTCGCAGGGGCGTCTGCCGGCAGACCTTGAGCCGGACCACCTGGCTCGCACGATGGTCGCCGTCGTTCAGGGCGGTTACGTCCTGGCCATGGCCGAGCAGGACAGGGCCCCGTATGACGCGGCCTGTCAAGGTGCCCTCGAGCTGCTCCGCGTAGCGGCCGGGACCACCGGCGCGGCCCCTGGCGGCGACGGGTCCGCCTCCTCCTGATCCTGACAAGTCGGCGTCGGTGTCCGCCGGCGCCACCATTCACCGAAGGAGAAGGATCATGACTATTCGTATCGGTATCAACGGCTTCGGGCGTATCGGACGCACGTACCTGCGTGCCGCGCTGGCCGGCGGGGCGGACGTCGAGGTCGTCGCCGTCAACGACCTGACCGACGCGGGCACGCTGGCCACGCTCTTGGAGTGGGACTCAGTGGCAGGACATCTCGACGGCGTTACCGCCGACGGCAAGGACCTCGAGGTCGCCGGGCGGACAATCAAGGTCTTCTCCGAACCGGCTCCGGCCAAGATCCCCTGGGGCGAGGTCGGGGCTGACGTCGTCATCGAGTCGACCGGGTTCTTCGTCGATCGGAACAAGGCCGCCGAGCACCTCAAGGGCGGCGCCAAGAAGGTTATCGTCTCCGCTCCCGCGAAGGGCGATGTCCCCACCTTCGTTCTGGGCGTGAATGACGACCGGTTGGACGTCTCAGCCGCCGACGTGTTCTCCAACGGGTCGTGCACCACCAACTCCCTGGCACCGCTGGCCAAGGTGCTCAACGACACCTTCGGGATCGAGAGCGGGCTCATGACGACGGTCCACGCCTACACCGGTGACCAGCGGCTCCACGATGCGCCCCACAAGGACCTGCGTCGGGCGCGTGCGGCCGCCGCCTCCATCATCCCGACCTCCTCTGGCGCCGCCAAGGCTATCGGTCTGGTCATCCCCGAGCTCGACGGGCGCCTGACCGGCGCGGCCCTGCGAGTGCCGGTTCCGGTCGGCTCGATCACCGACCTCACCGTGGTCACCTCCCGCCCGGCAACGGTCGAGGAAGTCAACGCAGCCTTCCGCGAGGCTGCCGTTCATGGGCCGCTTGCCGGATACCTGCAGTACTCCCAGGCCCCGATCGTCTCCCATGACATTGTCGGAAACCCGCACTCCTCGATCTTCGACGCACCCCTGACCGAGGTGAGTGGCGGCCAGGTCAAGGTCTTCGGCTGGTATGACAACGAGTGGGGCTTCTCCAACCGGCTCGTGGAGTTCTCTCAGAAAGTTGGTGAGCGGCTTTAAGAACCTGACTCTCAGGTCCGACGGCGGTGATGTCTGGCGGCACCGCCGTCGGCCCTGAGGGCCCTGGCCGTCCGCTCACGCCGTGAAGATCTGGCCGGGCAGGTCGCAGAATCCCCGGGATACCGAGGCCCGCCCATGGCTGGAGAGGATGACGCACTCGAAGCGGAAGGCTTGAGCCAACTGCTCCGGATCCGCGCAGAACAGGGCGGTGGCCAGGCCGTCGGCAGCCGCGCAGGACTCGGCCACCACCCAGGTGGCCGTTATGTTCTTGGCGGGTAGCCCGGTGAGCGCGTCGAGAATATGGTGCAGACCCGTGCCCCAGGAGCGCCGGTGCGGGCTCGATCCACATACGGCGCCGCAGGTTACCTCCACGGTCCCGACGACGATGCCCTCCTTGCCCGGCTGCTCCAGTCCCACGCGAACCGGCTTCCGACTGTGGATGAGCAGGTCGCCCGAGCCGTCGATGACGAATTCCTCGATGCCGTGGGCCAGGAGGATCTCGCCAATGCCGTCGGCCAGGAATCCCTTGCCGACGGCGCCCACATCCAACAGTGCCGGATGCGACATGGTGAGCCGGTCGCCGTCGTGCCTCACGACGTCCGTCCATGTGCCCCGGCCGTGGAACGCGCCGATGCGCTCGGCCGCACCGCTCCTGACCGTGAAGCTCAGTTGAGGGTCGTACCCCAGCTCCACCAGGTCGGCCCCGCACAGAGGATCGATGCGTCCGTGTGACGCGGCGTGCAGCCGGTCGTAGAGGTCGAGCATGATGCACGAGCCTGCGGGCAGCTCCACCGTGATCGGACCCTCACCCAGTGCGCCGTCTGCGATACGACGCACCAGGGACGACGGGCGGAACCTGGACCATACGGCTTCGAAGGTCTCCGCATGCTCGACGACAGCTGCTCCCGTCCTCGGTGGGAGCTGGGACGGGGTGCGGACCGTCCAGATGGTGCCTGTTGCGGGAAAAGAAAAAGACCCGCCATCGAGTGAGGCCAGCGCGGAAGGGGCCATCCAGTGAGATGAGGTCATCGCCTGCTGCTCTCCTTTCCGCAGATCGAGAGGATCGACCTCGACGTGAACATATTGCGTGTTCCCGTGGCGATGTACGCGAGGATATCGGCGTCTTCCCAGGAAACGAACTGACGTTTTGTCATGAATGCCGTCTGACCTTTGACGATGAAGGTTAGGGAAGCCTAAGCTTCAGTGTGAGGATGTCGATATTTATGAATGTCATCGACAGATTCGCAAGAAGGCTCGACCGACAGTTCCCAGCTGTACAAAGGACAACCCGTATGCGCCATTCACAGGCAGCGCTCTCGCACCGGCGTGACGGCTCGTTCGCCGCCTGTGCCGTATTCGCGCTGATGGCCATGGCCCTGTTTATCACCCCCCTCCTGCCCTACCCAGTGCTGCGGGCCTATGCCGCCGAGTCCGCTACCGACTACGACACGTGGACTGCTGCTGCGACCACTGTCGACACCGAGCTTCAGGCAGCTGTCGCCCAGTACAACAACGGAAACACCTCCGGCGCCGCAGCAGGTGTGCAACGCGCCTACAACACGGCCTACGTGGCCTCCAACCTCTCGCGCGTCACCACCGACCGTATCGGTGTCCAGAGAGCCGCAGACCACAAGACCACGTTCGACTCCCTGAGGCAGTCGGCGTACTCCGCGGGCAATGGAGAGGCCCTGTCCAGCCAGGTCGCGGCGCTGTCGGCTGACATCGCCGCCGATGCCACGCAGCTTGACGGCATGGCCGATCTTGCTGGCCCCCGCGACTACGCCGCTCAGCAAGCGGCGACCACAGCCACCGAACGCGCCCAGCTCGACGCCAAGAAGACCAACGTCAACGAGGGGCGTGGGGAGCGCAGCTGGGCGCAGGTCGCCTCCGAGATGAGCGGCCTCATCGACCAGGCGGTCGAGAAGACGCGGTCCGGCGACGGACAGGGCGGGGCGGAGCTGGTCAACAAGGCCTACTACGGCTACTACGAGAAGCTCGGTTTTGAGAAGACCGTCATGGCCGTCATCTCCGGAGACCGCGTCTCCGAGGTCGAGAACCAGTTCAAGGTAGTTCGCAAGGCCATGATCGCGGGGGACTCGAATGCGACGGCGCAGTCCGAGCGCCTCAAGGACATGATCACTCAGGACGCTGGCACGCTCGATGTGAGCGGAGGCAAGGTGAACCCCGTACGGGCCTTCTTCACCGGCTCCTTCGGACAGGCCTTCCTCATCCTGCTTCGTGAGGGGCTCGAGGCGATCCTCGTGGTCGCCGCCGTCATCGCCTACCTCATCAAGGCGGGGCTCAAGGACCGGGTCCGGCTGGTCTACCTGGGTCTGATCCTGGGGCTGGTCGCCTCCGGAATCGTTGCGGTCCTGTTCGCCGTGCTCTACAACTCTGCCTCCTCCCACCAGGAGATCCTCGAGGGCGTCGTGGCGCTCATGGCCATGGTCATGCTCCTGTTCACCTCCAACTGGATGCTCTCGAAATCCTCGGTCAACTCCTGGAACGCCTACATCAAGGACAAGACGGAGGCCTCCGTGTCCACCGGGGGCGTGTGGGCACTGGCCTCCTTGTCTTTCCTAGCGGTCTTCCGGGAAGGCGCCGAGACGGTCATGTTCTACCAGGCCCTGCTCACCATGGATCGCTCCGGCGGAGCTTCCATCTGGCAGGGATTCGCCGCCGGGATGGTTGTCCTCGTGGCCGTTTTCCTGGTCATCCGCTACACCAGCGTCAAGATCCCGCTGCGCCCCTTCTTCGCGATCACCAGCGCGCTCATGGCCATCCTGGTGGTCATCTTCGCCGGCGGTGGCCTCCATGCCCTCATCGAGGGTGACATCGTCTCAGGCACTTACGTGACGGGTTGGCCCACCTACGACTTCCTGGGCATCTACCCCTACCACGAGACTCTCGTGTTCCAGGCCCTGATCGCCATCGTTGTCGTCGTTCTCGGAATCGTCTCCACCATCAAAAGGCATCAGGCCGAGCGCACGCATCGGGCGAATGACGAGCCCGGTCTGTCGACTCGGCGGTCCGGTGAGGCCGGCCGTTCCTCGAGGGATGCGGCCAAGGAAGCAGAGGAAGCAGAGGAGACCGAGCAGGCCGAGGAGGTTGCCGACGTTTCCAGTGCCCACTGATACGACCCCTCCGGCTAGCAGTCGAATCCCGCACCCAGACCCACTGATCCGCGGCTGCTGCGACGCCCGTGCTAACAACCCGGGCCGGCGTCACGGCTCACCACCGCACATCACCCAACCACATCGCTGCCAAGCAGCCGCAACACAGCAAAGGAATCCCATGCGTACACTCAAGATCGCCAGCGCCATCGGAGCAATCGTCCTAGCGGGCACCCTGGGGCTGACCGCCTGCTCCTCCGGCGACAAATCCAACGCCTCCAGCTCCGCCTCGGCCGCTGACGACGCCAAGGGCAAGGGCTTCGAGGAATATCCTGTCGGTGGCGACAAGGAGGCCGAGAAGCAGATCAACGTCTCCGTCGTCTACTTCCAGCCTATCGACATGGAGCCCCAGGGGATGGGGCTCAAGGCCGCTGACGCTTCCTTCCACCTGGAGGCCGACGTCACCGGGCTGGAGGGCAACACCCTGGGCTACGGCAAGGGCGATTTCGTCCCGGGGCTGACCATTGACTACTCCATCACTAACAAGGACACCGGGCAGGAAGCTACCAGTGGGACCTTTATGCAGATGAACGCCTCCGACGGCCCCCACTACGGCGCCAATATCGCCCTGCCGGACGCTGGCACCTATCAGCTCACGCTGAAGATCCACAGCCCTGCCGAGAACGGTTGGATGCTCCACGTCGATAAGGAGACCGGCGTCGAAGGGCGCTTCTGGACAACCCCCATCGAGCTCAGCTGGGACTGGCAATACACTCCGCACGAGTGGTGACGGCTAAGAACACGCGGGGCCGATGACGTGACCGGCTGTGTTCCTCGGTGCTCGTCTGGAGGATCGGGTGAGGAAGTGAATCCCGACCGCTCCGGCGGGCGCGAGGCGGCCGGCCGTCGTCGGCCTCTGAGCCAACTCAAGGAAGAAGGTGCTCACAGGCATGTTGGAACGGTTTGTATCCGTCGTCGGTGGCATGGCTATGCCTTTCCTGCTCCTGGCCGCGCTGGCAGTGAGCCTGGCCCCTGATATCGTCAACGGGTGGCCCAGGGCCAGCCGCGCCAGATTCGCCGCAACCGTCGTTGGACTGGCCGGTGCGGGTATCTTCGCCGCGCTTCGGGCCACCGCCATTCTCGCGTCTCGCACCGCCGTCAATCTGCCCGCGGCGAGCGCCCTGGTGATCACCGACGTTCTGCTGATCGCGGTGCTGATCATGCTGGTCGCCAGACCCGCCTGGGGTTATACGGGGCGATTCTCGCCGGCCGCCAACGCCGTGGCATGCCTGGTTCTGGCTCTGGCTTTCTTCCGAGCGACCCCGGACGTCATCCTGCAACTGTCGGCCTTCATCGCCCCCGGGGAGGCCACCTTCTCCTCTGAGATGCTCCTGCGCGTGCTCGGCTTCCTGGGAGGATGGTGCGCCGTGGCGGTACTGGCCTTCATCTATGTGCGTGCCTGTAAAGGACTTCCGCGGCGCATCACGAACCTGGCCGTGCTCGGCTTCACCGTCATCATGACCGGAGCCGACGCCCTGACTCTCATGCGCCTGCTGCACGCCGCGCACCGCATCACGCTGTCCCTGGAGGCGTTTCGGCTCGTTGTCTGGGCGAGCAACAACATGCAGACCATGATCCTGTTCCTGGCCGCCGCGGTTTTCCTCATTCCCCTGACAGGCCTATTCGTCACCAGTTTGCGGCGTCTGCCGGAGCAGCCCAACCCGGCCGTACGGCGCTCGCGTCGGGCCGAGCGCCGCCGCAGCCGTCGATGGGTATTGGCCTCCGCGCTTGGCTTCGCTGCTCTGGTCCTGACCCGCACCGTTGCCTTGGCTAAGGTCAATGAGGTTCCTCAGCTTTCCGATCCCGAGCCCTACAACCTCGACCAGGCCGCCGGGCTCGCCCGCGTCTCACTGTCCGGCTTGGCCGACGGGCACCTCCACCGCTACGCCTACGCCACCTCCGGAGGCATCGAGGTCCGCTTCATCGCGATTCTTAAGAACGGAGGGGCCTACGGGGTCGGGCTAGACGCCTGTGAGAACTGCGGGCCTTCGGGCTACTTCGAGAAGGACGGCAAGGTCATCTGCAAACGCTGCGACGTCGCCATCAACCCCGCCACCATCGGATTCAAGGGAGGATGCAACCCCATTCCGGTGGACTTCGAGGTCGATGGTGGGGACCTAACCATCGCCACCGCTGTGTTGGAGGACTCCGCGAAGGTGTTCAAACGATGAGCCCCCTCAGCCCGTGACCCGTCCGTCTCGCGCTGGGAAAGGAGTCCTGAGATGTTCTTCATCCGGTTGCTTCGCCGTTCCTTCGTCCGCCAGCTGCGCCGTCGCTCGCTGATCGCCCTGACCGTGGCCCTGTGCGCGTCTATCTCGGTGGCCATGCTCGGCGTCGTCCTCGACGTGGGCGACAAGCTCAACGCCGAGCTGACCAACTACGGCTCCAACATCGTGGTCCAGCCCCGCGCGGGTGCGGTAGTCGACAACCTCTACGAGACGAACAAGGACAAGGAGGCGGCCTCCTTCCTGGATGAGAAGGAGGTCACCAATATCAAGACGATCTTCTGGGCCTACAACATCGTGGACCTCACACCCAGGCTGTCGGGCTCCGTCAAGGTCACGGGCTCGGGGGTCGGCAAGGAGGACTCCGAGGGGACCGAGGTCCTGGCTGCGGGAGCCTGGTTCAACAAGGACGTCAAGCTCTCCACTGGGGAGTCCACCACCCTGGGAGTGTCCACCATGCGCTCGTGGTGGAAGATGGATGGCACCTGGCCCGCCGACGACGCCTCCCAGGCCGTCGTCGGCACCAAGCTCGCGCAGCGCATAGGCGTCTCCCAGGGGGATACCATCACGGTCACCGGGCCCCAGGGCGAGGAGATCCTCACCGTCACCGGGATTTACACCGCCGGGGACAAGGACGACCAGACGTTCTACGCCCCTCTGGCCGGCATTCAGAAGGTCACCGGGCACGACGGCCAGGTCGATGAGATCGAGGTCAAGGCCTTGACCACCCCCGAGAACGACTTGTCTCGCAAGGCCGCCGCCAACCCAGCCGCCCTGTCCACCGCGGAGTGGGAGACCTGGTACTGCACGGCCTACGCCTCGTCCATCTCCTACCAGATCGAGGAGGTCGTCACCGGCGCCGTCGCCAAACCCGTTCGTCAGGTCGCCGCGGTGGAGGGCAACGTGCTTTCCAAGACGCAGGTGCTCATGATCCTCATGACCGCTCTGAGCCTGGTTGCCGCAGCGTTGGCCGTCGCCTCCCTGACCACCGCCTCCCTGGTGGAGCGCACCGGGGAGTTCGCCCTGCTCAAGGCGGTGGGCGCCTCGTCGGCCTCCATCAACCGGCTCATCCTGGCCGAGAGCGCAGTCATCGGGGCGATCGGGCTGACGATCGGGGCCGCGGTGGGCTCCGGGCTGGCCCAGCTCATTGGCCGAGTCGTCTTCCACTCGGGCATCACCATGCGCCCCATGGTCTACGTGCTGGTTGCGGTCCTGGTAACCGTGGTCCTGCTGGCCGCCACCGCTTCGTCCATGCGCTCGATCCTGCGGATCCAGCCCGCCATTGCCCTGCACAGGAGGTGACGCAGGTGCCCGGAAAGTCCTCGCGCCGCGGTGGCCGCCCCATGTCGAACCGCCGCATGTTCCTCACGATGCTGGTCGGCGCCACGCTCCGACGCCGTAGCCGTGCTCTGGCTGCCCTGCTCTCCTCCGCCGTGGGAGCCGCGACGCTGTTCTGCCTGGCCGCGGTCTGCCTAGCAGTACCGGCCCAGATGACCGCCCAGATGCGCCAGTTCGGGGCGAATCTCATCGTCGTACCCGTCTCCGCCGAGGCGACCACTCCCCGTATCACCGAGCAGTCGGCCCGGGCCGCCGTTCGGGCCGCAGCATCGACCACCGGCACCGAGACAGACCGCATCAGGCAGGCCGACTACCGCTACGAGACGGTCCGCATCAACCGCTCCCCCTACCTGCTGGCGGGCATCGACGTCGACGACGTGCGGCGCCTCAACGGGCACTGGTCCCTGGAGGGCTCATGGCCCTCTGGCGGCCAGGTCCTCGTGGGCAAGGACGTTGCCGAGGCAGCCTCCCTCAAGGTGGGCTCGACCGTCACGGCCGAGTACCTCTCCAGTGACAACCTCTCCTTGGACAATTCCCACCAGAGCTCTGCTTCCGGCGCCGCTACCGATGCCGACTCCGGGAGCACCGGCCATTCCGGTCACGGCGGCCATTCCGGACATGGCGGCCATTCCGGACATGGCGGTCACGGTGGCCACAGCGGTTCCTCGGACGGTGGCGCGGCCGGTGAACCCGCCGTCACCGAAAGCGCCCAGGGCACCGCGCAGTGGCAAGTCGCCGGAATCGTTGACACCGGTGGCCAGGAGGACGATATCGTCTACGCAACCTCCGCCGACGTCGACCGGCTCATCGGAACATCGTCGGCGGGATACGACGTCGTCGAGATGTCCGTCGACACCTCGTCGACGACCATGAACGACGTCGTCGCCGCCGTGGAGTCCGCCGGCGGCGGCCGGCTTCAGGCCCAGCCGGTATCCAAGATCACCTCCGGCGACACCCGGATCATCACGATGCTCAACACCCTGTTCTGGGTGGTCTCCGCTGTGGTTCTGGGACTGACACTGGTTGGGGTGTCCACCACCATGACCGTCATCGTCTCCGAGAGGCGCAACGAGATCGGCCTGCGCAAGGCCCTGGGGGCCTCGGGACGCTCCATCGCCACCGAGTTCTACTCCGAGGTCGCCGTCCTGGGGGCCATCGGCGGCATCCTAGGCACCGCCGTCGGGTACGGTCTGGCCGTCGCCGTGTGCCGCAGCGTGTTCGAAACGACCCTGGTGTTCAACTGGCCGCTCGCGATCGTCTCGGTGGTGCTGACCTCGGCCGTGGCCGTCGCCGCCTCCTACTCCCCGGTGCGCCGGGCCTCGCGCATCGATCCCGCACTCGTCCTCAGGGAGGAATGACATGCTGCTCGAGCTTTCACACGTGTCCAAGATCTACGGCGAACTGCACGCCCTGGACGACCTCAGCCTGGAGGTGCCGCGCGGCCAGTGGCTCTCCGTGGTCGGTTCCTCGGGCTCGGGCAAGACCACGCTCATGAACATCGTCGGCTGCATGGACACCCCGACGAAGGGCTCAGTCAGGCTCGACGGCCGGGAGCTGGGCAGCCTCAACGCCGCCCAGCTCACCGACATCCGCAAGAACGTTATCGGCCTGGTCTTCCAACAGTTCCACCTCATCGGCCACCTCACCGCGGTGGAGAACGTCATGGTGGCCCAGTACTACCACTCGATGACCGATGAGAAGGAAGCGCTCGAGGCGCTGGAGAACGTGGGATTGGCCGACCGCGCCGACCACCTGCCCTCTCAGCTCTCCGGGGGCGAGCAGCAGCGCGTATGCATCGCCCGCGCACTCATCAACCACCCCGAGATCGTCCTGGCGGACGAGCCCACCGGGAACCTGGACGAGACCAACGAGCAGCTGGTCCTGGACATCTTCTCCCGCCTGCACGAGCAGGGGACGACGCTCATCGTCGTCACCCACGACTCCCACGTCGCCTCCTGCGGGCAGCGCCAGATCCTGCTCAACCACGGCCGCCTCGTCGGGGAGAAGCTCTCCGAAGGCGACGAGGGACGACGTACCAGCACCATGCTCGACTTCGACGACAAGCCGCCGGGCGCTGACGGCGGTGGCACGACCGGAGCCGAGATCAAGAGCGCGGACGAGGCCGATCCCCTCGGCGAGCCCGAGCCGAAGGAGCAGCGGTGAGCCCCGAGATCCCAAACCGTCCGCGCGACCCAGAGCAGACCTCGCCGACCCGCCGGCGGAGTCAACCCAGGAATCCGGACGGCGGCGGCCTAGCCGGCTCCCGGGCACTGGCCGTTGCCGGAGTGCTTCTAGCCTCAGCGGGTCCGTTGACCGGCTGCGGGGGAGGGGAGGTGACACCCTCCCAGGGGGACTACGCCGGGCGCGCGCAGACCGCCGGTCCCGCCGGGAAGCCCACCAGCCCGGCCTCCGCGTCCGCCCCCGTCGCCTCGCCGACGGCTGGTCCCTACGCCGACGGCACTTTCTCCGCCTCCGAGGCCTACGGTCCGGTCGACGACCTGATCGAAGACGATTCCCTCGACGTCAGTCTCACCCTGTCCGGCGGGGTGATTACGGACGTGAAGGTTTCCGGCCACGCCTCGACCGGAACCTCCAAGGAGCACATCCAGAACTTCGTCGGCTCCATCGACGCGGCCGTCGTCGGCCACAGCATCGAGGACGCCCATGTCCAGGCCCTGGCCGGAGCCTCCAAGACCTCCAACGCCTTCAACGACGCCGTCGACGCCATCGCCGCGCAGTCCCGGGCATCGGCGGCGCAGTCAACGTCCTGAGCGCAGCCAAAGGGGCGCTGGGAGCGTATCCAACCGGTCCTTATTGCGCTGACGGTGGAGCGGACCGACATGCGGTGGGGAGCGGACCGCCCGCCCCGCTAGGCTGGGAAGCATGCCCAGCTCCGACGCCAGCTCTGCTGCCGCCGCCACGGTCCCCAGGCCCGTGGACGTCGACCGTATCCACGAGTGCGTCAAGCGCCTGGGCCTGCGCTACTTCATCGACGACGAGGGCGACATCGGCATCCCGTGGCGATACGTCACTGTCCATGCCATCTTCCAGGACACCCGGGCGGTCCAGATGCGTGGGATCTGGCACCGCATCGCCGACACCGAGCACCTGACCCAGCTGCGCGCTCTGGTCGAGGACTGGAACACCAGCCGCATCGGGCCCAAGGCCTACCTCACCGTCGCCGACGGCGGCGTGGTACGCCTCCACGGCGAGTACACCTACCCCCTGGAGGCCGGGATGACGGACCGACAGCTCGAAGACTTCGTCTTCGGCGGCTGCCGGCTCATTGTCGCGCTTATGCACGAGGCCGAGGAGCAGTTCCCAGACGAGCTGCGCGGAAGCCTGGAGCCCTGATGCCACGACTGCAACGCCTCACCGACTTCATCGCACGGCTCCTGGGCAAGGAGTGGGACGTGCGCGCGCTGGACCAGAGAAGCAACCGACAGGCAGACCAACCGGGGAGCCGGCAGGACGGCCGGCACGAGCCACCGGTCGCCTTCGACGGCGCAGGAGGCGCCGCCCCTGACACGGCACCACGAGAGACGGGCGCCTCCGGGCCCCCGGCCGCCGCGTCGTCGACCTCGACGGGGCCGGCCGATGCGCCGGACAAGCACCCATCAGGGCAGCCGGACGGCATCAGCCGCCTGCGGGACTCCGCGTCGGTCGACTCGGGCTCCTTCACCCCGATGGACACAGACAGGACCAAGGAGGCAACCGAGGCGCTGACCCTGGCGAGGATCGAGTCCATGCTCACCGGCCCCATGGAGTACAACGTGCAGCTGGCCGACGACCGCGAGCACCCCTGCCTCCTGGGCACCTGGGACTCCTTCCCCTTCGTCATCGAGATTCCCGAGGGGCACGAGGGCTGGCTCCTGGTCTCCGGGGACTGGGAGGAGGCCGCCCCCGCCTCCCAGAGGGACGAGATCGCCGCCAGCGTCAACGACTGGAACCGGGACAAGTTCTTCCCCACCGTCGGCGTCGTCGACACACCCATCGGGCCGCTGGTGCGGGCCACCTACCTCACCGACCTGTCCGCCGGGGTCACCTACGCCCAACTGCGCCTCCATCTGGACACGGCGCTGTCGGCCTGCACCCAGGCGCTCAGCCTGGTGGGCCCCCTCCTGCCGGAGATCTGAACACCGTGGGCCCAACGGACTCGAACAACTCCCGGCTCCCGCGAGTCGCCGTGGTAGGGCCCACTGCCACCGGCAAATCCGACCTCGCCCTCGACCTCGCCGACCGGACCCGGGCCGATGATCCAACCCGCCGAGCCGAGATCATCAACGCCGACGCCTCCCTGCTCTACCGGGGCATGGACATCGGCACCGCCAAGCCCTCCCTGGCCGAGCGGGACCGCGTCCCCCACCACCAGATCGACGTTCTCGCCGTCACGGAACGGGCCAGCGTGGCCGCGTTCCAGCGCAGCGCCCGCAGCGATATCAACGCCGTCGAGTCGCGGGGCGGCCTGCCGATCATCGTCGGCGGCTCAGGCCTGTACGTACGCGCCCTCACCGACGGCCTCGACTTCCCCGGCACGGACCCCGCCGTGCGCACCCGCCTGAGCGAACGCGCCGAGCAGGAGGGCACCCCCGCCCTCTACGCCGAGCTCGCCGGCCTCGACCCGGTGGCCGCCGAACGCATCGAGGCCTCCAACACCCGCCGGATCGTGCGGGCCCTGGAAGTCATCGAGATCACCGGGCGTCCCTTCTCCGCCTCGCTGCCCCGCTACGAGGACGTAGCCCCCACCGTCCACATCGCCCTGCGCTGCGAGCGCCGTCTCCTGGACGCGCGCATCAACGCCCGCGCCCGGGCCATGTTCGAACGCGGCCTGGTGGAGGAGGTGGAGGCCCTCATCGACCAGGGGCTCAGGCGGGGTGAGACCGCGCCGCGCGCCATCGGCTACGCCCAGGCGCTCGCGGTCATCGACGGGACCATGAGCGTGCCCGAGGCGGTCGACTCCACGGCCCTGGCCACCCGCCAGCTCGCCTCCCGCCAGATCAAGTGGTTCCGCCGCGATCCGCGAGTGCGCTGGATCGACGTCGAGCTCACCGAGGACGGTCGTTGCACCGACGCGGAGCGATCCCGGGTGACCAGGCAGGCACGGGAGCTCGTTCTCGCCGTCGACGGCGTCGCTTAGGCTAGGGGCCATGCCGTACTCGACAGGTCTCCGTGGTCGTGAGCTCATCAAGGGCCACGCGACCCTCAACGACTTCCTCATGCTGGTCGACCCCGGCTGCGAGGTCGCCGTCAGCGGCGCCGACATCGCAGCGGTCTGCGACCGCCACGGCGGCATCGGTGCCGACGGATTCGTGCGCGTCGTAAGGACCACGGCCCTGCCCGGCGCAGGCGCCTTCGCCGCGGCTGTGCCCGAGGCTGAGTGGTTTATGGACTACTACAACGCCGACGGCTCCGTAGCCGAGATGTGCGGCAACGCCATCCGCCTGTTCGCCCTCGTCCTGGACAGTGAGGGGCTGCATCCCATCGCCGACGGCGAGTCCGTCACCATCGGCACGCGCGGCGGGGCGCACACCGTCACCCGTCTGGGAGACCTGTGGACCGTGGACATGGGACCGGCCCGCCTCCCGCGCCCCCGTCAGGCGCAGGATGATGGTTGGGACACCACCGTTGTCGTCCCCGGCCTGAAGGGCGAGCGCGCCGCCCTGAGTATTGAAATGCCCAACTCCCACACCGTCGTCGCGCTGGGGGAGGAGAGTGAACTCGAGGCGGCCGCCTTCGCAGGGCTGACCGACTCCGCCGCCCCAGTCGTCTACGACCCTTCTCCCGAGTCCGGCACCAACCTCGAGCTGGTCGTACCACTGGGGGAGGAGACCGACCCCGCTACCGGCGCACCGATCGGCATCGCCCGCATGCGCGTCCTGGAGCGCGGGGTGGGGGAGACGCTCTCCTGCGCAACCGGCTGCTGCGCCGTCGCGGTTGCCCTACACACCTGGACCGGCCCGGGCGCCCCCGAGGACTACCGGCTCCTCGTGCCCGGCGGAGAGATCGGGGTGCACGTGGGCGACGACCCCCTGGCAGAGGACAGCACCGTGCTGCTGACCGGGCCGGCCACCATCACCGGACGGGTCGCCATCGCCTGACAGCCTGACGCCCCGCCGCCCGAACAGTTCCCGGACGTCGCACTGACGCCGCATCCGAGAAGAGAAACCAACCAGCACCATGACCCAGCCATCCAGCCGCACCGCCATCGGCACCATTGTGCCGACCGGCCTGATGCTCTTCGCCCTGTTCTTCGGGGCCGGCAACCTCATCTTCCCGCCCCTGC
>ERZ773004.950-NODE-950-length-15967-cov-12.108409_pt1 | contig 15967 bp, 15 predicted proteins | sample MGYA00580667_ERZ773004 | MGnify/ENA primary metagenome ERZ773004 (study PRJEB29015, sample SAMEA2737963) | human oral metagenome | biome: human oral; feature: human-associated habitat; material: dental | place: China | collected 2123 ... | reverse complement strand
GGTTCTGCTCGCTTCCCATGACCGATGCCCGGCCCGAGCAGGTTGCGGCCTGGGCCCGCGGGCATTGGACCGTGGAGAACCGCCTCCACTGGGTCAGGGACATGGTCACGGGCGAGGACCGCCACCAGTTGCGCACCGGCAACACGCCACAGGCCATGGCCACATTGAGGAACCTGGCCACCCGGCCTCATCAGACTCCTCCACGGCGCGAACGCACCCATAGCCGCCACCACCAGAGTCATGACCCCACGCCCCCGACGAGCCATCGACCTGCTCACCCACCCACCCCACTGAACCGACTTTGCTGAGACCCTGGGGCCCTGCCCGGGGCGACCGAGGTCATGGACCCGTTCCATGTGGTTGCGCTCGGGCGGCGACAAGCTCGATGAGTGCCGCCGCCGCACCCAGCAGGAGACCACCGGACGACGCCGGCAGCGCCACGACCCCCTGTACAGGGCCAGGCGGCTGATACGAACCGGGGCCGGGCTGCTGACCGACAAGGGGTGGGAGCGCCTCGAATGGCTGTTCGCCGACACCCGGCACGCGGCCGTGGAGACCACCTGGAGCGTGTACCAGAGGATTGTCGCCGTCTACCGCGCCAAGGACCCGGCCGAGGGCAGGACCCTGATGGACAAGGTGATCGAGACCCTGAAAGAAGGTGTGCCCGAGGCCCTGACCGAGCTGCGCGCGCTCGGCAGAACCCTGTGCGAACGGCGCTCCGACATCCTGGCCTACTTCGACCACCCCCACACATCCAACGGCCCCACCCAGGCCACGGGCGGACGCCCAGGGCACCCGCGAGGCATCGGACTCGGCCTTGCGCAACCTCACCCACTACACCGCCCGCAGTCTCCTGCACGCCGGGGGATTCAGAAACCAGCTCCTACACCCTCAAACCTGAAGAGCCGGAAAGGCTCATTGAATAAACTTCAAGATCTCCCGAAGATAAAATTATTGAAACTTGGCACCACATCAAGGAGTTCCCTAGGTGATCCTTCTGCAAGAATAACACCATTTTTGACGAACAGCACTGAATCCGTGCGCATAATCGACTCAACTCGATGCGTGATAACAAACAAGATCCTGCAACGTTCTTTCACGGCATCCATGATCTTCATTTCCGTCCGCACATCAACGTTGGATGTAGCCTCGTCAAATAGGATCAAATCCGGAGAGTGGACGAGTGCCCTTGCGATCACCAACCTTTGCAGCTGGCCGCCCGACAGCCCCGTTCCGCGTTCACCCAAAGGAGTGTACACACCCATTGGCATCCGCTTAATATCATCCCACAGACAGGCTGCTACCAACGCATCAGTCACATCGTCATCATTCAAGTAATCACGTCCCGCTCGAACATTATCGTCAATCGTTCCCTGAGAAGCCGTCACTCCCTGCGACACAACACCTATCCGACGTCTAAATGACTTACCGTCGAACTCATCGATATTCTTATTATTAATAAGAACCGTGCCCGATGACGGATGCAGCAGACCGCATAGCAAGCGTCCAATGGTCGATTTACCGGAACCTGTGGCTCCAACGATGGCGATAGTCCGCCCCGCCTCACATCGAAAATTCAAATGATCCAGAACCGGGTGCTTCGCTCCCTCGAATGAGAAACCGACATCACGGAACTCTACAGAATCGATATTTTCGTTGAGCTCAACAGCATCAGAACTAGAGTCTTCAATCTTTTCATCTAGAACATCTCTAATCCGAAACAAATGGACTCCTGTAGTAAGGAGTATCTGCGCATTAACTCCCATGCTGGACAATGGCGCCAATGCCGAAGCTGAAATAGTATTCAATGCGAGCATTTGTCCCAATGACAACGTTCCACTACGCACCTGAAAAACGCCGATCGTCAAAAGAATTATTGGAGCAATAAATCCTATAGTTGCAATGAATGCACCGAAATATCCATCGTATTTCTCTCGCTTGATCGCTGCATTGATTTCATCGAAAAATACACGTGACCACGTTTTCTCCAGAGAGTCCTCTTGTCCCATTGCTTTTGCATTTTCGATACCGGTGAGGGAATCGATCGTCATCGATTGCGAGGCGGACCGTGCCTGAATTTCAACATCTGCTAACTCCTTACCGACAGGAGCATAGCTCACAACAACAATTACGAGAATTCCACCAATAATAAAAATCGTCAAACCATAAATATACGAACTCATAACAATGAGTGCGAAATAAATGACAAACGTCAGCAAATCAATCGCTAACGGAATAAGCCGAGACGTCAAAGCGTCACGAATTGAAGCGATAGATGAGAATCGCAGCAGAAGATCGCCAACAGGCCTACCGAAAAAAAACGAGAACGGTAGGTGAATTAAATGGTTAAAAAACATCTTTGATCCAGTAACATCCACTTTTTTTTCGGCGCGAATGATCAAAAAAGATCTCTGTATGTTAAGCGAGAAGAATCCGAATCCCATCAGAGCTATGGTTGCAATCAATGATGCTGGCCCAACTTTCAAGTCATGAGGCAGCATCTGGTCGACGATGTACGCTGTGAGCCCTGCGGGAAGAAGATTGATAATTGACATAGCCAGAAGAGCTCCAAATAATGCCGTGAGCTCTCCCCCAACTCCCGTAATAAAGGAGGCGGCACTACTCTTCAGACCCTGCTTTGATCTCCGAATTTTAGGAGTTTTTTCTGTTGGAGTAACCTCGAGTAAAATCTTTCCAGAATTTAGATAGAATTCATCGATATTCAAACGTCTTCTACCGATAGCGGGATCATTAAAAAACACATGCTTCTTCGTCACATTTGTAACTACGATAAAATGGGCACGTCCCCAAAGCATAATAAAAGGACAATTGATCCCAAACAATCCTGCCATATTGTTCATTCTCATACCACGACACCGATAGCCAAAATCAGTCATCAGTGTCTTCATGTCGAGAAGCGAGAGTCCATCACGTCCCACCGGATGTTTCCGTCTTAGAGCGCCAATCGGTACATTAGTACCATAGTATGACATAATCATGGACGAACACACCAGACCGCATTCTGTCTGAGTGGCTTGCAAAAAAAGTGGGACACGTCTCATCATCACGGAATCAGCCTCACTAGTAGGATCTCGAGAACAGAATCATCAGTAGTAATTGACGAGTACTCGTCCCCTCTGGAACACCTATGCGAGTACGGTAAATGCAGCAGGTAAAGTCCGACAATAGTTAGAATTGCTACCAATGCCGTCAGTACGATAATTGATTTGCTCGGATATTTTGGCGCAGAATCGATCATATCATCTCCATGAAAGGCTCAAAGCATCGAATTGCGGGTCATCGCGTACACTGAAAACCAGACCCCACGCGATTCCTGGAAGTCCCATCATAAAGCTCAATGAATTCGAGTTGGGAACACCACCACTTCTCCATCCCAAATCTGCCTTAGATTTCAGCAGGAGCCGCCACAGATCATCGACTTCTTCTCTCGACAGATTGATATCGTCATAGCCCGCCAAACGTTCCATAATAAGCAGATTACCAATGGTCCCATGACAAAGACAGTCAGAACCATCCCGCTCGATAGTAGCACGAGTGAAAGCCCGAGTAATTGCAGCCGCATCCTGCAATTCTTTTAACGTCGATACGTACAGATCATCATCGAGCAGATCTCTCGACATGTCCAAGAGTTCAATTCGCGCAAGGGCCGCTCCCGCCGCGCCATGACACCAGTTTTGCATGCTACTCTCGGCTCTCGTATCCGCATCCTCACGCATATCACACCACCCATGCCCTGGAGTGTATACGGTATGCTCCCAGCGCAGAGCCCCTGATACAAACTTACGCGCCTCATCCTCCGGAATCATTCCTCGTGTCCATAGCCGAGAAATAGACACCGCAATTCCTACGGCCCCGTGCGAGAAACCAGCAAGCGGGACGCCATCACTTCCCGGCCATGCGACTTTACCATCACCCATAGAAACAGACATAGATCGAAGTTTAGCATAGGCATGTGTTGCTAATCTCTCAGCAGCAGTAGGAGAGTCGTCAAGAGAAGCCAGCGCAACCATAATCGATCCAGCGGCTCCGCTAATGACGTCGGAGTTCCGATCAGCCGAGACCATACTGTCGAGCATAGTCAATGCATCGGCAAGGATGCCTTTCCCCTCGGGCGTCGCCCGCAAACGTTTTCCGGTCAGTGCGTGAATAGCCATTCCAGCAACCTGATCGAATGCGCCAGCATTCAAGATCTCGCGATTTCCGATAACGATCCCTTTATCGTTCTCTAAGAGTCTACGGAACGATACCAAAGTTGAATCTGCGATATCTGCGAGACGACGTGTATCGACGCGCGATTCATCTTCTAGCAAATTCAACATCAATGACATACCTGCCAAACCATTGTACAGGTCGAATCCCGACGGCGAGATCGACCATTGATTCGGAGCGGAGGCAATCATGATCGGATATCCCATCACCCCGTCCACGATGTAAACATGATTCGACACCCATGTCAGAATGTCGTTAGCAGCTTCCAATTTCAGTTCATCAGACCCTGAAAACGCATCGAAACTGATTCGTGGCCTAGTCTGACAAGCATCTGAAACCAACAATCCGAAAGCGATCTCAAGTAAGTACCGTTGCCGAGCAAGATCTTGTTCGCTCATATTCGAAACGTGTTTCAGCAGACGCTCCATAGGGTAGAATCCGCTCTTAAATCGATATCCATCTACGTTAAACTCGCCGGTGCCAAGACAAATAGACACCAAAGGGATAGCTCCTGCCCGGAGTGCCCCAATTTCAGCAGCGATAAGATTCGATCGAGACGATAGCCCTTCGAATCGAAGCAGAAGCTTACTCAAACAGAGGTCATGTGCAGCCCCATCCGTCATAAAATCAGGATGGCAAGATTCAATTTGAATCTTTGCGTAGATCATAGTCGGTCGACACACAACCCGGAAACTACTTCTACTCGCACGCTCAACAAGCATTTCGAAATCATCAGAATTCTCCAAGATACCTCTATACGCTCGCGTGAAACTCGTGATAAAGTCAGATCGGTATTCGATGAGTAATTGCCTTCCCGCGACAGGATCTGCATCGTCAAAAACAGCATCATCAGTGACCACACGCACATTATCGACTCCGTCGATACGGAACTGTGGAACCTTAAAAGTAGTGCGCTCATCGGCCCGATATCCGAATACGGAAATATCGGCTACACTCTCCCGATTTCGATTCTCGTTATTAGAAACAAGTGGCTGTGGAACAATGCCGATCGTGTGAGCACCACACGAAATTAGACTGCTCACAGGATTTTTCTGCGTCAATGTTTCAAAATCGATAGGTCTAATCGGATGAACGACACATTCTGAATCGATAACAGAAATACCCTTCTTTCCAATACAAACATTTTCGTGATGCATGTCATCGGCTTGCAATGCGTAAAGAATAGCAGTCAAGGAGCCAAGTTGTCTCGCCAATAGAGCCGCATTTTCCTGCGATACATCAGTTGTCTCGACGAACTCTTCCCAATAGTATTCGGGTCGAGGAACGTATGTTAACGTATACGGCAGGTCCGGAATTCCTGCCCGATCGAGAATCCCCACTGTCGATTCGAGAATGATCTCGCCGTCCGGAGGTCGCGGTTTGTAAACACACTTGACCCCGCAAGCTTCGAGCACAATTACTGTGGCGCCACCGTGGGGATCACCCATATTGGCATGCAATTCTACATTAGTAGAATTTCCATTATTTCCAAATTTGTTAACGAGATCGTCCCAATCTGAAATCAGACGCTCGGCGAAAATAATGGTGGCACGAACCCAGTTCATCAGAGCTATGACACACTTTTTCCACACCATCGGGTAGTCTGAAAGAATCTGACGCCTGAACCATTCCTCGGTGCAGACTTTGTAAAAATCATTCAAACCATTGCTGCGATAGTTTCTATTGTAATGAAGAACCATCGTTGGTGTAATAAATTTGAATAAGAGTTCAGTCGGAACTGATTCTACGAGACCGTTGAATAGAATATCGCGATCAATAACTTCTGGCCATGAAAGACCTTCGACTCCAGCGAGCATATCATCAACGGCAGCGTTAACGATATCTTCGACAAGATTCAAGAATCCATGCGTACCTTGAGAATCCTGACCATCGGCATGCCTATTCCACCAAACTATAAGTTGTTCCGCCCACTTCGGAGGCTCCATGCCAGCGCTCCGAAATAGCAAAGACTCTTCAGTCTCATCGACAAGAATGCGCAATTTCTCCTCCGTCACACGGAGTGGCATAAGAGCGCTTTTAATGTCGACGCCACGACGTCGAAATATCGCCAACCGTTTCCAATTTAACCAGTTGGCTTCCCCAGATCTTACACGTGGATCGCCGGGAAGGCCAGCTCTCTCTGGAATAGACAGAGTTCGCTGCCAATTCGTTTCAGCGAGCGAGATCATAAATATCCTCCAAAATTGTCTCGCGGGATCGACGAGGCGCTGTGCATTCCATCAAAAGACAGTAATACTCACGCCTCGTCGACCTAGTAGCGATGTCCGGGTTCTCTCAGCAGGTCTGCCCGGGGCAGATCAAGCCGCACCTCGTGAAGCTGGAGTACCAAGGCAGGCACCAGCAACACCCGATGGTCTTGTACGCACCAGATCCAGCGGCCGCAACAGACCCGAACGCGTCCTCGGGAACCTCTTCGAGACAGACCGCACTCAGTCCGAGCTGCTCGTCCGCGACCTCCTCGATCATCATCTTTGTCACCTCCTCTCTTATTCCTTATTTCTACAACACGAGCAAGAATCAATCAGCAGCACGCCCGCGTTCCGAGCCTGCACGATCCCCACACCACAGTGTCACCGAAACACTGCGTGATCGTGAGGATACCGCAAGCCCAGGAGCTACCGCCAGCCGACTCGCCGAGCTGACTGTCATCGAGCTCCACCGTGAACAGGTAGTCGTCGTTGTTATTCATCTTTTTCACCTCCTTTTTTCCAGTGCACTTTACTGGGTGATAGTAGATCCACGCGAGAAGCCCAGACGATCTCTCATGAGGATCCAGGACAGAACGAGGAATAGACCTGCATACATCGCGAGGACGACGAGTGCCGCGCCCGGGGCCAGCCCGATGGCTCGGCGGGTCGTCTCCTGACCGACTCCGGCGGGCCAGGAGACCGCCCAGTTCAGCGGCCCCGGCAGCCATTTGACTATCCTCATGACCGACGGATCAGCATTGCCAGCAGCGCTGATCGTCGGTTCGATGAATATGGCAAAGGCGAGGACACCGCCGATGACCGCCGTCTGATTGCGCACGAGCCACGCCAACCCTGCGCCGATGGCGGACCACAGGACCCCGAGAGCCAGAATGCCGCTGTACATCGCGAGGTGCCGCGACGTCGCGAGCCTCGGGTCCTGGCTGTTGAGGGCGAACATGGCTCCCGAGACGAGGTGGGCCAGAGTCGCGAAGAGCGCTCCCAAGACGCTGCCAGCCAGAGTCGCCGCCACGACATTGGCCGCGAAGGCCCGGCCGCGCCCGCGCAGAATAACAATGGATCTGGCGATCTGTCCCGACTGGTACTCAGAGGTGACGATTAGGGAAGCGACCGCGAGAGGAACGATGTACCCGACGCGACCGCCGAAAGAATACACATAACCGTATGATACGTCCTCGACCGTGCTTCCTTCATACCCGCTCGCCACCAGATGGCTGATCACGCAGTCGAGTCCGAGAAGAACGACAATGAGGACACAGACGACGACACGAAGCCGTTGACTCCGATAATGGAGTCGCATTTGATAGGCGATTGATCTCATCATCGCGGCTGATCCCATCCCCCGACCTCATTCGTCTCGAATTGATAGGACAGCCACGCGTACGCCGTCTGCAAGGACAAGGTCGCACCGTCAACCGCTCCAAGGTGATACTTGGCATCGGGGGCGCCGGAATCTGTCTCGGTCTCGGGGTCAACGACGATCCGGCGCCCATCGTCATGGGCAAAGCGGTACTTCTGCCAGCACGAGGTGTCGTCGACCGCCTCGGAGGGGGAGTCGGGCACCAGCACGCGCAGACGCTCGGCCAACAACGTCCGCAACTGCGAAAATTCCCCGTCGTAGAGCAATTGCCCCTCTCTTAAGAATATGCACGCGTCGATGAATAACTCCACCTCCTGAAGGAGATGCGAAGACAGGATGACGGTCTTGCCCCTCCCCTTCAAACTCCGCAGGACCGTCGAGAACCAGCGGATCCCCTCGGGGTCGAGTCCGTTGAGGGGCTCGTCGAACACCATGAGATCGGCATCCTCCACGAGCATGAGTGCGATCGTCAACCGCTGTCGGTTCCCCATCGACAGGTGCCTGATCTTCGTGTTCATGTAGGAGGCGATGCCGCAGGTGCGCGCGACATCATTCTCGACGCCGCCTCTGGAGACGGCCCCCGCCGTGGCGGACAGATAATCGCTCACGGTTACATCGCCCAAAAGTCCCGTACTCTCCATGGAGGCGCTCACATTGGCCAGGGGGAACAGGGCGCGACCTTCGGTTGGGCGTACGAGTCCGAGCAGCATGAGCAGCAAGGTCGTCTTCCCCGACCCGTTGGGCCCGAACAGCCCGATCACCGAGCCGTATGTCACTCTCAACGACAGAGGTCCGAGAATGAAACCAGGATATAACTTCTTCAAGTCCTCGCACAAAGCAACCCTACGGTTTAAATCCTTCATTTCCGACCGCCAGGGAAGTAGACGGACACCCAGCACCCCAGAGAGAACAGGGCAGAAATCCCTGCGAACATGGGAAATCCTGCGATCCACAGAACGGGAATACCGATCAGTCCGCAGACCCCACCTGCTGTCGCGGCTTTCCTGTTCATGACTCCCTCCCATTCACAACAAGGACTGCGTTTCAACTTCAAGATCTAGGTTACTCGTGATACACAACACGAACAACAATGTTCGCCTCGGCAAGACGACGGATCATCAGACATCTTGAACCGCAAGAGTTCCCGTCGCCGTACTTGTTGACGGTGCGGGCGTCAGCGCCCGCCGCGGCGGCGCGCTAGGCTGCGCGGGGCCCGACCGCCGCACCACGCCGTCGGGCGGGAGGGAGAGTCATGCGCGTTCTGGCGGCGCTGTCGGGCGGAGTCGACTCCGCGGTCGCGGCCGCGCGCGCCGTGGACGGCGGCCACGACGTCGTCGCCGTGCACATGGCCCTGACCCGCGAGCGCGCCGCCACGCGCTGCGGCTCGCGCGGGTGCTGCTCCGTCGAGGACGCCTCCGACGCCCGCTGGGCCGCCGAGATCCTCGGCATCCCCTTCTACGTGTGGGACCTGTCCGAGCAGTTCGAGGAGCGCGTCGTGGCCGACTTCCTGGCCGAGTACCGGGCCGGGCGCACCCCCAACCCCTGCGTGCGCTGCAACGAGCGCGTCAAATTCGACGCCCTCCTCGCCCGGGCCCTGGCCCTGGGGTTCGACGCCGTGGCCACCGGCCACTACGCGCGCCTGACCGGCGGCGCCGCCTCCGGCCGCCCCGGCCAGACCTCGGGCCTGACCCTGTCGCGCGCCGCCGACGCCGCCAAGGACCAGTCCTACGTCCTGGCCGTCTCCGGCCGGGCGGGCCTGTCCCGCGCCCTGTTCCCGCTGGGCGGGGCCCCCTCCAAGGCGGCCGTGCGCGCTGAGGCGGCGGGCCGCGGCCTGCCGGTGGCCTCCAAGCCCGACTCCTACGACATCTGCTTCGTGGCCGACGGCGACACCCGCGGTTTTCTCGCCCGCTCGCTCGGCGTGCGCGAGGGGGCGATGGTCTCCCCCGACGGCGAGGTCCTGGGCACGCACCAGGGCTACTTCGGCTTCACGGTCGGCCAGCGCCGGGGCCTGGGGCTCACCCGCCCCGCGCCCGACGGCCGCCCCCGCTACGTCATTGAGACGCGCCCGGCCACCAATGAGGTCGTCGTCGGCCCCGAGGAGCTGCTGCGGCGCTCGACGCTCGACGCCGACGGCCTGGTCCTGCTCGCCGAGCCCGACGGCGGGGGCTGGGAGGACGTCGCCGTGCAGGTGCGCGCGCACGGGCGGCCCGTGCCCGCCGACGTCGTCGTCGATCGCGGGGCCGGGAGGCTGCACGCCGATCTGCGCCAGCCGCTGCGGGGGCTGGCGGCCGGCCAGTCCGCCGTCGTCTACGGGGGCGACGACGGCCGGCGGGTGCTCGCCCAGGCCACCATCGCCTGAGAGCGCCGGGTCGGCCCCGGGCCCCTCAAAGGGGTCCGGGGCCGACCCGGCTCATCGGCGATCCCTCCGGCCGCCTCGACCGATCCCGGTCGAGGAGCGGGGCTCAACGGGAGGTGCGGCAGTTCTCCGACCACGGCACCGACCTGCGCGCCGAGCGGGGCTCAGCGCAGGGAGGTGCGGCGCTCGATGGAGTGGATCGCCCACCAGGCCATGAGGAGGGCCATGATCGGGCCGGCGATCAGGGCTCCCATGCCCACGTAGGTCACCTCGGCCCCCGTGCGCACGGCGTCGATGAGCTCGGGGAGCATGATGCGCATCTGAACGCTCCCCGTCCGCGAATCGATGCCGAAGGGGATGAGCACGGTCGAGACCATCGACACCACCTGATTGGCGATGTACACGATGACGAAGCCGATCATCGGCGCCCCGAAGCCGAGGCGGTTCCACCGGCCCTCGGCCCCGATGCTCATGACCGCGAAGACCTCGAGCACCAGGTTGGCCACCATGAGCACGGCCGTGGCCACCATGAACAGCGTCCACCCCGGGCCCACGGACCCGAAGACGTCCGCGACTTGGCCCCACGCCGTGGCGGCGTCGGCGCCCATGGCGAGGGCGGAGACCAAGGCCCACGCCACGATCCCCGCGACCCCCACGGCGGTGACGGCCAGTCCGACGAGGAGGGCGTAGAGCGCCTTCGCAAGGTAGAGCGCGCGCCCGCGCACGGGCAGGGTCATGGTGAGGTACCCGCGCTGGCCGTACATCGAGGACCAGTACTCGGCCGCGACCTGGATGCCGACCACCAGCGGCGTCCCCGCGAGGCACACCAGCATCCCCATCTGCAGGAGGGGGGCCATCACGGGCACCCGGGCGAAGAACCACCACAGGACCAGGAAGCCGGCCACGAGCAGGGTCCCCAGACCGAGCACCGCGGCATTGCGCCGCAGCTGGGTGCGGACCTCCTGGACGAAGAGCGTGCGGAACATCAGCGGTACTCCTTCCGGAACAGGGCGTCGAGGCTCATGCCGCTGGCCTCGCGCAGGTCGTCGGCGTCGCCCGCCAGCATCAGGCCGCCCTCGTGGAGGAAGACGACGGAGTCGACGATCGGCTCGACGTCGGCGATGAGGTGGGTGGAGATGAGCAGGAGGGCGTCGGGGTTGAAATCGGTGAGGATGCCGTTCATGAGGACATCGCGCGCCGCGGGGTCGACGCCGGAGATCGGCTCGTCGAGGAGGTAGACGCGGGCGCGCCGGGACATGGTCAGCGCAATGCGCAGCTTCTCCCCCATGCCCTTGCTCATCTCCTTGATGGTGCGGTCCGCGGGGAGCTTGAAGAAGCGGATGAGGTCGCGCGCCTTGTCCGCGTCGAAGTCGGCGAAGAACCTGGCGTAGTAGGCCACGGCCCGCTCGGCGGTGAGGTTGTCGGCGATGAAGGCGGCGTCGGGCAGGAAGGCGACGGCGGCCTTGGACCGGGGGCCGGGGGCGTGCCCGGCGATGCGGACCCGGCCCTGGTAGTCGGCCAGGACGCCGGCGAGGATCTTGAGCAGCGTGGTCTTGCCCGAGCCGTTGGACCCCATGAGCCCGGTGATGCGGCCCGCGGGAAGCTCCAGGCTGAGGTCCCTCAGGGCGGGGCGGCCGCGGTAGGTCTTGGTCAGGTTGGTCACGACGACGGCGGCCTCGACGTCCTCATTGCCGGGGACGGGCGGGATCGTGCGGAAGGCGCGCAGCGGGGACGCGGCGGGCGCCGGGGTCATCGCGGTCGTCGCGGTCGTCGCGGGGGCCGCGGGCGGCGTCGAGCCGCTCCCCGGCGCGCTGCCGGCCGGGACGGGGGTTGCGGGTGTGCTCATGACTGGGGTTCTCCTGTGGCGGGTTGGTCGGTCCAGCGCTCGGCGAGCAGGCGCGTGGCGCCGTCGAGGCTCATGCCCAGACCGGTGAGGGCGACGACGTAGGCGTCGGTCGCCCCGGTGGCGAGCTCGCGCCGGACCGCGTCGAGGACGGCGGCGTCCGCCGTGACGAAGCGGCCGGCGGTGCGCTCGGCACTGGTCAGGCCCGTGCGGTCGAGCTCGGCGAGGGCGCGCTGGACGGTGTTGGGGTTGACCCCGGCGCCGGAGGCGAGCTCGCGGACGCTGGGGATCTTGCTGCCGGGCGCCCAGTGGCCGGACACGATCCGATGCCGGAAGGTGTCGACCAGCTGGATCCAGATCGGACGGGTGTCATCGACCTGCATGCAGCCTCCCTGAGTGGATGGACGGATGGTGCTCATGAGCGCAGTGGCGGATGCCCGGCCGAAGCATCTGTACCACTGCACTAATACAGTGACACAGTTCCGGGGCGCCGTCAAGCCGGACCGCCGGGCCCGTGCGGGCCGAGGAGGCACCATGGTCGCCACCTCCGGGGTCCTGGGCGGACCGCCGGGCCCGTGCGGGCCGAGGGTCGGAGCACTCAACAACCGGCCTTCCAACGGGTTGAACAGAGCCCCGGATCCCGACCCCGGCGGGGCCAGCGGGGCGCATCCCGACCCCGGCGGGGCCAGCGGGGCGCATGGCGCAGAAGAGGCGTGGGAGGCACCCCTATGTCACGTCATCGGTCGCGTCCGGGCGGGCGGTTGTCCAAATCTGTTGCAAAGGCCCGGATCGCGCCGGAGCGATGGAAGAGAATCGTTGGTGTTCCGCGGTTCTTCTCGCCGCCGATTCCGGCCCGGGACGTCTTTGCAACAGATTTGGACAACCGCCCGCCCCGAGTCGTCCCAGAAGCCCCACCCGTACCACTGCGGTCGCGCCTCACCCGCACGATGAGCAAGAGCGACCCGTCGGAGGAGCTCCGCGGTGCCACCACGCCGCGCGCCGGGGAACTCACCCGGCGAACCTGCGTCTGCTACGCCCTCTTCCCTCTACTACGCTCCTTCACCCTCCGATGTACGAGAAAAAGGAGCGTAGCGGAGGGCGAGGGGGCGCAGCAGAGGGAAAGAGGCGCAGCAGACGACTCGGCGCGCCCCCGCAGGCCCCGAGCCACCGGCGGTTCGCACGGTGTCGTGGTGAATCCCGGGGCCGCCCCTCCGCGCGCACCCAGGCGGGGCGTGCCGGGCGTGCATGATCCGAAGGTCGGTTCCCGCCCCACCGCGCACGCCCAGGCGGGGCCAGCGGGACGGCATCCGCTGGGGCGTCCAGCGTGAGCCCCCGCTGCACGCCCAGGCGGGCCGGCCGAGCCCCCGCGGCGACCCGGGTCAGGCGGGCCTCAGCAAGGACGACCTGCCCTGAATTGGAAATAGGGAACATGCGCAAGAGCGCCTTGACGGACATGAACAGCACCCCCGACCACCTCCGGAGCACCTCCTCAAATCCGCAGCATTCCAACGATTCTACGCTGTCCGCAACGCGGCTGCCGCCAACGCTTGCGCCCGCCGTCGACCCCTGCCTACCTTGAATTACGTCAGCCGCTCCGAACAGCCGGAGAACTCACGAGAGGAACACGATCATGTCGACCGTCACCGCCATCAAGTCCTGCGCCACCACCGCCTGCGCCTTCAACAACGGGGGCTGCACCGCCTTCGCGATCACCGTCGGCGGCGACGCCGCCACCCCCGCCTGCTCCACCTTCATCACCCTCGACGCCCGCGGCGGTCTGCCCGTGGCGGAGGGCCACGTCGGCGCCTGCCAGCGTCTGGAGTGCGTCCACAACACCGACCTCATGTGCACGGCCGAGGCCGTCTCCTTCAGCGCCGGCAACGCCAGCTGCCTGTCCTACGAGGCCCGCTGAGCGCGGGCACGGCCAGCCCGTCCCGCCCGCGAGAGCGCGACACGGCTGACGGACGCGCTCTCAGTCAGAGCCTCTCAATCGGAACGGGGTCCCGCCGCGCGGTGGGACCCCGTTCGGCGTCCGCGGACGGCTCGGGAAACCGGAAGTCAACGCGGACCCGGAGGGGAATGGGATTCTCAGCGTCCGCGGGCGACTCGGGGCGACCGGGCGGATTCGCGGCGACGGGCGGGATTCTCGGCATCCACGAGCGACTGGGGCGACGGGCGGGATTCTCGGCGCCCGGGGGCGTGGGGCGACGGGGCTTCAGGAGCCCAGCGCATCGGCCAGCAGCGCGTCCTGCACGAGCTGGCGCAGGTAGGGGGCGACCTCGCAGGCGCGGCGCATCCGGTCCGGCAGCCACACCTGGAGCGTGTCGATGCAGGTCCGGCTCAGGCGCATGAGGGTCACGGCGTCCGGGGCGACGTCCACGCACAGGACACGGCCCCACAGGGAGGGGCACAGGCCCGCCGCGGGCCGGTGCGAGCACACGATGCCCGCCACGGCGCCCTCCTCGACCGCGGTGCACAGGATGTCGAGGGCGGCGTCGCCGAGCTCGGAGACCTCCTCGTGCGCGCTGAGGGCGTCGAAGGAGCTCCACAGGAGCACCGCCGTCCCCTTCCCCAGTGACAGGACCTGCTCGATGCTGTGGCCGCTGACGCCCATGGCGTCATGGACCATGACGCGCTCGGTCTCGATGACGCCCAGGCGCCCGCCGGGCGCGCAGGCGAGGTCCGCGAGCCCGACCAGTGGGTTCTCCCCCGTGATCGGGCAGTGGCAGGCGGCGGAGCCCCCGGCGAGGACCAGGGCGGCCTCGGCCCGGCCGAGCCAGCGCAGCGCGCCGAGCAGGTGCGCCGTCGCCGTCGTGATCCGCAGGCCCGGCTCGGCGGCCTCCAGCGTCACGTCCAGGCGCACCTCGGCGATCTCGTCGTCGTCCAGCGAGGCCAGGGGATGATCGGGCAGAGGGCGGGCGGCGACGAGCACCCGCCCGTCGGAGTCCAGTGCGTGGAGGGCGATCTGGGAGCAGACGCCGCCGTAGCGGTAGGCGGTCAGCGTCGCGCACCCCGCGCCGGAGAGCAGGCGCCGCGCCATGCGGCGCGAGGAGACCGACTCGGGCCGGGACGACTCGCCGCTGAACGTCACGGCTCCCCTTTCGCCGACGGGAACTTGCTGCCGAGGCAAGGCTAGCCTGATGATCCCGCTTCGGCCAGGAGAGCCGGGTCACCGAGCGTCGGCGGGACCGACGGCGCTCCCGGGGGCCTCACCCGCGCCGTCCCCATCCCCGGCGCCGGGGCGCGCCAGCGCGCGGTAGTCGGACCAGCACCAGGCCAGCAGCCTGGGCGGCGCCAGGTGCAGGGGCAGGGCGCGTCGGGCCTGGCGCAGCTCCAGCCTGCCGATCGTGCAGGGGGCGTCCTCCTCGGGCAGGTCGGCTCCGGAGAAGGTGATGGCGGCCGTGATCCCCGAGGCGGGGTCGGTCCAGGTGTACTCGCTGACCGACCCGCCCGTGCCGATCGCCCCGCGCACGTAGCCGCGCTCGCTGAGGGTGCGGCGCAGGGCGGCGGTCGTCGTCGGGCGCCCGGCGAGATGGTCCAGGGCGGTCCCCGGCGGGGCGGCGCCGAGGGCGAGCATGTCGACGAGGGTGCGGCCGCGCACGTCGTCCCAGCGGTGGGCCTCCAGGGCCGCGTGCACCAGCTCCACCACCTCGCCGCGGTCCATGGCGATGGCGAAGGAGGCCAGTCCCCGGTGCTCCTGCTCCGACCCGCCCCGGCGGCGCAGCGCCTCGGCCACGTACTGCTCGGGCGGGCGGGCGGCGGCGTCCACCAGGGCCCCCTGCTGCGGGGCCGGCAGGGCGAAGGCCGATTCCTGGAGGCGGGTGAGGGCCTCCTCCCACGCCGCCAGCCCCTCCGCCTCGGCCAGTTCGCGGGTCCGCGGGTCGGCTGCCGCCGCCAGGTCGTGCTCCAGCCAGGCGCGGACCACGCCGTCGGCGAGCCCGGCGCTGGCG
>ERZ773004.947-NODE-947-length-15988-cov-2.758865_pt1 | contig 15988 bp, 12 predicted proteins | sample MGYA00580667_ERZ773004 | MGnify/ENA primary metagenome ERZ773004 (study PRJEB29015, sample SAMEA2737963) | human oral metagenome | biome: human oral; feature: human-associated habitat; material: dental | place: China | collected 2123 ... | reverse complement strand
CCATTCTTTGCCCGCTCGGCGCTCAAACCTCTGCAGGCTATCGGCACGCTCAAGTCGGGGGCGCCGCTGCGTGGCGCGCAGGTAGCGATCGCGTGCGGGTCGCATCAGGGAACATTCGAGCAGATGCGCGCGGTTCAAGACGTGCTTCAGGGTGCCGGTGTTGATGCGACCGCCCTGCTCTGCCCCACCGCCTACCCCGCTGATGCGCACGCGCACGAACAGATGGTACGCGCGGATTTGGCGAAGACTCCGCTTGCGCATCCATGTTCGGGTAAGCATGCCGGGTTTCTGTGGGCGTGTGCCGCGCAGCTGGACCGCTCGGTTGTAGACCCGGATTCGCGCCAGTGGACGATGAAGGATTACTGCGACCCCGAGCATCCGCTGCAGCGCATGATTGCTGAGGAGATCGCGAGTTTTACGGGCGAGCCTGTGGGCACATCGGGCATTGACGGATGCGGTGCCCCCGTCGCAGCGGTCTCAGCTCTGGGTCTGGCACGTGCCTATTCGACGCTCGGAACAGCGATTCGTAATATGGATGCGGATGCGCGCGCCTCGACCGTAGCGACTGCGATGGTCGACTACCCCGAGCTGATCCAGGCTCCCGGCATGCCCGATACGGTGTTGAGTGAGCAACTGGATGCGGTCGTCAAGAGCGGCGCCGCCGGAGTACTGTGTGTGGGTCTGCGTTCTGGCGCGTCCGTGGTCGTGAAGATTTCCGACGGTGCAACCCGTGCCGCCTACCCGGTAGCGCTGTGGGCTCTGGAAGCTACGGGGCATCTGCCTTCCGAGCAGGTGCAGCAGCTTCTTCCGCAGGTGACTCGCCCCGTGATTGGCGGTGTGCAGGATAATGCGCCCCGCGAGGTTGGTCGCTGGGTTCCCGGCGCGGATCTGGAGCCGCTGGTGGGTGAGAGCGCGTGAGTGTGCGCCGTCGAGTTTCGGAGGCTGACGGCGCGGCCGCCTTTGCACAGGTCAGACAGGTTTTTACCTCTGCCCTTTCCGACGAAAAACCGCTTATTAGTGCGGAAAATCGAGCCTATATAGAACAATCGTTCGCTCGTCTGCCGCGCGGTGTGCGCGCTACCGCTGTGCGGTACACCCTTGAAGAGCTCGCCACGCTCGCCCCCGGCAACAGCGTGGAAGTTCGGGTTCCGCCCTACGGGGTTACTCAATGTATTGCCGGGCCTCGCCATACTCGCGGCACTCCGCCGAGTGTAGTCGAAACGAGCGGGTTCATCTGGTGTGCGCTGGCTGCCGGTGCCCTGGTTTGGGACGATGCGAGCGCATCCGGACTACTGACCGCCAGCGGTGAACGAAGCAACCTATCCCGCTACTTCCCGTTGTTCTAGGCGCCGAGCTACCTGACAACGGCACCTCAAGTCTTAGCGTGCACGCCCTAGAGCAGACAACACTCCTTCAGCCACGTTGTCCGCACCCCGCCGTCACCAAGAATCATTAGGCAGGATTCACCCCAAAAGATAGACTTGAAGACATGAGTAGCGCACACACACCTTCTAATTCCCACTCTGATTCTTCGGAGCCAGCTTCCCCCACGCCCGAAGCTGAAGCATCCCCTGAAGCCGAGGTTGAGTACTCACAGGTGCGGGTTCGCCGTGCCCCGTCGGTGGTAGCTTTCATGATGCTGGGGCTCATCATCGGACTTATTGCGGCGTTTATTTCGGTGATCGTGGGTCCAGGCGATCCGTCATATTCTGAAACATCGGTGTTCGGTGTTATCGCGGTTATTTACGGTGCCGTCGGTGTGGCGTTGGGCGCCCTCGTGGCCCTGTGGCTTGACCGCCGGTCCCTCAAAAAGTCCGTAACGGCGCAGGTTGAGCCAGAATCCAAAGAAGAGGATAAGTAGGAGCGAGCGGCGCATCCTAAAACGCTTGGCGCAGCCACACGTGACATATTCATCACCCCTGCGGGCGTTAAATTTCGTAGCGTACACCACAGAGTGGCGTGAAAGAGGGTAGACTAGAAATGTCTGTGTACTCCCCCGAGGGTACGGCTGCTCAGCGGCTCACACACCCGCGCGCAGACAAGACTTTCCCGCAGTCCCAACGTCGAAAAGATGTGAATTGATTCGTCCTGACGGAAAACTCACTCACGATCTCGATCCGATAGACCACGGACCCAAGGACGCCTGCGGCGTATTTGGTGTCTGGGCTCCCGGTGAGGACGTGGCAAAACTAACCTACTACGGCCTGTATGCACTGCAGCATCGCGGGCAGGAATCCGCCGGTATCGCAACGAGCAACGGCAAGCGCATCCACGTGTATAAAGACATGGGGCTGGTGTCTCAGGTTTTTGATGAGGCCACGCTCAGCTCCATGCCGGGCGAACACGCTATCGGACATGCGCGCTACTCCACAACCGGCGCCTCCCATTGGGCGAACGCTCAGCCAACCCTGGGCACCACCCCGCACGGCACGCTTTGCTTGGCCCATAACGGCAACCTGACGAACTCGGCCGATCTTTACGATAAGCTGCTTCAGAAGAACGGCGGCAAACCCCCGGCTTTTGGCGAGCTGGCGCAGGGCAATACGACCGATACCGCACTGGTAACCGCGCTTTTGGCCGAGCATGATTTTGATTCTCTAGAAGAAGCCGTTCTCGATCTGCTGCCTACCCTTCGCGGTGCATTCTGCCTCACGTTCATGGACGAGCAGACTCTCTATGCGGCGCGTGACCCGCAGGGCGTTCGCCCGTTGGTGCTGGGACGTTTGGAGCGGGGCTGGGTGGTTGCCTCCGAGACTGCGGCGCTCGACATTGTGGGTGCATCTTTTGTGCGCGAGGTTGAACCCGGCGAACTTATTACGATCGACGAAAATGGCTTGCGTTCACACCGTTTTGCTGAGGCAAAACCCGCCGGATGCGTCTTCGAATACGTCTACCTGGCTCGCCCGGATACCACGATTGCGGGGCGCTCTGTCTACGAATCCCGCGTGGAAATGGGGCGCCAACTCGCCCGTGAACACCAGGTCGAAGCCGATTTGGTGATGCCCACGCCAGAATCCGGTGTTCCTGCGGCCATCGGCTACGCCGAGCAGTCCGGCATTCCTTACGGTAACGGCCTGGTTAAGAACGCCTATGTGGGGCGTACCTTCATTCAGCCTTCACAGACCATTCGCCAGTTGGGTATTCGGCTCAAGCTAAACCCGCTCAAATCCGTGGTTGCGGGCAAGCGCCTGATTGTCATTGACGATTCGATCGTGCGCGGCAACACTCAACGAGCCCTAGTACGCATGCTTCGTGAGGCCGGGGCGAAAGAGGTTCACGTGCGCATTTCTTCCCCACCCGTGAAATGGCCCTGTTTCTACGGTATCGACTTCGCCTCACGCGCAGAGCTGATCGCGAACGGTCTTTCGGTGGACGAAATTTGCGCTTCTCTCGGTGCCGATTCGCTCGGTTTTATATCGGAAGACGGCATGATGGCGGCAACCGAACAGCCCGCGAAAAGCATGTGCACGGCGTGCTTCACCGGCAAGTACCCGATTGAGCTCCCCTCGGAGGAGCGCCGCGGCAAATCGCTCTTCGATGCCGAAGAAGGCAAGGGCGGCCCGCTCGCCGGCAAGGCGGCGGAGGTGACCGTTGAGCGCCCGGTACCAAGCAAGCCCGAGCATGCGGAAGCCATCTCCATTGAAACCCGCACCGGTACCGATACCTTGGAGAATAAGTTCGATACCGCCGCGCTTCCGGTGGTTCAGGCGCAGGCTGGCTCTGGCGCATCCGCACCCGTCGAGTCTGTTCAGGAAGGTCAACAACCGGCACCGGGCATGTGCAACCCCGGTCCCGATGCCGATCTTGAAGCGCTTTTGACCGAAGAAGACTTGGTTCCAGCACACGTTAATTCACGCCCTATAACCCCGAAGGACTAATACACCCATGAGCGAAAACAGCACCTCTGTAACCTATGCAAGCGCTGGCGTTGATGTTGAGGCGGGCGACCGCGCCGTCGAGTTGATGAAGGATGCGGTGAAGGCAACTCACAACGCTTCGGTAATTGGCGGTGTGGGCGGTTTTGCCGGGCTGTATGACCTCTCGGCCTTGTCCTCATATCGCAAGCCCTATTTGGCGACCTCTACGGATGGTGTGGGCACGAAGGTTGCTATCGCGCAGGCACTCGATATTCATGACACGATTGGCTACGACCTAGTGGGTATGGTCGTGGACGATATTGTGGTGTGCGGCGCGAAGCCCCTTTTCATGACCGATTATATTGCTACGGGTAAGGTCGTTCCCGAGCGTATCGCCGATATTGTGCGGGGTATTGCCGGGGCTTGCAAGGTTGCCGGTACCGCGCTGGTGGGCGGCGAGACGGCGGAGCATCCGGGGCTTTTGGCTGAACATGAGTACGATGTTGCCGGTGCCGCAACCGGTCTGGTGGAGGCCGATGAACTGCTCGGCCCCGATCGTGTGCGCGAGGGTGATGTGCTGATCGGTATGGCCTCTTCGGGTATTCACTCGAACGGGTACTCGCTGGTGCGCAAGGTGATCGATGTGGCGGGCTGGGGCTTGGATCGTCAGGTGGACGAGCTCGGCCGCACTTTGGGCGAGGAGCTTTTAGAGCCTACTCGCGTGTATGCGGCGGACTGCCTGGATTTGGCGGCTGTGTTCCCGGTCAATGGTGCTGACGGGCAGACCGGTCACGGTATTCGTGGGTTCTCGCATGTGACCGGAGGCGGTCTCGCCGCTAATCTGGCGCGTGTTTTGCCGCAGGGCTTGGAGGGCCGTGTGGATCGTTCAACCTGGCAGATTCCGGCGATTTTCTCGCTTATCGGTTCGCTCGGTAAGGTTCCGCTCGCCGACTTGGAGCGCACCCTGAACCTGGGTGTGGGCATGATTGCGATTGTTGATCCTGCGGTGGCGGATGCTGCAGTAAGTCGCCTGAATGAGCGCGGTATTTCAGCCTGGATTATGGGGGATGTAGTGAAGGCTGGCAACCCCGAGTTGAATAACCCTGACTATGTGCAGGGGGCCAAGGGCGTTGATGGAGGCGCGGTGCGGCTTTACGGCAGTTACGCGGTCTAGCCTGCGCTCTGACAGGGTTTTACGCTGTAGCGCCCTGCCCTATATCTATAAAACGCGAGCGGATGATTTTTAACGAATCATCTGCTCGCGTTTTGTGTGCTGTTGCGGCGATCTTATTAGGCAATAGTGCTAATTTTGCGCAAGCTTTAAATCTTTACTCAATACTTGGTGAGCTATCATCCATGCTTGCGGAAAACTTTAAAGTATTTCAAGACCTTAAATCTCGCGAATCATATAGTGTGATATACATTAAATAAACTATTATTTTCCCCGAAAGAATGAATCACCACCCGATTTTACCTTGCAAAATCAAGGATTTCATCAATATTTTAATAGTAAAACTTTATGTGTAAATATATTTTAGTGCGAAATATATAAAAATATTTTGAGTTGAAATACTTTCAAGATGCACTTTTTCAAAACGCCCTATATTCTATTTTTTGATGACGAGTTCAATCACAAATTCGCCATCACATATATTCACTCACACATAACTGAACATAGGACATTTCATGTCACTCATCGAACACCCTACGGTGAAGCGGACCCGCATGGCGGCGCTGAGCGTAGCGGGTATCGCATCCCTGATGGTAGGGCTCTGCGCACCGTCCGCTCACGCCGCACCCGCATCACCGGTATCAACGAAGACCGGAGTTCCCGCATCCGCACAGGCTGAGGATATTCTGACTGCAACCTCGGTGCAGCAGCAGGAACAGGGCTATGACCGCTTTATCATCAACTATGCCGACCAGGCCAAGAACAACCTTGATATTGCAGGACTGGAATCTGGCGAATACTCCGAGTTTGTGCCGGAACTCTATCAGGGCATCGAGAAGAGCGTAAATTCGCTTGACGAGCTCCTCGGCGTTAAGACCACCTATGTGCGTGATACCGCGCAGAATGATTCGGTGGTCTCTCTATCGAAGCCACTGAATGCGCAGCAGGCAAAGCAGTATATGCAGACGCTCGCCGAGAATCCGCAGGTGGACTCGGTCGAGCCGGATCTCAAACGCCAGCCCACCGGTACCCTCCCCGGCTCGGATAAGGTCGATTTCAACGACCCCAAGATGTCGCGCTTATGGGGTTTCACCGCCATCAAAGCCGACTATGCGCTAAAGCACGCGGGAGATCACCAGGTGACCGTTGCCGTGATTGATACCGGCATTACCAAGCATTCAGACCTGGATGAGAACGTGCTGCCCGGCTATGATTTCGTGTCGGATGCTTCCGCTGCGCGCGATGGCAACGGACGCGATAACAACCCCCAGGATGAAGGCGACTGGACCACTGAAGGGCAGTGCGGTTCTGGGGCAAAAGCCACCAATTCAACCTGGCACGGCACCCATGTTGCGGGAACTATAGCGGCCGTCGGCAACAACAACATCGGTATTGCCGGGGTAGCCCCGAAGGCCAAGATCGTGCCGGTGCGCGTCCTGGGTGCCTGCGGCGGCTACGATTCAGATATCATCGATGGGCTGATTTGGGCATCCGGTGGGTCCGTGAGGGGTGTACCCGCGAACCAGCACCCCGCACAGGTTATCAACATGTCTTTGGGCGGCGCCGGGAAATGCTCGCGCACCTACAACCGTGCTATCGAGTCCGTGAATAAGCGCGGCAGCATCATCGTAACCTCCGCCGGAAACTCAAATCAGAATGCTTCGGCTCAGATCCCCGGCAGCTGTGACGGCGTGATCAATGTGGGCGCAAGCAACCCTGGAAATTCACGTGCATCCTACTCTAACTACGGCTCGACCGTTGCCGTCAGCGCCCCCGGCGGCGATTTTAGGCAGTCGGGTGTGGGCGTTCTTTCGCTGGTGAATAAAGGCAAGACTGTTCCCGAGAAGGAAGATTACGCCGAATATGAGGGTACCTCGATGGCGGCTCCTCACGTTGCGGGCGCGATTGCCATCATGCGGTCAAAATACCCGAACCTGAGCTACGAGAAGGCTCTGGATATTCTGAAATCCACCGCTAACCCGATCACCTGCGATCGTGACTATTGCGGCGCCGGCATTATAGATGCGGCTAAGGCGATGGATAAGGTCGATGAGCTTGTGGAATCAGAGAAGCAGCCGAGCCCCGCACCGACTCAGCCTGCTCCGTCCGAACCTTCTAAGCCTGAGCCTGCTCCGTCCGACAGCTCTACTCCGGCACCGGCTGAAACCTCAAAGCCTGAGCCTGCGCCCACACCTACCCCAACGCCTGCGCCGAGCAAGCCTGCACGCCCGATTGGACCCCCGCCGTCGAAGCCGCTGCCCACGCTGCCTCCGTATGAGGAACAGCTGCCGGTTCTGCCGATCAAGCCCAAACCTTCACCGAAGCCTACCAAGCCCGCACCGGTTGAGACTCCTAAGCCGAGCCCGGCTCCCGTAAAAACCAAGAAACCCACGCCCGCACCTTCGGAGTCTTATAAGCCAGCGCCTCCTTCTTGGTGGTACTGGTACGACTACCCGGGTCAAGGCTACTACTCCCCCAGCCCCTGGTACGATCCCTGGTCGGGATACGGTGCATGGAATCGCTGGGATTACGGATACGGTTCTTGGGGCGGTTGGGGATACCACCGCGGACACCGTGGAAGCTGGCACAACACCTCGTGGATGCACCGTTCAGGGCATCCGTGGTGGGCATCGTACTCCTACGGCTGGGGTAACAGCTACCGCGGCTACGGCTACTATAACGTAGGCTACCGCTACTAAAATCCCCTGACGGATAACGCATAAAAAGGCTCTTGATATACATCAAGAGCCTTTTTTAGTAAGAAGTGGAATAGAAAAAATATGTGCAATTTTAAGTCTACATAAAATTTTACTTTATGTGTGATGTATGTCTATGATATAGGACATCATACAAATCTCATCCATGCTCAACACACGGGGTTTTTATTTGAGTAATTGATGAGGGCAATAACCGCATCGCGCCTGTCTGCTCTGCACAACATGCAGCGGCTATGAGGCATGATGCGGTGCTGCGCTGCTATGAGGCATCGTAGCCTCACAACCTTGAATATCTGGAGAACCCCATGAGTACACACAGCCTTTTGCGGGCAAATATCCCTTTGAGACGCACAGTATTCGCGATAGGTGCGAACCAGCTGTCAGACGCTATGTCTTATATAAGTGTTCCCCTAATCATGCTGTTCCTCACCGGCTCCCCCGAAAACGCCAGTCTTGCCCTCTTTGCTACAGGTGTAACACGCATACTGGCGAGCTTCCTGACTGGAGTTATTGTCGACAGATATAAGCCCACATACACTCTTACGCTTTCATGCATGGGGCAGTGCATCACCTGGATAGTCCTAACCCTGTGTGTTCTCGCAAACGTCGGTTCTGTTCCAATTCTGATAGGCATCCTGTGCGTGATGGCACTGGCATCATCGTTCGATTACCCCAGCGAGCAGGCTATTATCGCACGGGTGGTGCCTACCAAACAGCTCGGGTACGCCTCTGGATTAGGAGAAACACGCGAATCTGCCGCGAACCTAATTGGCAGCCCGTTAGCGGGTCTACTCGCCTCCAGTTCTTTGATTCTGACCGCTTGCGTGCATGCGTTTGTCAATTTCACAGCTTTTCTGGCGGCACCTAGTTCATCTACCGTTGCGCATGCCGAGCGTAAGCACCGGCAGGCAGGAAGTGAAACTACGGTGTCCGATACCGTCATCGATGCACAATCTACCGGATTTTTTGCCGACCTCGCCCAAGGGCTCATGTATGTTGTGAAGAACCGTGTTCTTGTAGCGATCGCGTCTGTGGCCTGCTGCGCGAACTTTGCCGCAACAGGACTGCCACTCGTCTTCATCTATTATTACGCGGAACAGGGTATTGCGGCCTACAGTATCGGTATTTTTGCCTGTGTTTTTGGCGCCGGAGTGCTCTTAGGATCCTTAGCAGTCGGGTGGATGACGGAGCGTTTCGCCTTAGGAACATTGGGTGTACTGGCGGTCGGGATGATGGTCATATGCTACATGACAGCGGCGTTCACCCACGACTCTTTTTGGGTAACCTGTGCGCTGATGTTTATTTCGGGAGTGCCGCTTCCTGCCTTCAATTCCAGTATCGTCGCGTATATCAATGCTTCGACTCCGGTAGACATGATAGGACGTGTACATTCGGCGCAGGGCATCCCTAATATGCTTCTAGCCCCTGTGGCGGCATTACTTGCCGGCATCATGTATGTGCAGTGGGGGATTTCCAGAACGGTTCTCTTTTACGGATCGTTTATGGTTTTGGCTTTGATCCTGATGCTCTCACAAAGAAGTCTTCGCACACTGCCTAAACTTTCGGAAATGGCCCCGGCTTCTGACTAAGTAATCTATGTTCCCCCTCCCTATAAAAGGCTCGTTATTTGAATAATGAGCCTTTTATAGGGAGAGACCTACGCCGCAGGATGTTCTACAAAGAGTGCGTGGCAAGCTCGCGTGAGCGCTCGTTTTGCTCCATAGTCTGCGGAGGCGGTGCTGGCAGGAAAACCCACCGACGCTGAACCGCGAAGCTGAGGGGAATCAAGGTCAGCTCGGTCAGGATCTTCGCCACGATGAGCATGACCCCGAGAGCGGTGAGAACCTCCATCAGCGCAGCATTTGCAAGCAAAATCCCCACCGTTAAAATTGCATAGCGCCCCAGGGACACCGCCCGCGAGGGGCGATCGGCACCGTCGTTCATGAGCATACGGTTAATACTAAAATTCGTCAGCGCCGAGATAATGCGCGCCAGCACAATCGCCGGGAGCAGGGCAAAACCCGCGCCTACGAGGGCAAAGAGGGCAAGGGCATCCACGATAAACCCGGTGCAGGAGGATACTAAGAATCCCAGTAGCGGCGCGTAGATTCGTGCGGAATCGCGGATCGGGCGGAAATGACTGCTCGGGTTCCCCGGCTCATATACTTTCACGATGGGCAGCTCGATAAGCTCCACCCCGGCCCGGCTGGCACGAAGCAGCATTGAAAACTCGTATTCGTATTTATCGCCGCGCAGGCTGAGAGCCCAATCAATCATCTGTGTGGTAAACCCGCGAAGCCCCGTCTGGGTGTCGGCGATGCGAGTGCCCGTCGCCAGCGTAAAGAACCCGACGGTAAGCGCATTACCCAACCGGGAACGCAGAGGAACGGTGGGTTCGGTAAACTCGGCGCGAGTATCCGGCAGGGTGCGTACCCCCAGCACGAGGGCGCGCGTACCGATGCTCGCCATTCGCTCGGTTTTAGCACCCACTCGCAGAATATCGCGGGGTAAATGCTGCCCGTCAGCATCCGCCGTTACCACAATTTGATCGGACCGATGCATCCGTGCCCACGCCAGCCCGGTGCGCAGGGCCACGCCTTTTCCGCGGTTTACAGGGTGGGTAATAATCGTGACGCCCCGAATCGCCAGCTCGGTAAAGATCGGCACGTAGGTGCTTCCCGAGCCGTCATCGACCACCAGGATTTCGGCGTGCGCATCCAATTCTGTAATCTGCTGCGCCAGCCGCACGAGAGATTCATCCGGTTGATAGGCGGGTATCAGAATTATCATGATGCGCTCCCGGCGATGTACAGAATATCGCTGGTTCCGCGTTCTTTGGTGCCGCCCATCGGTTTATTGACCAGCTGGTTGTTGAAGACCATCACCGAGGATCCGCCGCCGTCTAGGTTATAGGCGCTTACGCATCCGAGTTCCTTGAACATATAGGCAAATTCGGGCATGGTGACTCCGCGCGAATACCCGTCGGAACGCCCATCGACCACGATAAATACGAGGTGGTTCTGACCGAGCACGCCCACGCCGGTACGCGGCTGGTTGCCTTGAATGGAGTGGTTGCCGAAGTTGGTATCGACCTCAACCTGGTCGATGCCGCTGACAACCTCTGAGTCCCGCACGAGTGCCGGTCCGAAGGAAAGCGTATTCCAGACGCCTTCGTTGAGGAGCTGCTGCGCGTTCGTGCCGGTTTCGTCGTAGAGTTTGACGGAGCCGTCTTGGTAGAACGCGAGCCCTTCACGAGCGCCGGAATCGCGGTATGCCACACCGTTGCGAATGACGATGCCGGTGTCACGGAACCCGTAGTAGTCGCCGTTAATCGCCCAGATACCGTTGTGCTGCGCGGCGATATTGGAGGGCGTATCGATAATGTTTTGCCCGAATTTGTTGTTGGCAAAGGCTCCGCGCAGCAGGGTCATGGCGTTGAGTTTGATCTCTGCGGCAAAGGAAACGACCGCGTTGTTCCCGCTTCCTTCGGTGGATTTAGTAATGGTGATAGAACCTTCGCTGGCGCTCAGACCATCAGAAGTGATCTTAACGTTGGTGAGTTCGCTGGGGCTTGAGGCACCGTCAGATGATGAATTATTATTCTTTGCCTGTTGTGATTTTTCATAGGCTACGGTGTCGTCAATCTGCGTGTGCTCGGCAAGATAACGATTATATGCCCAGCCAGCACCAACACCCGCGACGGCAAGGGTGCCGAGGCCGCCTCCTAAGAGAACGCGCCTAGTTACTTTCTTTTTCTTGGGTTTATGGGATGTTTCAGAAGTCTCTTCGACCTGTTCGGCTGGTAGTGTTGCGGTAGTATTTTCGTTCTTCATGATTCTAGAATGCGTGGCATTTCTCGTTTTAAAACATGAAGAAGCTATGTTTTAGCTATGTATGAGTATTCATTTCCGGGGATCGCCTCACCATTCGCATATACTCCACACAGCTTGATGCATTAGACGCAAGACCGTCTTAGTCCGATTTCTATTTCGCGGGTTATTGTGCATCGGGCGACTTAAATAACCGCAAAATGCACAATAACTCGCAAAATAGACCTGCCGACTCTACGTGATACGCGCTTATGCGCCGGTGAGGTTATCGAGGTGCCGCTTTGTGACGGAGTCGAAGAGGTCAAGGCTCTGTGCGGAGCGTGCTATCAGCTGCGCGCCCTGCACCGTGCAGAATAAGGACTCCGCCTCTGTCTGCGCGTGCTCGGGATCGTACCCGGCGTGCTCAAAACGCTCGGCGAGCCAGCGAATATTCTTAGCCTGAAAGTCTGCGGTGTTAATCTCGGCAGGCTCACGGTTTTCAGCTTGGGCGCGCAGGGGTACGAACGTGGCATTGATATGCGTTCCCCGTTTCGCCGTCTTCTTGTCCTCTTCAGCATCGTGAGCGGATGCGCTCTGCCCCAGGGATTCCAGCGCCAGCATTGAGCAGAGGCAGAGTTTATAGCCCTGTTCCAGGTTCGCACGGTAGGGCCTCATATAGACTTCGAGTTCTTCGCGGAGGCTGTGTGCCGCCTCCACGCCCTGGCGTAGCGTCTCAAAAAAGTCTGTGCTGTACTTTTCGAAGGCTGCACGCACGAGATCGGATTTCACAGGGAAATAATAGTGAATGCTGGGTTTTTTGATGTTCATTTTGCGCGCTATATCTGCGTAACTGAAACCACTGACGCCGTTCCTTTGGATATAGTCGGTGGCTATGCGCACAATATCATCTTTAGTTCCCATCATTCTCTCCTTATGTGATCGTTAAAATCCCCACGGCCGCCGGAGCGGGGGCTGCGATGCGAATTCGCCTTGTCATCACTGCGGTAACTGAGGACAATTCCCGCGAGCGCGATTTCATTGGCGGGAATATCCAGGTGGGCACGGACCTTATTCGGGTATTGTACATTTTCGTAGGTGACACTATCGTATCCATACCGCAGGATGCCCGCCAGCATCAGCAGATGCGCAAACGAACCAACATGAAAACCCGTAGACCGCTCAAGCACGCCCGCAGAGTATACAAAAAACCGGCCCAAGTCACCCTGCAGGGTGCTTAAGCCGGTTCGCGTATGAGCGTAACGCTAGGGCTCTACCGCTACACCTCATCATCATATTTGGCATATTTCTCCGCGTATGCCGAGTAATCATCCTCATCATCATAGCGACGAGAAGATGATTCGGAGGATTTAGTGTTCTTAGCGTTGAGCTCGCGCTCAAGTGCACTGTAGTCGGTCTCGGGGCTGAAGTACTTCATCTCCCGAGCCTGCCTTGTTGCTTTAGCCTTCTGACGGCCGCGCCCCATGGCGTGACCCCCTCTTTCCTCATGTCCGCAGCCACCACACCCAAGGCGCGCATAACCCACGGATCGCTCTCTAGTCTTTCCTATGTTCTAGGGTACCTTGTTTTACCCCTCAATGTCTTGTTGATTGACAGATTCATGCTCAGAAAATCTATCGAATCTTCAGTTTCTTCGCCTGAACTCCGGCGAATTATGCATAAGGTTTGGGCTCCACCTCGCGCATTATACGCTGATGTGGAGCCCAAACCTTTGTAGGAGCCTTCTATAAGAGCCGCGCGTAGCAACCCATCTCTACAAGCCCGAGACTCAAAGATTTTATCCCCAAGTCCCTGGGAACAACCCGCACTAGCTGGCTGTAAAGCTACCTAGCTCGGTCGCACCGGATGCCAACGACGCTGCGTTGGAGTCCACAGCCGATGTTGTAGTGTACACCGTGTAACTCTGACCCTTGACGATCGATGAGCTAGAGACGAGAACCAACTGCACATTCGACTTGGTGACTTTATAGTTAGCCACCACCTTACCAGATGAATCCGCTACTTGAACCGTGGATCCTTGCTCAAATCCGGAACTATTGGTCAGTTTCAGGTAGCCGCTCGTCGAGTTGGTGGAGGGAGCCTCGAACATATCTGCCGTGCTGCCGCTGAGAACCGTGGCACCGTTGAGGAGCAAGTCGCCGTTGGTATCCAGCGCAGCGTTACCGCCTTGGCTGGGACCGTTCACTATCAGCGTTCCTCCAGAAAGAGTTGTGACACCGTTCGAATCAATGCCATCGCCCTCAGCATTGACGGTAACGTGACCGCCGCTCACGTTGATTGCAGCATCGATAACCTCAAAGGTTCCGCCACCACCACCGGGCATACCACCCTGCGGGGGCTGGCCCATCCCCTGCTGGCCGGTACCTGTAGTTCCGTTCTGAGACATGCCGTCCTGGGCGTTACCGCCGGGCATTGCCGGAGGCTGCCCCATGTTCTGGTTGCCTTGGTTCTGGGTGTTGTTCTGCTGCTGAGCTGTGCCTGAAGTTCCGTTCTGAGACGTGCCGTCCTGCGAGGTTCCAGACATCGCAGGAGGCTGACTCGTCCCCTGCTGTTGTTGATTGGAGGTTCCGCTTTGCTGTCCACCCGGCAGGCTGCCCTGCTGCTGGTTGTTCTGCTGCTGATCGGCAGTATCAGAGGTGTTCGCGGATGAATCCGTACTCTCAGAATCGCTCGTCTTCAGCGAGGCATTCATGCCGTCATCCGCGCTCGTGACGTTTACATCGCCGCCAGAGACGTTGATGTACTGTGCCTCAATGCCTTCATCGGACTGTTCAACCGTCAGGGAGCCCCCGGAAATTTCGACGACCCGAGAGGCTTTGAAACCGTCATCGCCCGCATTCACGGTCACGGTACCGTTGCTCAGGCGGGTCCAGCCCTGCCCCTCGTCGGTGTCGTTAGTGGATTTGATGCCGTCCTGCTGCGCGGTCACGTTAATAGTGCCGCCTAGGATATCCACATAATCCTTGCCCTTGATACCGGTGTTCGCCGCATTGACCTCAAGAGTGCCGCTGGCGATCACAAGGCCATCACTCGTGTGAATGCCGTCTTCGTGGTTGCCGTTCACCTTCAGGGTGCCTTCACCCGCGATCGTCAGGTCGGCCTTGGAATAGACCACAGCATCCGGATCATCTTCCCCCGTTGCGGTGTAGTCTGCGCCGTCGCTTATCGTATTGGTGGTGCCGGATGCGCTGTAAAGAATAACCTCGTCAGCGTTTACCACGTTCAGCGCGGCACCGCTGGAATTCGTGATGTTTGCGCTATTGAGAACGAGCCGAACCGCGTCGCTGTCAGCGGTTTCAACCTTGATCTGCCCCTGGTATTCGCCGGAGAGTTTGTACGTGCCAGCCTTCGTGATGGTCAGCGTTCCGTCTTCAACGGTAACGCCGTCCGTTGCGGTGGGGTTTGACAGGTCAATCGCTGTTTCGGAAGAAGTGTCCCAGCTGAGATCCTGCTCCGAATAGTGAGTATCGACGTCGAGTTTTTCGCCGCTTTTCACGTTGGTCGAGAATGACGAGCTGCTAGCGGCAGTGTCAGTGGCGGTCGCCGAGGATGTTGTCGCAGTCGTACCGACTGAGCTATCCGCCGCCGTCGTGCCAGAGGCGAGGGCGTTGCTCGTAGTTGAGCATCCGGTGAGCGCAAGCGCCGCGAGCAAAGTTACCGAGGTTGCCGAAGTCAGTATTTTTTTATTCATGGGGAAAGAATCACTTTCTATCTACACTGTTTGAGCAGTTTGTGAGTATTTTCAGGGTTTACATCCGAATTCTACGGGGTAACGGGTACCAGCCGCATCAAATTTACGGGTTCCTGCAGGCTCCTGATGTATGTGTCGTGTGATAGAAATTGGATTTTCTGATGCATATTTGTGGCGTGCACCGCCACCCGCGCCGGAGTTTTGTGTGATGGTTTTATCCTGCGCAGGCTAAAGGTTGGAATAGGATTCTCTCCTCTCGTTATGTTTTACAGTTCAGGGGTTGATGCCGTGAAAGTTCCACGTTCAACGGCACCAGGTGCAAGGGTGGTGGTCTTCGGATCCACCAGCGTGGGTGCTAGGTAAAGAGTATATTCTTGACCCTTCACGATAGAGGGATTCGAGAAAAATACTTGTTTAACACCCGGAGTAATCACCCGGTAGTTTGCAACGACTTGTCCGGCAGAATCCACTGCCTGAACAGACTGCCCTTGTGGGAAAGTATCGTTATCTGCAATTCGCAGATACCCATTCGTGGAGTCGTCGATCGGGCGCTTGAAAAGCTCTACACCGCCGCCGCCGAATGAGATCCTGGCATCGTTACTTACAGTAATGTCGCCATTTGGATCAATAGGATCATTGGCATCGTCTTGAGGACCGTTGATTAGCAACTCGCCTCCTGTATAGAACTCGTGTCCATTAGAGTCCATGCCGTCGGCACCCACGTT
>ERZ773004.941-NODE-941-length-16017-cov-4.667022_pt1 | contig 16017 bp, 15 predicted proteins | sample MGYA00580667_ERZ773004 | MGnify/ENA primary metagenome ERZ773004 (study PRJEB29015, sample SAMEA2737963) | human oral metagenome | biome: human oral; feature: human-associated habitat; material: dental | place: China | collected 2123 ... | reverse complement strand
CGAAATAGCTTTCATCTATTTCTATCTCGCCTGAAAACTTACTTATTTTTTCACACTCGCTAGCCATTAAAATTCTGATATTTTTTAGAATTTTGTTGATGGGAATTCTAGAAATCCCAGTTAAATTTGCTATTTTAGTAGCCTCTATATCCTCTACAAAGTACTTGAGAATTTCTCTAAATTTCTTCTCTAAAATTCGGGAACGATAGATATACTTGTTTTTCATCGACAGGATCATAGTTAAAAACTCCTTTGAAAGTTTTTAACTTGTCTTGAGCCTAAATTTATATCACAGCATCGTGACTTTAAATTTTACTTTTGCCTTTATTTAAAATACAAAAATATACGTTTGTAATTCCAATTTAAGAATTTTATCTACAAAGTTTATTCTTAACTAATAGTCTAAAATTAATAAAATCATCGAGCATAAGGCAGATATATCAAACTCCTTAAATCTTAAAATTTGCCGATTCATCTAAAATCTATGATTTATATTGTGACACCGATCTTGTTAATAGCATTATTGAGTATTGAAAGGACTTAAATTTACACAGAGTTTCTATCGTGACGTTAAAATTTTAAAGGTTCAAGATAAGTTAAAAATTCCTTGAAAGTTTTTAACTTATCTTGAGTCAAATTTTATTTATCCGCTCGCCTGCTCGCAAAGACGGAAGTTATGGATGCTTATTCTTCATCTATAATTATCCATCTTTTTCTAGATTCTTCATCGTATTGCTTTAAAATTTCTATTATTCTATTCTGCAATATTTGCAGGGTTTGCATATATTTTGTAGGAATTAGTTCAAAAATATCCTCTAATTCGCAGCACTCGATTATTATATCTATAATGCATTCATTAACCTTATTTTTTTCCAAATGCGTTGAGATATAGGGTGAAAACAAAATTCTTTGGCTTTCATCTATGGTAATCGCCTGGTGCTCCAATGCCTGCAATGAACCTAGCGCCATCAATAAAATTGCCCTCTCGCTTACCATGTCAATATTTTTTTCTAATATCATTTGAATCGCTCCGCCCGTATTTAATTTTATCTAAAATCATACAAATCTTCCTCTCGTCTATCTCCCCATAAAGGCAAGGGTTTGCCAGCTCAAATATGATCTCTTGCAAAATTTCATCCTCATATCCTATGTCCTCGCGGCACTCGATTAAATTTGCCCACTCCTCAAGGAGGTCATATGAAATTTCTTTATCGATGACCCTATTTAAGATATTTGCGATGGTATTTTGAGTTATCGTTACAAGCTCCGATTCGCTATCAAAGCCTATCTTTGCTAAGTCACTTTTTATCGCGCTTATATCTTTGGTGAAATTTATCAAATTTAATAAAATATCTATTTTAGCCATCAATGCCGCATTCGCCCTCAAGCCTCTATAGCCATATCCTTGTCTTTTCATAAAGCTTCGGTTCTAAAATTCTAAATTTCATATTGTTTTTCCTTTTAAAATTTAATCGGTTGCCGATATTTTATTCGCGCAATCCAATTAAAATTTTCATTTGGGCACCCGCCCGGGGCCAATGGCTGGATAATATATAAAATCATCTCCGTTTTTAGCGCGATAATTAGTGATATATTGGATCGCCACTTCGAATGCATTATTAACTCCCCTGTTGGTACTCCAGCCGTCGTATGTGATGATGGGCTCATTACCGCTTAGGCGATATACGTCTCCTCCTAGGATAATCATACCTTTATCTCTTGTGATTTTTAGCACCTCCATTACATCGTCAAATTTCCAAGCGATTTCATAAAAACCGAGCTTCTCTCTTAAGTTTATACCGCGCTCCAGTAGATCCTGCGGCACTATATTTACAAAATCCTCATCTGTAAACAACATAATTCGCTCCTTTTAAGTAAAAGATTATTGCCATTGCCATTTTTCTATTTCGTCTTTTTTTACAAAAACCCCCTAATGCGAAAAAGCCCCTGAATTAGTCCCTTATTTTTTCGGAAAAGATTATATCTAAAATAAAAATGAAAGGAGAGAAAAATAATCGAAATATAAGATAAGCACCTATATACGGGAATTAAAGAGAAGTAAAAAGAAGTGATTGAAACTTAAAGATAACTTAATTGGTGGAGGTGTGCGGGATTGAACCGCAGTCCGAAAATAAACGACCAAAGCCTCTACATGTTTAGCAAAAGTGAAGTTCTCGCGCAGGCTCGCTCACTTTCCAAAACGACCCGCCGGCGCAAAGACTAGGATTTCACCCTACGGCTCGTCACGCCGCAGAGCTACGCTATCGCAGATTACCCGCCGCCGCGCTTAGATAGTATCGGCGCAGAGCAGGGCTCGACTGGACTTACGCAGCTTTAGCGTAAGCAGGAGCAAATTTAACGTTGTTTGCGTTTAAATTTAGTTTGGATTTTATACGCTGTATCCAAAGCGACATGCCGCCTTGACCCATCCGTTCCCGTCGAAGCCAAGTCACCCCCGAAAGAATGCGCGCGCATTTTACTTTAAAATTTTATAAATGTCAAATTCGGCTTATGCTAAAATTGTATTTAAATTTTAATCTAGCAAAGGAGTCAAAATGTCAAAAATCACGCTTTCTAAATTATACGAGATGAAAAAATCCGGCGAAAAGATCGTGATGATCACTGCCTATGACGCGCTTTTTGCTAAAATTTTCGACGACGAGGTCGATATGGTGCTCGTAGGCGACAGCCTAAATATGAGCTTCGGCGGGCACTCCGAGACCCTGGGTGCAAGCGTAGAGCAGATGATCTATCACGCGCGCGCCGTAAGACGGGGGCTCAAGCGAGCGTATATGGTCGTGGATATGCCGTTTTGCTCGTGCGCGACGCCAGAGCTCGCACTGCAAAACTGCGCCAAAGTCTATGAGAGTACCGGCTGCGACGCCGTTAAGATCGAAGGCGGCGCGCATATGGCAGATACCGTGGCGCTGCTTAATCGAAACGGCATCGCCGTGATGAGCCACATCGGGCTAAAGCCGCAGTTTTCGCGCTTTACTGGCGGCTACAAGGTAAGCGGACGCGGAGAGGAGGGTGCGCGCGAGGTCTTAAGCGACGCCAGAGCACTTGCCGAGGCGGGCGCAGTGCTACTGCTGGTCGAGGGGACGATCTGCTCGGTCGCAAATCAAGTGGCACTCGGCACTGACGTGCCCGTCATCGGTATCGGCGCGGGCGCGGGCATAGACGGACAGGTGCTCGTGTGGAGCGATATGTGCGGATTTTTCACGGAGTTTCGGCCGAAATTCGTTAAGCGTTATTTAGACGGCGCTGCGCTGGTAAAAGGCGCGGTGCGCGAATACGCGCGCGAAGTGAAGGACGAGAGCTTCCCAAGCGAGGAGTTTGAATATAGGCAGTAGCGAGATTTGGGCTAAATTTTAAAAATTTATATATTCTAAAACCAATAAATAAAAGGAGCATAGATGAAAGTCAAAGCAGCTAACGATAAAACTTTAAAAGTATTTAAAAGCGGCAACTCCTTAGCGCTTCGTATCCCGAAATATCTAAATTTAGAAGGCGTTAAGGAGCTTGCGATAAAAGAGCTTAGCGATACCGAGATAACGCTTAGTATCCCCAAACGTAGCGGCGAGTGGGATGGATTGCTTGCGACGCTGGCAAAATTTAAAAACGCGGAGATTAAGCGCGGCAAGCAGATCCCGAGCGAGCGCGAGTTTGGATTTGATAAATGATCGTTTTAGATACGAATATTTGTATATATTTGATAAATAATGACGAAAAATACGCTCCTAAAATACTTGATCGTCTGACAAAACACCAAAGATCGGATATTTTTATCTCGCTTATTACCGTTGTCGAGCTGAGATTTGGTGCGGAAAATTCAAAGCGCAAAGAGTTAAATTTACGGCTAATAGACGAGTTTATCTCAAATTTTAACATTTTACCATTTGGCATGCGCGATGCTCAGGTATATGGTGTAGTGCGCCGCGAACTAACGGCTGTCAATCGCAAAATAGGCGACATGGATATGTTGATCGCTGCGAATGTCCTATCGCGCGGCTGCACGCTCGTTACGAATAACGAAAAATATTTCAAAAATATAAGCGGGCTTAAAATAGAAAATTGGATGTAAATTTGAAATTTTAAAATTTACGCTGCACGGCGGGCGTTTAAATTTTGCTCTCGCCGCAAATTAATCGTCAGGCCTAAACGGCTTATAAAATTTAAGGAGAAAATTTGGCTAAAGCTTTAAAAATCATCATAGCCGCGGCTCTGGGCTTGCTTTTTTGCGTAAAGGTGCTGCCGATTTTGGCGGCATTTTTCGCGTTTAATTCTTTCTTTGATAAAGATGATATGGAACTGGATAAAGCCCCGCCTATGCAAAACTACGAGCAAAATCGTGAGAAATTTCTAGACCTGTTAGCTTTTGCAGGTCGCAACTTCCCTAAAAATTTGCGCGTTACGATCCAGAGCACCTACGGCGATGAGTATATTTGGATTGATTTGGACGGCAACGAGACGAAATTTTATTCAAATTCCATTTTCAGGGATAATGCGCCGGGTATCGGCGAGGGGTTGAAACTCATCGGCTGGGACAAAAAGACGTTTGGGCAGCTAAAATCAAAGCTCGCGGCGATAAATGCCAGAACCATCGTGCTAAATAGAAGCGGCGATAGCGGGGTGCCTTGGGCGAGCATCACCTATAGTTATATGGAGCACTTTGCCGATAGCTATGAGTTTTATGTTCTCGATAGTCCAAAACTCGCCGAGCTATATGCCAAGGGCTGCTCGAAAAAATTTCAAAGCGACGGCGTAGTATTTTTATACGCAATTGAAATATCAGATTATAGAGTGCTTTGTAAGAGTGACGACGACAATAAAAGTGTCTTGATCAAAGAGAGCGATCGATAAGGCGTCGTGAGATCGCGAGGCTAAATTTAATCGCCCGAGCCCGCGTTAAGCTTAGCGGTAAATTTTACAATCCGCGCCGAATTCCAAGCAGTCGCGAAATACCAAACTCCACGCGAAATTTTACCTAGCCGTGCAAGCGCGCAAGGCAAAATTTTGCATAAAATTCTACGCAGAATTTCTTGCAAAATTTTAACCGACTGCGCGATACGGAATTCTGGCTAGCTGCGTGCCGCTAAGCTTGAAGTGCAGATTTTAACCCTCGCTGCCGCAAAAACAAAATCCGAATTAAAATTCTACGAGGTAAAATTTCGCCGTAAAATTTCGCTGTAAAATTCCAGGCGCCGAATTTCACGTCGCAAAATCTCGCGCGTATTTTTCAAACAGCCAAATTTTGCCACTAAATTCTACGCGCTAAATTTTGCACCGCCGCCCTGCAATCGCTGCTCGCGAACGCCAAAGTCTTAAATTCTACGCGATCAAATTCTACACATTAAAATTTAGCGCAGTTACCATTCGGCGCGCTGTTTGGCGGCAGCTGCGGTGAAATTCCCACTTAAGGCATAGCGGGCGTAGTGGCATGGGCGTAGTTTTAAACCCGCCGCGCTAAAATTTCGCAGTCTTTCGCGACGGGTGCTTTGCTTTTTAGCTCCAACCCTAAGCACGTACCGTAAAATTCCGCGCGGCAAATTTTATTCCGCTCGCAAAGACGGCGCCTTACTAAAATTGTCAAAATTTAGCCATTTTTCGCTACACTTGCTAAAATTTTAAAAACGATTAAAGAGAGATTATGGACAGAATTGTAGAGATCGAAAAGATGCAGCTCGATGAGAGCGTGGAGAGCTCGCTGCGCCCGTCGAGCTTCGAGGATTACGTGGGGCAGGAGAAGATCAAATCAAACCTCGCTATCGCGATCACCGCGGCGAAAAAGCGCGCCGACGTGCTCGATCACGTGCTTTTCTACGGGCCGCCGGGGCTAGGCAAAACCACGCTAGCGCACATCATCGCCGCTCAAATGGGCGCCGCTATCAAGGTTACCGCCGCGCCGATGATCGAAAAGGCGGGCGATCTGGCGGCGATTTTAACGAACATGCAAAGCGGCGACATGCTTTTCATCGACGAGATCCACCGCCTAAGCCCCGCGATCGAGGAGGTGCTGTATTCGGCGATGGAGGACTTCCGCCTCGACATTATCATCGGCTCGGGTCCCGCCGCGCAGACCATCAAGATCGACATTCCGCACTTTACGCTCATCGGCGCCACGACGCGAGCGGGCATGATCTCCGCGCCGCTGCGGGATCGCTTCGGCATGCAGTTTCGCTTGCAGTTTTACACGCACGCCGAGCTTGCGCGGATAGTGCAGATCGCTTCTGTTAAACTCGGCAAGGAGAGCGCGGCCGATGCCAGCGCCGAGATCGCGCGCCGCTCTCGCGGTACTCCGCGTATTGCGCTGAGGCTGCTGCGCCGCATACGCGATTTTGCCGAGGTGCGCGACGAGGACGCTATCTCGCACGATCGCGCGCGCGAAGGGCTTGAAGCGCTGGGCGTGGACGAGCAAGGCTTTGACGAGATGGATATAAAATATTTGGAAATTTTATTTGACGCCAAGCGCCGTGCCTTGGGGCTTAGCACGATCGCGGCGGCGCTTAGCGAGGATGAGGGCACGATCGAGGACGTAATCGAGCCCTATCTGCTCGCCAACGGCTACATCGAAAAGACCGCCAAAGGCCGCATCGCAACCGATAAGGCGCGCGAGGCGCTCGGTCGCGTGCTAAAGACCGCAGAGAGAAATCTGTTTGAGGAGTGATCTGCGGGTTTAAAATTTAATCGGGCTTTGCGGGTCTCTTGCGGTGTGTTTACGTCGCGCGCCGCCTATGGGTTATTGCTAGGCGGGTGCTTGGGCGTACACTTTGTGTCAGCCCGCCGCCTTTAGTCTTTTAAATTTTACTTCGAAATTTTAATAAACACACCCGTTGCGTCGTCGCGCGCTGTATGTGCGAGAACGCTGCTCGTAAATTCTATGAAATTTCAAAATTTAATCGAAATCTGATAAAAAAATTTATAAAATACGTCATCAAATTTCAAAAGGATAAAATTTTGCCGACGCCAAAAGATAACGCCGCAAGCCGCAATGAAAACCAGGCTGAAAACATGGCTCAAAACAACGCCGAGAATAACGCCAAAAGCGAGGCTCAAAATTTCACCGAAAATCAGACTGCAAATAATGAGGGGGGCAAAATCGAAGCCGCCGCCGAAAAAAGAGCTAAAATCGGCGCCGAAAATCAAAGCGGAAGCGGAGCCAATGTCGGTGTTGAAAGCGGGGTTAAAGTCGCTAAAGTAAATACCGACGCTGATAAAGCGGACGCAGCTGTGTTAGGCGCCGCGGAAGGCAGGACTAAAACCGCTGCCGAAAATCAAAGCAAAAACTGGACCGCAACCGACAAAGTCTCATCTGCTGGTGCTTCCGCGCTAGGCGCTGCTGCCGCTTCCGGAGCCGCTGCGGGTATGAAGGCGGGCCTTGCCAAGGCTAGCGGGCGTGCGAAAACGAGCAAGATATTTTTTATAGGCGCTACTTTGCTGATGTTTTGCTGTGTGATCTATCTGTTCTCGCCGTTTTTGATGGTGATCGCAATCGGCGTACTGATGGCGGTGGCGACCTCGGGTCTGCACACTAAAGTAACGAAGCTGTGCCGCGGCAGGCGCACGCTAGCCTCGGTGCTTAGCCTGTTTTTGCTCTGCGCACTTTTTTTCGTGCCCTTCATCTACGCAGTGATCGAGATCGCCAAAAACGCCGCGAGCTTCGATATGGCGCGCTTAAACGACGCGCTTAGCTACGTTCAGAGCCTAGACATCAGGCTGCCCGGGCCTTTTGAAAAATTTAATGCGCAGTTCCGCTCGTTTTTAGCAAACCTAGACGTTGCGGGCGTGGCGAAGCAGATCATCTCCTACCTCTCGGTCGTCGGGAAATCCAGCGCGAAATTTATCGTCGATATGGTGCTTATCGTCGTGTTTTGCTTTTTTGCATACCTCTATGGCGAGAGCTTTAAGCGCTTTTTCAAAAAAATTCTACCCGTCGAGCCCGCGCAGATCGATTATATCTTTTCCGAGACGGCAAATACGATGAGCGTCGTGTTTTACTCGACCATATTCAACGCCGTATTGCAGGGCTTTTTGTTTTCGATCATCGCGGGGATCTTCGGCTTTGACGCGCTACTGATGGGGGTGCTTTTCGCCTTCTGCTCGCTCATCCCTGCAGTCGGCGGCGCGCTCATCTACGTGCCCACAGCGCTATATGTGCTAGCGGGGGGCAGCACCTCGGGCGCGATCGTGATAATGGCGTATTGCGTGATACTGATTTCGACGCTCGCGGACAGCTTCGTAAAGCCGCTCGTGATCAAATTTATCAACTCGCGATTGGTCGAAAACCCCGCAAACATCAACGAGATGCTGATCTTCTTCTCGATGCTTTCGGGCATTAGTACGTTCGGGTTCTGGGGCGTGATCTTGGGACCCGCGATTTTAACGCTATTTATCGCTGTGCTAAATTTATACGATTATCTAAAAAAGATAGAATTCGAGTAGGGCTTGCGCCGCTTGGCGTTTTTAAATTTATAAAAATGTCGCCCGTAAAGCGCAATGCCAGCACGCCTTTGCAGCTCTTGCGCCCTTGCGGCTTTTTGTCCGTTCGCAGCTCTTGCGCGGGCACAAAGCTTTTAAATTTAAAGGTAAATTTTAATTTCAGCGCACCGCTAACTCTCTTTGAGTGCCCGCAGTATAAATTTTAAAATTTAGCTTCGGCGCGGAATTTCTACGCCTAGGAATTTTAAAATTTATGCTCTCGTTTTGAAATTTAAAAACCCTCTGCGCGCCGCAAAGCTCGTGGTCGAACGAAGGGCTGCGATACTAGAGAGTAAATGCGCGCGCTAAATTTAGCGTGTTTGACGGCGGCCTGAGCTCGCTCGATGTTTTACTGCGGCGCATCTTAAGCCGCGCGCAGAAGTAGTTTCTGCCAGAGGTCGGCGCCCCGGTCGCCGTATTTTTATAGCGCCATCCCAAACAGACGGACGTCGCGGCGGCTATAAGCCGTGGCGCCAGACGGCAGTCGCTACGGCATCGCCTTTTATGCGGCGTCTGATTTGGTACGGCATATTTTTTATGCGACGTAAAGCATAGCGCTGCGCAGAAATTTCATAAATTTAATTCGTCCGTCGCTTTTAAAATTCTGTATCGTCATAGAGTCTAATTGTAGATTTAAATTTACGGCTAAATGCAAGGCGGCGGATCAAAGGCGTAAAAATCGGCTAGGAGCGCAAAAGCGGCGTCGGGCTAGAGATGCAAAAACAGGCTAGAAGCGGTAAAGATGAGTTGGAAAATTTCAAATTCCGTGGGCGCAGATAAAATTTATACTGAAAATTTACCTAGTAGTGCAGAAACTGCCAAAAATAACAAAATTTAAGCGAAAAGCACCAATAGAGTGGTGGCGGCGGTTTAGACCCTCACCTTGCCGCCGTATTTGATCTGGCTCGGGTCTTTTTCGTCCAGCTCGCGCATTATCTGCTCGCCGTTGTCGGAGTTTGCCGCGGCGATATCTGCGTCCAGATCGGAGTATGAGTAGATCATCATAGCCTCGCTTACGCCCTCTATAGCCTCTATCGCGCGAAATGCGGCGATCTCGTCATCGAAGCTCTCCGCGCTAATCGTGGCGACCGCCTTGCCGTCCTCGCACGCTACGAACTCGCAGCCGCCGATACTTTGCAGCTGCTTGCGAAACGCCGCTACGTCGGTATTTGCGCCTAGATAGATCACGACGCTTGAAATATTCATTTTAGCCCCCAAAAGTAGATATATCTATTGTATCCCGAACCCACGAGATACTCTCCTGCGAAAAGCAGATAGTTGATGATGTCGTTGTCCAGCTCAATGCTGCGGACGATCTCGCCTGCTTTATCGATTACGCGCACGCCGTTATTGACTGTGAAAGCTCCTAGCTCGGGGCTTAGGGCCACGGCAAAAACTGCAAAATGCGCGTTATAAAATTTAGCGAAATCGCCGTTTTCGTAGTAGCACGATCTTTCTTTGTCATTCGAGCCGCTCATCATGCGATCGCCAAGCAGCGCCACGGAGTAGATCCCGTCCTTGTGCAGGGACTTTTGGCTCATAAGCTTTTTCGCTTTCGCGTCGAAATAAAATACGATACCGCCCTCGCACGAGATTAGCAGCGTCCCGCTAGCGCGGTCGTATGCGCTGCCGCCCAAAGACGCGATGGTGAGCTTTTGCTCGAAGCTTACCTTGCCGCTAGACAGGTCGAAGTATAAAATTTCGCTACCAAGACCTAGCAAAATCACGGTATTTTCGTCGTAGAAATAGACGTTTTTAATCCCCGTCATCGGCAACTTGTAGTGCGTGATCTTGCCGCCCGCAAATATACCCAGCATCTTTTCAAACGCGTCGCCGTTATACAAAAATGCGTACTTTTCGCCTAGTTTATCGACGTCGAATATGGTAGCGCTCATCGGCTCGTCTAGGTAGTTTTTGGACGAGGGCAGGGCGAAAATTAGCGTCTTGGAGATTGCGTCCGGCACGGAATTCGGGATGGAATTTTGAGCGGAATTTAATGCCGTAGAATTTTGCTTCGCGGAATTTTCTAAAGAATTTACGGCAGCGGAATTTGCGGTGGAATTTCCCGTGGAATTTACGCTTGCTTTCGCATTGAAATTCTGCGCCGCATCGGAATTTGTGCTTGCGACGGAATTTTGATCTGCGAAATTTTGTCCGGCAGCAGAATTTTGCATGGAACTCTCCACGGAGTTAATGGTGATTTTATAGAGCTTGCCGTCGTCGAGCCCTGCGTAAATTTCGCCGTCTAGACTTTTTAGCACCGCGACGTTTGCGCCTATATCGAGCCTGAAGCTAGCCCCTGCCGGCGTATCTATGCCCACAGCGTCACTAGGTATTGCAACGCCGTTGCCGGCATAGATGAAGCAGGCGCAAAGTAGCAGCGGTGGTAAAAATTTCATCGTGCGCTCCTACTCAACCTCGGCGCCTTGATTTAGCGTATCTATGAGATTAGAAGTAGAATTTGCGTCGCTAAACCTGCTAAAATCGGCTTTGAAATTATTTTTCACTAGCGGATTGGTTTGGGCTTGCGGTACGTGGCATTGCGTGCAGTTGAAGCGCTGCTCGGCTAGCGTGCCGTTTAGATCCGCGCCCGTGCGAAAGTCCACCAGGTGGCTTTTTGGAATCGGCGTAGAGCCTACATCCTTGGCAAACTCGGGCATATGGCAGGTTACGCACATATTGTTATCCTTTGTGATCGGCACGAGCCCCTCTAGGCTGTGCGGTATGAGCGGCGGAGCGTTTTCGAAGCTGCGTTCGATTTTCGAAGCGGCGCCCGGAGCGTCCTCGCTATATTTGAAATCGGGCAGGGAATTTTTATTTTGCACCGATTCGTCCACGCTTTTTATAAAGCCCAAGCTGTCGGCGTCTATGGATGCCGTCTTGTCCGCAGCAAATAGCGCCGCACAGCATGCAAGAGCCAAGCCTAAAACCATTTTTTTCATTTTTTCACTCCTAATATACTAAAATTTAACGCATCGTCGTCGCATACGTCGATGCAGCGTCCGCAGCTGATACACTCGCTGCTAACGCGCCCGTTTTCGCGCCCAACCATCTTAAGCACCTGAACTTCGGGGCAGACCATTTTGCATTTGCCGCACATCGTGCATTTATCAACCTCGTGGCGAACGCGAATGACGCTAAAATAGCTAAGCACAGCCCAAAATCCGCCGAGCGGGCATAGCCGCGAACAGATCGTGCGATCGCCTGCAAAAATTTCAAAAACCACGATCAGTAGCGCGATTGCAAACGCACTAGCACTCAGCGCTATTACGGCGCGCGCGAAAAGCGAGATAAAGCTTACGCTCTCAAACGCCGCAAAGCTGAAAGCTCCGCTGCAAATGAGCGCTAGCACCGCTAGGACGTAGCGAGCTTTGCGATTTACGCTAACGAGTTTAGTCGTTATGCCAAGTCTTTTACGAAGCCATGCGGCAAGATCGGTCAGTAAATTTATCGGGCATATCCATGAGCAATATACTCGCGGCGCTATAAGCGCATAAAATGCGCCTACGATAAGCGCTCCGATAACCGCCGTAGCGCCCAAAGAAAAGCTAGCTAGCAGCATCTGCGCCGTCGCAAACGGATCGCTTAGATTAATCGTGCCGAAAAGTTTCGACGAGCTTAGATTGCCCTTTAGAATTCCTGATAAAATTCCGTTTTCGCTCGCGGATTTGAAGGCGAAATTATTTCCCAAAATAAAAAGGACTAGAATAGAAATTTGGCTCAAACGCCTTAAAATAGTGTATTTCATTGCCTAGTCCCCTCCATTAGATCGTCCTCGTTTAAGTAATCCTTACTTTTTTGCGGATCGAGCTTGATTTTGGTGTCTGCGTCCTTTAGCTTCGCGTCGTCGCCCTTGATCCAACCTTTGACGTAGTTGTCGCTAGAAATTCCTATGACGCGCTCGCGCTCCACGACGCTGATAGCCGCCTTTTTCGTGACGCAGGCATGCTCGCATTTGCCGCAACCCGTGCAGTAGTCGCTATCTACGACAGGCACGAGCAGGGCGTGCTTTTCGGTGCGGTTGTTGTGACGATAATCGATCCTGAGCGCCTTGTCCATTACGGGGCAGCTTCGCACGCACGCGTCGCATTGGATACCAGCATAAGCGATGCAATGCTCGGTATCTATGACCGCAACGCCCATTTTGGATAGACGCACATTAAGCTTGGAGTCTTCGCTTACCAGGCTTTTTTCTAGTGCGTCGCTAGGACAGGCTGCGACGCAAGGTATGTCGTCGCACATATAGCACGGAATTTCGCGCGGGATAAAAAACGGCGTGCCGTTTGCAATAGCATGATCGCAAAAGCTCGCAAGCTTAAGCGTATCAAATGGGCACGCCTCGACACAAAGTCCGCACCTTAGGCATTTGCTAAGAAATTCTTTCTCGCCTATAGCTGCGGGCGGGCGGAGTTTGGCGTGCTCGCTAGAGTTTGCGACTCCGAGCCCCAGAACGCCTACGCCAGCAGCTAAAGAAAGAATACCTAAGACCTCACGCCTATCCATAATTTACGCCTTGTAAATTTTAACCGCGCATTTTTTGTAGTCGGTCTCTTTTGAAAGCGGGCAGGTATGATCGAGCGTGACGCGGTTGATATAAACTTTCTCGTCAAAAAACGGCACGAAAATAAGCCCTTTCGGCGGAATGTTACGTCCGTGAAAATCCACGCGAGCTTTGACTTTGCCGCGGCGCGACTCGATCCAGACGATTTCGTTTTGTTGTACGCCGATTTTGGCGCCGTCGGCTTCGTTCATATAGCATCTTGCCTCAGGCACCGCGCGATAAAGCTCCGGCACGCGCATAGTCATAGTGCCCGTATGCCAGTGCTCCAGTACGCGACCCGTACATAACCAGAAAGGATATTCCTCGCTTGGCACTTCTACAGGATCCATATATGGACGGAAGAAAATTTTAGCTTTATTGGCAAAGCTTGTTTTTTCTTCGCCTGAAGTAGCGGATTTCAGATCGCCACTAGGAAGCGCCGCTTTGGCGTTGCCATAAAAGGCAAAGTCACTATCCGGAGCCGCTTTTTTAGCATAAGGATCGTATTGGGCGTTAAAGCGCCAAAGCGTCTCTTTGCCGTCTACGACCGGCCATCTAAGACCGCGCACTCGGTGATATGTATCGAAATCGGCTAGATCATGTCCGTGACCGGTGCCGAATTTTCGGTACTCCTCCCAAAGATATTTTTGGATGAAAAAGCCATAGCCTTTAAATTCTTTGCCGTCGCTGCCGATTACGCCGCGTGAGTCGCCGTTTACTTCAGAGTTATCGAAGCTTGCCATAATCGGATCTTTTGCCGCGAAAGCCTGAGCGTCTTTGTTTGCAAAGAGCACTTCAAATAGTGTAGTCTCTGGCGTATAGCCGAATTCTGAAATTTTATCTAAGACACTTGGTAACGTAAGCTTATCATTTACTTTAACCTCGCCCCAGAAATCCTTGAGTTTGAAGCGCTTGGAAAACTCTAGCATCTGCCACGTATCGCTCATCGCGTCGCCCACAGGAAGGACCTGCTGTCTCCACCACTGAGTTCTGCGCTCGGCATTGCCGTATGCGCCCCATTTTTCGTAGATCATCGCGGTTGGCAGGATTAGATCAGCTACCTTTGCGCTTAGTCCCGGATACGGATCGCTTACTACGATGAAGTTATCCATCTCGCGCGCCGCTGCGATCCAGTGATTTGCGTTGGCGATCTGCTGCCATGGGTTATTTACCTGCACCCATAGCCATTTTATCTTGCCGTCTTCGAGATTGCGCAGAGCCTGTACATAATGTGCGCCCGGTTTTGGATTTATCGTGCCTTCCGGAAGCTTCCAAATTTTTTCGGAAACCTTTCTGTGCGCCGGATTTGCCACGACCATATCGGCAGGTAGTCGGTGAGAAAACGTGCCTACCTCTCTAGCCGTGCCGCAAGCGCTAGGCTGACCGGTAAGCGAAAACGCTCCGCAGCCGGGCTTGGCTTGCTTGCCGAGAAGGAAATGTACCATGTAACTTTGCTCATTGACCCAAGTTCCTCTTGAGTGCTGATTAAAGCCCATCGTCCAAAAGCTTACTACTTTGCGGTCCTTTTCGATGTAATAATCTGCCAGCTGCTTTAGCTTGGTCTTAAATGCTTCTAAATCCTCACTTTCGTCACCCTTAGCTAAAGGCGCTACAAATTCTAGCGTGTAAGGCTCTAGCGCTTTTTTAAATTCTTCGAAGCTTATGAGCCAGTGAGCATCCGATTTGTCAGAGTGTTTGTTTTCGAGTACGTCGCCCTCTTTCATACCCAAATATGCTAAGGTAACGCCCTCGGATTTGCTTAAAATTTTAGATTTTTGCTTAGCCGCGGTGTCAAGCTCGGTCTTGCGGTATTTTTTATGATTTATATCTTCTCGTAGGCCGTAGCCGATATCTACTGGACCGGTAGCGAATACGCAGTGCTCTTTAATGAATTTTTCGTCTATCATCTCGGGATGGTTATAAACGATCTCTCGCGCTATGTAGTTCCATATCGCCAAATCGGTATTCGGACGGAATATAATTTCAATATCGGCGATGTTTGAAGTGCGGCTAGAGTAGGTCGAGAGATTTATAACTTTTACGCGGTCCGGGTTGCGAAGCTTGTGGTCGGAGACGCGAGACCAAAGGATAGGGTGCATCTCAGCCATATTCGCGCCCCAAGCGATGATGGTATCAGTTAGTTCGATATCGTCGAAAACGCCCGCAGGCTCGTCGATACCGAAGGTTTGCATAAAGCCTACGACGGCGCTGGCCATACACTGGCGGGCGTTGGGATCGAGATTATTGGAGCGAAAGCCCGCCTTTACTAGCTTTGCTGCGGCGTAACCTTCCGGGATCGTGTATTGACCGCTACCAAGTACGGCAAAGCCCTCGGGACCGCCTTCGTTATAGGCTCGCCTAAAATGCTTCTCCATTTCGTCGAACGCTCGTTGCCAGCTGATTTCGATAAATTTTCCCTTTTTGTCGAATTCGCCTTTGGAATTTACGCGTAAAAGAGGCTTGGTAATGCGATCTGCGCCGTACATGATCTTGGCGTTGAAATAGCCTTTGATGCAGTTTAGACCGCGATTTACAGGCGCTAACGGATCGCCTTTAACCGCTACGATCTTACCGTCTTTAGTGGCTACCATGATGCCACAACCGGTGCCGCAGAAGCGACAGGCCGCCTTGTCCCAGCGCCAGCCTTTTTCGGCTTCTTCCGCAGCACTAAGACTGCTAGGCAAGCTGATACCTGCAACGCTACAGGCAGCCGCTGCCGCAGAGCTTTTTATAAAGTCTCGTCTATCCATGAGATTAACCTTTCGTTTAGAATTAATTTCTATTAACGTTTTGGATAATAGCATAAAAAAACGGCTTAGTCTAGATTAAAATCAAGGTTTTTTCTACATAGATTTCAGATATAAGATAATAATTTTATAAATTTTAAATTTAGTGACTCAAATTTTATCAGGATAGCGAGTTTTTGATAAATTTTAATATAGATTTTCATTTAATTAAATTAATATAATATACCGATAAATTAGCATTAAAATTTCATC
>ERZ773004.939-NODE-939-length-16032-cov-20.102084_pt1 | contig 16032 bp, 12 predicted proteins | sample MGYA00580667_ERZ773004 | MGnify/ENA primary metagenome ERZ773004 (study PRJEB29015, sample SAMEA2737963) | human oral metagenome | biome: human oral; feature: human-associated habitat; material: dental | place: China | collected 2123 ... | reverse complement strand
CCCCACCCACAACCACACACCCCCACCCCCACACCCCCTGCGAGATCCCCCACAAACCACCCACACCACCAATTACAACCTGTGAGAAAGAGCTGGCGAGTCACAAGACGCATCGGTCATGCTTCTATCTGTGACGCCCTTCGGCATCCGTCCCCCTGGCGCGCCGACCTCCATCCGCCCACCGGGATCAGCGCAATCGGCGCACAGCGCATCCGGATCCTCCCTTTTCCGACGCCCGGGCCGGGCAATGCCCAGACCGGATCACACGACATCCGCGGGCGAGCCCGCCCCCACCGGCATTGACCAGGTCCTCGGCACCGAGCCGACCCCGGAAACTCCCCGACGCCCGACCAGTAGGGCGCGTCCTTCGAAGAGTCTTTACAAGGTCCCCTCCAAGTACTCTTCCAAGACCCTGCCGACGAGGAGACCCCCTCAGCGCCCGGAACGAGCGCGGGGGCCGCTCGGGAGTCTCGATCAGGGCTCCGTGTTCTTCGTCGTCTCGGTGGTTGCGATCATCGTCGTCCTCGTCGCAGCCGGCGCCCTTGACGACCTGCAGGGCGACAGCACTCGGACCTCAGCAGGAGGATCGAGGACGACGAGGGCCGCCGCACCGCACCCCGCCCCCACGCCGCGACACACCCGCAGCGCATCGCCGACCCCAACGGCTTCGGCCGACTCGTGGAAGCAGGCCTGGAGCATCGACCTCGGGATCGGCAGTGACGCCACCATCAGCACCTACGCCAATGACGACTATCTCGTGGTCTACGACTGGGATAAGAGCAACAACCAAAAGAGCAGACTGCGTGGATACAGCCTCACCAACGGCCGACCCCAGGAGCTGTGGTCGACCTCGGCCGGTGAGCTGAAGGGCCTGACCTCCTCGGTTGCCGTCACGGATGGGAGCCTCATCGACCCGGCCACCGGCGAGGTGACGGAGGCGCCCTGGGGCGAGTCGCACCCGGTCCTGGTCACAGACGACCTCATCATCACCTGCAGCACCTCGTCTGTCTGCGCAGGTTGGGATTCCAGCAGTCCAGCCCTGACCCAGCGCTGGGGCCCCGTCACCTTGCCCGGGAATCATCTTCCTCGCTTCGACCGCTACGGCATCACCGGGAATACCAGCACCGGTTATGCCTTGGCGAGAGTCAGAGATACGAATGCGCGTGCGGACTCCATTGCATTCGTCTCCCTGGAGGATGGGGGCATCGGGACCACCCTTCCCGAGGAGGACGGGGACAAGCTTTTCGCTCCCGCCGACGATGGATGGCTCCAGCTCGGAGCCGCACAAGGTGCCCAACGGCCGATCACAGCTCTAGAGCCCGATGGCACCGAGAAGGAGACCTACACCGCCTCCCAGTACGCGTACGCGCTGCTGCTCACGGACTCCGGTTCCGGCCTTCCCTCCCTCGATCAGTACAGGGACGCACTGGCGTCAGGGGACGTCTCGTGGGCCTCGCTCATCTTCGATTGCAGGCCCAACACCTGCGAACTCGACCAGCACGCGATACCCGGCACAGACAACGATACGAGGTCGTCACCGATGAATGCGGGTGACGTCACCGCGACGGTGAGTGAGCGGTATCTGATCATGAACTACGGCTCCATGAGCGGTCGCGTGCGCATCATCGACCGTGAGAAGAAGAGCGTCGTCCCCGAGGGGGAATCGCTGTACGGACAACGCGCCCACACCGTTGTCGCGCGCGCGGACCTCCTCATAGCGGTCGAGGACGGCGGCCTGGCAGCCTACGCGCCTCCCGGCTGAGCCCGCTGAACAGCTCAGCAGCTCTGCCGGCCCCGGACTGCTCCGCCTCAGGCCTCGTCGAGGCTGACCACGCGAGCGGCGGCGCGCTCGGCGGTCCACACGTCTCCGGGCAGCTCGCGGGGCAGCAGCGGGTTGCCGGACGCCACGAAGGCCGGCTCCGCGACGCCCCGGGCCCGCTGCCCGTCGTAATCGCCCAGAGTGGCGAAGACCCAGCGGCTCAGCCACAGGACGGCGACGAGATTGAGGATCGTCATGAGAGCCAGGGCGATGTCGGCCATGACCCACGCCAGTTCCAGGGCGACGACGGCGCCCAGTCCGGTGGCGGCCGTCATGGCCAGGCGCAGGATCACGCTCGAGGTGCGGCCCCCGCCGAGGTAGGAGACGTTGATCTCGGCGAAGGCTGAGTATCCGAGCACGCTGGAATAGGCGAAGGTGAAGACCACGAAGGTCATGAAGCCGACGACCCAGCCCCCGGGCAGGGCGTCCGCCAGCGCATGCTGGACCAGCGTGGTCTCGGCCCACTCGGGTTCCACCCCGGGGGTGTAGACCTGCGGCGAGGCGAGCAGCACGGTCAGTCCCGTGGCCGTGCAGATGACGATCGTGTCGATGAAGACGCCGAGGGCCTGGATGAGCCCCTGGGTGACGGGGTGGGCGACGTCGGCGGTGGCGGCCCCGTTGGGCGAGGAGCCCTGGCCGGCCTCGTTGGAGAACAGGCCGCGCTTGGTGCCGTTCAGGAAGGTGGCGAAGAAGCCGCCCGCCGTGCCGGCCAGGCCCGCCTTGAGGTGGAAGGCGCCGGCCACGATGTCGACAAGCACCCCGGGCACCCGCGGCGCCGAGACGATGATGACCACGAGGACGACGCCGAGATAGGCCACCGCCATGAGCGGCACGAGCCATTCGGTCACCCGGGCGACCACACGCATGCCGGAGAGCAGGATCGGAGCGGTGATGGCCATCAGGGCGATCGCCGTCACCGTCGTCCCGACGCCGTGGCCCTCCTGGAGGGTCAGGGCGATGGTGTTGGACTGGACCATGGGGAAGATCAGGCCGTAGGAGAAGACCAGCATGGCGGCGAAGACGACGCCCATGATCCGGCCGAGCCGACTGAGGCCGCTGCCGCCCCTCAGGCCCAGGCCGCGCTGCATGTAATAGGCGGGGCCGCCGCGGAAGATGCCATCGGCGCTGCGCACCTTGAAGACCTGGGCGAGCGTCGACTCCGCGAAGGAGGTCGCCATGCCGAGCAGGGCCACCACCCACATCCAGAACAGGGCCCCGGGGCCGCCCAGGGTCACCGCGAGCGCGACCCCCGCGATATTGCCGGTTCCCACGCGTCCTCCCAGCCCGATGACGAAGGCCTGGAAGCTCGACAGGCTGCCGCGCTGGTGGCGCGAGCGCGCAACCAGATGAACCGCCCGGGAGAACAGGCGCATCTGGACGCCGCGCGTGCGGATCGTCAGGTACAGGCCGGCGCCGAGCAGGACCCAGATGAGGATCTTCCCGGAGACGAGCTCCTCGAATGCGGACAGGCCCTCCGTGAGGTCGGTTCCTGCCAGAACGGGCAGCGCAGCGGACACGAGGGCCTCCATCGATCGGGAGTGGGGCGCGCCCGACAGTACAGGATGCCCTCCCCGACGGCGCGGGGCGTCCGCCAGGCGTGCTCGTGCTCTCGGCGCGGGGCGCCCCCCCTTCCCCGACGGCGCGGGGCGTCCGTATCCGGGAGCTTCGGGAATACCGGGATTACCGGGAATACGGTCCCGGACGCTCATATGACACCTGTCACGCCAAGCCGGTGATAGCGCTCAGTACCGGGCGAAACCGGTCGGGGCGACGCTCAGGGCATGAGCAGCACACCCGCCTCCCCCGTCATGACAGGCGCCGCGGCCGGCCCGGCCGGCCCGACCCCCGACAAGCCGGCCGTCCGCGTGCGCGGTCTGCGCAAAACCTTCGGCCCCGTCGTCGCCGTGGACTCCCTGGACCTGACGGTCGCCCCCGGCGAGGTCGTCGCCTTCCTGGGACCGAACGGCGCCGGCAAGTCCACCACCCTCGACGTCGTCCTCGGCTTCACCCGCCCCGACGCCGGCACCGCCGCCGTCCTGGGCGTCGCCCCGCGGGAGGCGGTGCGGGCAGGACGCGTCGGCGCGGTCCTCCAGGCCGATGGGCTCAACCCCTCCTTCACGGTGCGCCAGACCCTCGACATCATCGCCTCCCTCCAGCTGCGCATACCCGACATCGAATCGGTGATCGCCCAGACCAGGCTGGAGGGGCTGCTCCGCAGGAAGATCTCCCAGTGCTCCGGCGGCGAGATCCAGCGCGTTCGCCTGGCGCTGGCGCTCCTGGCCCAGCCCGAGCTGCTGGTCCTGGACGAGCCAACCACCGGCATGGACCCGACCGCCCGCGCCGCCTTCTGGGAGATGATGCGGCGGGAGACGGCGCAGGGCCGGGCGATCCTGTTCGCCACCCACTACCTGCAGGAGGCCGCCGACGTCGCCGACCGCATCATCATCATCGACCGCGGCCTCCTGGTCGCCGAGGGATCGGTGGACGAGGTACGGGCGCTGGGAGAGGGCACGACGGTGACCGCGACCTGGCTGGGTCTGAGCGGCGAGGCGGAGCTGCGCGCCGTTCTCGCACCCGTAGCCGACTCCCTGCTGGGAATGGAGGTCCACGGCTCGCACCTGGAGCTGCGCACCAGTGCCCCGGACGACGTCGCCCGGCTCCTGCTCACCGCCACCCCGGCCGGCCACCTGGGCATCACCGCGCTCAGCCTGGAGGAGATCTTCGCCGAGCTCGTCGGCAACGACCACGGTCATGACCGCGCAGCCGCTCCCGCCGCTTGAGCCGTTCCGCTCACCGCGCCGCAAGCCCGCCCCGCGGGACCCGGGCCGCCGGCCCGAACCCACCCAACTGTCACAGCTGCAGGAAGTCTCCCAGGCAACCCAGGCAAGGAACCAGCCATGACCGCTACACCTACAACTACTACAACAACCGCCACCGTCTCCTCCGCCCGCAGCGGCGACCGCACCGCCGCGCCCGTCCGCCGCCCGCGCCCGTGGACCTATACGCGCATCGACACGCTCACCACCCTGTCCCGCCCCGACATGCTCTTCTTCACGCTGGTGATGCCGCTGGGCATGTACCTGTTCTGGGGCGCCCTGCAGGACTACTCCTCCTACGACGCGGGACGCGGCAACGTCGCCGCCTCGGTCATGATCAATATGTCGGTCTTCTCGGTGGCGATCGCCGCGACCTGCACGTCCTCCGGTGCCGCCATCGAGAACGCGGGCGGGTGGGGGCGCCAGATGGCGCTCACCGCGGGCGGCCTGCGCACCTATCTCACCACCAAGCTGCTCAGCGCCCTGATCGTGTCCGTCTTCCCGGTCAGCGTCATCTTCATCGCGGGTCTGTTCACGGGTGCGAGGATGGACGCGCCCTGGGTGTGGGGCGTCAGTTATCTGCTCACTCTGCTGGCAGCCGTGCCCTTCGCCTGCTACGGCCTGGCCGTGGGGCTGTGGATCCCGGCGCAGGCGGCGGTCGGCATCGCAGGGGCCTCGATCAGCATCTACGCCTTCCTCGGCCAATTGTTCATGCCTCTGGGCGGGGCGCTGCTCGCCTTCGGCCGCTTCACCCCCATGTACGGTGCCGGCTCCCTGGCGACCCGTGCGCTCCAGAAGGACATCGTCTACACCGCGGCCGGCAACATTCACGAGGCCCTGTGGGTGCCGGTCGCTAACATCGCCGTGTGGAGTGTCATCTTCGTCATGGCGTGCCTGGCCGCGCATCGCCGGACGACGGCGCGCCGCTGACCGCCGGCTTCGCAGTGAGTGCCTTGAGTACCAACAGCACCCGCGCCGCAGCCGCGACCAGCACAGCCGACGCAGCCGGCACGGTCGCGGCCGACGGCCGCCCGCGCCCCTGGTACCGGCAGATCCGCCTGGACGCCGTGTGGACCGCCATCCTCCTCGTCCCTCTCTTCTTCGTCATCAGGAGCGATGACATGCCGGTGCTCCTCAAGACGGTGGGCGCCGCCGGGATCCTCGGGTTCGCCGGTCTCTACATCTGGGCCACCACGACCATGCCGATCTGGCCCGTCCCCCCGACGAAGATGAGCATTCTCGACGAGCTGCGCCCCATCGTCGGCAGGCTCATTCTGCTGACGGCCATGGCCGCCGTCTCCGGCCCATCCTTGAACTGGTGGTACGAGATCTTCTACCTGCCATATTTCTGCGCGATCATCCTGTACGCGACGACACTGCGCGTGGGCCTGACCCTCTCCGGGGGCCTGTGCCTGCTCACCGTCGTCGTCTTCGCGCTCTTCGCCCCGGGGGCGAACCTCACATGGCTGGCCACCGGCTGCACCTTCTCCTCCGCCTCCATCGCACTGAGCCGGATCGGGGCCGATGTCCAGGAGCGGCGTCAGGTCAAGGAGCGAGAGCTCGCCGCCGCGACGGAGCGCGAGGAGATCGGCCGCGACGTCCACGACCTGCTCGGGCACTCCCTGACCGTCCTGACCCTCAAGGCGGAGGTCGCCCACCGGCTCGTGCGCCGCAGCCCCGAGGCGGCAGAGCGCGAATTGGCCGAGATCGTCGAGCTCTCACGTGCCGCCCTGGCGGATGTGCGCGCCACCGTGACCCGCCTGCGCGTGCCGGACCTGGCCGGTCAGATGGAGGCCTCCCGCACCGCCTTCGCCGCCGCCGACATCGCGGCCGCCTTTACGGGGCGGGCCGGAGATGTCCCCCTGCCCCAGCGCGAGCTGCTCGCCTGGGCCCTGCGGGAGGCGACGACGAACGTGCTGCGCCACGCCGGAGCCGCCCGCGTGAACGTCGAGCTCGCCCCGGGGCGGGTGCGCGTGCAGGACGACGGCGCGGGCATAGCCGGGCACCGCCCAGGCAACGGGCTGACCGGCCTGCGCGAGCGCGTCGAGGCCGCGGGCGGCACCCTGGTCCTGACCAGTCCCGCACCGGGCGGCAATGCCGCGCGCCCGGGCACCGTCCTGGAGGTGATCCTGTGAGCGCCCCGATCCGTGTGCTGATAGCCGACGATCAGGCCCTCGTCCGCGGGGCGCTGGCCACGCTGCTGGGCCTGGAGCCGGATATCGACGTCGTCGCCCAGGCGGGCACCGGCCGCGAGGCGGTGGCCCTGGTCCGGGAGCGCGCCGTGGATGTGGCCCTGCTGGACATCGACATGCCGGACATGGACGGCCTGGCCGCCGCGGCGGCGCTGACAGCCGCGGACACGGAATGCCGCAGCCTCATCGTCACCACCTTCGGGCGCCCCGGCTACCTTTCCCGCGCACTGGAGGCGGGAACCTCCGGGTTCCTGGTCAAGGACACCCCGCCCGAGGAGCTGGCGGAGGCGATCCGGAAGATCGCGGCGGGGCTGCGCGTCATCGACCCGACCCTCGCCCAGGAGTCGGTGATCGTGGGCCCGAACCCGTTGACGGACCGGGAGAAGGAGGTGCTGCGCCTGGCCGCGCGCGGTGCGGACGCCCACGACATCGCCGAGGCTCTTCATCTGGGCGCCGGGACGGTGCGCAACTACCTGTCCAGTGCGATCGCCAAGACGCACGCCCGCAACCGCACCGAGGCGGCCCGCACCGCCGAGACCAACGGCTGGCTGTAACCGCCGGGCGCCGGTGCGCGCGCCGAGTCGACTGCTCACGCAGGGCACTCCGGCTAGGCTTCGTGCACCACCAACCGCAAACGGCCATGACCGCCATCGCCCTGAGACAAGAGAGTTCCGCCATGCCCAGCACCATGAGTCCAACCGAGTTCCTCTCCGCCTGCACCGTGGATCCCGCGGTGCTCGAGCTGCGGCCGGACTACCGGGTCATGCTGGTCGTGATCGACGGCCTGACGCCCGCGTCGGGCTCCCAGACGACCAGCGCGGCCGACGAGCTCATCGCGGCGGCCGAGGCTCACGCGCAGGATCTGCTCGCCGAGTCGCCGGTGGCCGAGCTGCCGCACATCGCAGCGTGGCGGGAGGCGTACCGGGCCTTCGGCGCGAAGCCGCAGCGCACCCGCAACAGTCTCGAGTCCCTCACCCGTCGTGCGGAGCGAGGCCTGCCGCGGGTCAATGCGCTCACCGACATCTACAACGCGATCTCGGTACTGCATCAGATCCCCCTGGGAGGGGAGGATGTCCACCGTTACGACGGCCCTGCCCGCCTGATCCGCGCGACCGGGGATGAGCCGTTCGACACCACTGCCAATGGCGAGACGGTGATCGAGTACCCCGAGCCTGGCGAGGTCGTCTGGTGCGACGGGGCGGGAGTGACCTGTCGGCGCTGGAACTGGCGGCAGGGCCGACGCACCGGCCTGTCCGATCAGACCCGGACGGCGCTATTCATTCTTGACGCGCTGGCCCCGCTCAGTGACGAGCAGCTGACGGCCGCCGCTGACGCGCTTATCGGCGCGTGCTCCGCGCTGGGCGCCGAGGTGAGCGCATCGACGCGCCTGATCAGCGCGCCATAATCGGCCGGCGCACCGGCCGATTCACCTGCAAGCCCGCTTTCCGGCCCGCCTCGGCACCGGGTTTCCGGGACGCGCGGGCCGGTCTCTGCGGGGTGCGTTTGTCATCTCATGCTGTGTCCGCGGCCGGCGGCGGATTCGGGGACTGCGGTCGTTGTAAGGGGGCCGCTCCGAGAGGCTCCCGAGGAGGGTTGCACATGGGAGAGAAGGACATCTCCGGATCGGGATTCGGTTCTCATTGAGATTCCGCAGTTCTGCTCGGATCGTCAAGGGCAGCTGATGTGCTCCCATGTGCGCAGACCCCCCTACGCGCACATGGGAGCACATCAGCTCGTTTTGATGGATGTTGCGAAACAGCAGAAACATGGGGAAAAACGACCTCCGCCCCGTCGGATCGCCTCTCTCCCATGTGCAAGCCGCCTCCATAGTCCCCTTCAGTCCCCTTCGGCAGGCAGGGGCCCCTCCCCGCAGGCGCCTCGCATGCCAGCCAGGGGGTCCAGGGGATACCGGGTCGGCACCGGGCCGACCACCTGCCCGCGCCAGAGCGGCGTCGGCAGGACGACGTGCTCCGGATGGGCTTGAGCACGGCCACCCCGCGCTTGGAGGGGTCACAGGATCCGCGGCTGAGCTCTCACAGTCCGAGTCGGCGCTTCAGGTCCTCGGGCAGGGCGTTCATGGCGTCGGCGACCTCATCGCCCGACCCCGATGCCGCGCTCTCCTGGTCGGGCATGATCCCGTAACCGCCAGAGCCTCCCGCAGGGGCTCCGCCCCCCAGGCCGAAGGCCGAGCCCGCGGCGGGCACCGCAGGTGCGGACGCCCCGCCGGCGTTCCCGGCCTGGGCGGCGGCCTCCCTCTCCTTCGCCTGCCTGGCGGCCTTGGCGGGGTTGCCGGAGCGCCCCTTCTTGCCGCCCTTGCGCCGCTTGCCCTTGGGCGCCTGCCGGGCCTTGGAGCGCTTGCCCATGGAGGGCAGCGACCCCATGCCGGGCATGCCGCCCTCTCCGGCGGCGCCCCCGCCTCCGGAGGCCATGGCCTCCATCATCTTCTTGGCCTGACCGAAGCGGTCCACCAGCTCGTTGACGGCCTGCACGGTGGTGCCCGAGCCCTTGGCGATACGCGATCGGCGCGACCCGTTGAGGATGGACAGGTCCCGCCGCTCCGCCGGAGTCATGGAGCAGACGATGGCCTCGATGCGGTCGACCTCCCGCTCGTCGAAGGTCTCCAGGGCCTCGCGCATCTGCCCCATGCCGGGCATCATGCCCAGCAGCTTCTTCATGGAGCCCATCTTGCGGATCTGACGCAGCTGGGACAGGAAGTCGTCGAGGGTGAACTCGCCGGAGGCGAGCCTGGCGGCGGCGTCCTCGGCCTCCTTCTCATCGAAGGTCCTCTGCGCCTGCTCGATGAGGGTAAGCAGGTCGCCCATGTCCAGGATGCGACTGGCCATGCGGTCGGCGTGGAAGCGCTCGAAGTCCCCCAGGCCCTCGCCGGTGGAGGAGAACAGGACCGGGGCGCCGGTGACCCCGCGCACGGACAGGGCGGCGCCACCGCGGGCGTCGCCGTCGAGCTTGGAGAGCACGACGCCGGTGAAGCCGACGCCGTCGCGGAACGCCACCGAGGTGTTGACGGCGTCCTGACCGACCATGGCGTCCAGGACGAAGAGGATCTCGTGGGGGCTCACGGCGTCGCGGATGCGGATCGCCTGGTCCATCATCTCGGCGTCCACGCCCAGGCGCCCGGCGGTGTCCACCACCACGACGTCGTAGCCGTGGGTGCGCGCCTGCTCCACACCGGTGCGGGCCACCTGAACGGGGTCGCCGACGCCGTTGCCGGGCTCGGGGGCCCACACATCCACGCCGGCGCGCTCGGCGACGACGCTGAGCTGGGTGACGGCGTTGGGCCGCTGCAGGTCGGAGGCGACCAGCAGGACGCGCTTGCGATCCTCGCGCAGCCAGCGGCCGAGCTTTCCGGCCAGCGTCGTCTTTCCGGCGCCCTGGAGACCGGCGAGCATGATGATGGTGGGACCGCGGTCGGCCCAGTTGAGCTCGCGGGACTGGCCGCCGAGGACCTCGATGAGCTCGTCGTTGACGATCTGAACGACCTGCTGGGCGGGGTTGAGGGCCTGGGAGCGGGCGGCGTCCTTGGCCTTCTCGCGCACGGCGGCGGTGAAAGAGCGGACCACCGGCAGGGCGACATCGGCCTCCAGCAGGGCGCGACGGATCTCGGAGACGGTGGCGTCGATATCCGCCTCGGTCAGGCGGCCCTTGCCGCGCAGGGAGTTGAACGAGGCTGTGAGCCGGTCGGAGAGGTTGCCGAACACGCTGAGGTCCTTCCTGGCGCTGGTGGCGCATCGCGGGAACGTGCAGGCATGGGCTGCATGACTGCATGACTGCGCCCCACGATACCGGGAAGGGCGCTTCCGCCTCTCCCCCCGACGCCGAATATGGGCCGAGCGCGTCCCCGTCGGGCAGCTCCGGGTCGCATCGGAGCTAGCCCCGCACCCTGTGTGGTTGAGTTGCACATGGGAGAACGGCGCCTTGGCGATGCAGAAGCGGTCTTTCGTTGTGATTCCAAGTTCTTTGCGAAGACGCCACAACCGGCCGTCAGGCTCCCATGTGCACCTCAGGGGGTCTGCGCACATGGGAACAATGTCTCGGCACCTCGCGAGATCTTACTTCCGCATGATTCCGGGGTTTCGCTCGCCCCAGGCCGCATCTGAGTGTGCAACGGCCCTACCCACGGCCGGCGCGTCCCCTCATATGAGGGGACCGGAACGCCCGAACCGGATCGATCCGCCTCCGCCCCCCCGCTCAAGCGGGCCGAGAGCGGCCTCAGGCGAGCAGGGCGTCGACGAAACCCTCGGGGTCGAAGGGGGCCAGGTCGTCGGCGCCCTCCCCGAGCCCGACGAGCTTGACCGGCACGCCGAGTTCCTTCTGCACGGTCACGACAATGCCGCCCTTGGCGGTGCCGTCCATCTTGGTCAGGACGATTCCGGTGATGCCCACGGCCTCGGAGAAGACCTGCGCCTGTCGCATGCCGTTCTGACCGGTGGTGGCGTCCAGAACCAGCAGGATCTCGCCGACCGGGGCGATCTTGTCCATGACGCGCTTGATCTTGCCGAGCTCGTCCATGAGTCCGGCCTTGTTCTGCAGGCGTCCGGCGGTGTCCACCAGGACGACATCGACACCGGTGCGCGCGGCCTGCTGGGCGGCATCGTAGGCGACCGACGCCGGGTCGGCGCCCTCCTTGTCGGAGCGCACGACCTCGACGCCCACGCGCCGGCCCCAGGTGGTCAGCTGGTCGGCGGCCGCGGCGCGGAAGGTGTCAGCCGCACCCATGACGACTGTTTTGTCCTGCGCAACCAGGACGCGCGCGAGCTTTCCGCAGGTGGTCGTCTTGCCGGTCCCGTTGACGCCCACCATGAGGACGGCGGCGGCCGGGTCGCCCTGGTTCTCGTCCCAGCTCTCCGCGGGAGCGGGCCGATCCAGGACGAGTGAGCGGTCCATGGTCGGGTCGACCAGCTTCAGCAGCTCGGCACGCAGAACGCCGCGGATCGCCTCGGGGTCAGAGGTGTCCAGAACCTTGGCCTGGGTGCGCAGCTCGTCCATGAGCGCGGTGGTGACCTCGATGCCGAGATCCGAGGTCAGCAGCGTGTCCTCGATCTCCTCCCAGTCGGCCTCGGTCAGGTCGCCGCGCGACAGGACCGACAGGACGGCGCGCCCGAAACCGCCAGACCCCGCCAGACGGGCCCGCAGGCGCTGCATGCGCCCGGGGATCGACTCGGGGCGCTCGAGCGTCGGCGCCTGAGGGGCCTGCGCCCCCTCGGATTCCTCAGCTTCCCCAGCACCCTCCTTCTGCTCGGACGGCGGAGCCGGAAGGACGTCGTCGGCACTGGTGGGCTTGTGGGCACTGACCTCGGGGGGCACCTGCCCGCTGCCGCGGCGGCTCGCGACGAACCAGATGCCGCCGATCACGGCGACGACGACGATGACGGCGAGAACGATCATCCAGGGTTCCATGGCTCCATCATGCCCGATGACGCCGGCAGTGGGCAGCCGCCCCCGTCCCGTGAATGAACCCGCGAATGAACCTGGAGGGCACCCGCTCATCGCGTCATTTCAGGTCATTTCAGGTCATTACAGACGACCGTGCTGATGCGGGGGATCCCACATCAGCACGGCGCGCACGTCGGAGTCAGGGAATTCAGGGAGTCAGGACACCGAGACCTGTCCGCCCTTCGCCCGCTGCGACTTGGAGGCCTGGTCGGCCCCCAACTCGGCACGAGCTCTGCGCACCACTGCAGTGGTGCCCTCGGCGGTGGTCATGGCCTTCTCGACGGCCCCGACCAGGCCGGGGAACGAGTCGGTGCGGGTGTAGACGGATGGGCCTTCACGAGTCATGAGATCGTCCAGGCGCACGTCCTGGGGAACGATCTCGACGGGCTCCTCCTTCTCACGGGCGGCCTTGCTGAGATCGCGCAGTCCGGCCCGCCAGGTGGAGATTGGGTAGCGAGTGATAACGAAGAATCCGATGACCGCTAGAGCGGCGATGACGACGACGAGCAGAGGAACGATCATGTCACCCATGTGGTTAATTGTTACCTACGTTTGTCATACCGTCGCTGAGGTCCATGACACGTGTCGCGTGCTCGCAGCGTCTCGTTCGCCGTGTTCGCCCTGGGCGCACGCGGCACATTCGCATGCCGATGACGCACGGGCTTTGTTCGGACTTTCGTCACACATATCTCGTGCCTTAAGACCCTGGCGGTGACCGGCGGTCATGAGATCGTCCTCCCGACCGGCCGCCGGGCGGCGTGAACGACTTCGACCCGCCTCACTCGCCGCCTCACTCGTCCTCCACCATCTCCACCATGCGCTCCTCGAGTTCCGCCGGGTCTCCCCCGGCGGCGAGGATGTCCCGGTACAGGCGCAGCCGATCGAGGTCGAGCCGCGTGTTGCTGGCTCCGCGGCGCCAGTACCCGTAGACCTGGGTCGCCTCCTTGGACAGGCCCAGAGTGCGTCGGCAGTGCCGGCGCACCGGACGCATCTCACCGGACTCGGCGGCGCCCCACACGGAGTCCACGCCGTCCAGATCGAGTGCGGCGAAGGCGCAGTCGAGCGGCTCCTCGACGCGGATCACCTCGACACCGTCGAGCTCGGGGACCTCATCTGAGGGGATCCGCGCGAGCAGGCGCACTCGACCGGGCAGGTCCATGCCGGTCAGTACGCTGACCGCCGCGGGCAGACCCGTGGAATCGACCACCAGCACATGGCTGGTCGCCACCAGGGGGATGCGGTGCTGACGGGGCTGGGAGAGCTCGACGACGTCACCCGGCCGCACGGAGCGGAGCCACAGCATGGCGGGCGAGTCACCCTCGTGGACGACGAAATCGACGGTGATCTCCCTCCGTTCGGGGTCGGCCGTGGCGACCGTGTAGACGCGGGAAGCGGTCACGGGGGCATCGGGAATCCCGTGGAACTCGGCCGACTGGAAGGGAAGTTCGATGCGTATGGCGACGTTGGGGATGCACCAGCGCTCCGCCCACTCCGTCGCCCCCGCCTCCGTATCCGCATCCGCATCCGCATCCGCATCCGCATCCGCATCATCGTCCCGATCGAGGATTCCGTGCACGCGCGTCATATGCGCGGCGCGGCTCTCGATGCCGGTGATCCGCCATCTCACCGGTCGGTCCGCTTGCCGGTCGGGGGATCGCCCGTCATCCGAGGCGCCGCGGGAGTGATTCTTGAGCAGGCTGAGAAGCTGCGCAGCCTCAGCCCTGTCGCTCTCGGGCGACCCATCGTGCTCGCGAGACCCGTGGAACTCCTGGAATCCATAAGACTCTGCAGACTCTGCCATGCTGGACCTCCTTTATGTTAGTCGTCTAACTTTAACTGGGGGTCGAGGCACGTTCAACGCCGCCGAAAAAGGTCGAGGTGACATGCTTGGATCAGGAGGCCGATGATGAACGATCATGTCCCGCAGGGCCGGCGCCGTGGCCGCCCTCCCCTGGTGACGACCGAGCGCATCATCGACGCCGGCATCGCCCTGACGCTGCCCGCATTGAGCATGAGGGGAGTCGCCGAGGCCCTCGGCATCTCCGAGATGACGCTCTACCGGCACGTCGACAACCTCGCCGGCCTGCGCCGAACCGTGGCGCAGGGGATCTGGGCGCGCACGGACTTCCCGGAACCGGACTCCCCAGACCCCCGTCGGGCCCTGCTCGAGCTCGCCGAGGCGATGCGCGCCATGGCCTCGCGCCACCCGGGCATCGGGTCCTGCCTGCTGAACCTGGATCCCGGTTCGGAATTGATCTTCGAGACGATCGAGCACAACCAGAGGGCCTGGGCCGAACGGTACGGATGGGCGCCCGCACGCGCCAGCGTCATCGTGTCCACCGTCACCAGTTGCGCCGTCGCCCTCGGTGAGCTCGCCATCCCCTCAGCCGAGGACGGCAGCGGGACGCCTGGGCCCGCGCCCCTCATCGACGCCGCGCGCTTCCCCACCATCGCAGCGGGGCAGCAGCGCTCCCGCGAACTCGGCGACCTCTTCGCCTGGACCATGGGCAGACTCATCGACGGGCTCCTGAGCAGCGAGGAGCTCTGAGGCGCTCCGGCACTCCGTCGGCCGCGGCTCAGCCCTTGTGCGCCAGACGCTGGCTGATGGCCTTGGTGATCCCGTCGCGCATGCTGATGCCGTACAGGGCGTCGGCCACCTCCATGGTGCGCTTCTGGTGGGTGATGATGATGAGCTGGCTCGATTGGCGCAGTTCGGTGAAGATCTCCAGCAGTCGCTCCAGATTCGTGTCGTCCAGGGCAGCCTCGACCTCATCCATGACGTAGAACGGCGAGGGCCTGGCCTTGAAGATCGCGATGAGCAGTGCCACCGCGGCCAGGGAGCGCTCACCGCCGGACAGCAGCGAGAGCCGTTTGACCTTCTTGCCCGCCGGCCGCGCCTCGATCTCGATGCCTGTGGCGAGCATGTCACCGGGATCGGTGAGCACCAGGCGCCCCTCGCCCCCGGGGAAGAGGCGGTCGAAGACCTCCGCGAACTGGCGCGCCGTGTCCTCGAAGGCGCGGGTGAAGACCTCCTGGACGCGGGTGTCGATCTCCTCGACGATGCGCAGCAGATCCTCGCGCGAGGACTTGAGGTCGGCGAGCTGCTCGGCCAGGAACTGGTGGCGCTGCTCCAGGGCGGCGTGCTCCTCCAGGGCCAGCGGGTTGACCTTGCCCAGGCGGGCCAGGTCTCGACTGGCCCGCGCCAATCGCCTCTCCTGCTCGGCGCGCACATACGGGCGCCCCGGATCAGCGGCGGCCCGGCGGTCCGCCGCGCCGTCATCGTCGGTGCCGTCAGCGCCTTCAGTGCCGTCGGTGCCGTCGCCCCCGGAGACTGCGGCGTCCCCGTCCGCGCCCCCATCCTCAGCCGTGGCGGGGACGAGCATATGCGGCCCGTACTCCTCCACGAGCGGCTCCAGCTCCAGCCCCAGCTCATTCATGGCGCGCTCGGCCAGGGACTCCAGGCGCATGCGCTGCTCGGCACGGGCGACCTCATCGCGGTGGGCCGCATCGGTGAGCTGTGACAGCTCCGCGGCCAGGGCATCCAGCTCGGCACGGACCTCGCCGGTCGCGGCGCTCGCCTCCGCCCGCTCGGCCTCGATCCGGGCTCGTTCTCCCTGGGCCTCCTCGATCCAGGCCCGGGCGGCATCGACGGCGGCGCGGGCCTGATCGCGCACGCGGGAGGCGACGGCCAGTTGAGCGGCCCGACGCGCCTCGGCCCGCTCGGCGGCGGCTCGCGCCTCCCGCTCGCGGCGGG
>ERZ773004.938-NODE-938-length-16075-cov-17.813670_pt1 | contig 16075 bp, 10 predicted proteins | sample MGYA00580667_ERZ773004 | MGnify/ENA primary metagenome ERZ773004 (study PRJEB29015, sample SAMEA2737963) | human oral metagenome | biome: human oral; feature: human-associated habitat; material: dental | place: China | collected 2123 ... | reverse complement strand
TCCTACATGAGGCACCGAAGACACTTCGCGGGCACCTTGACATGAGGCACCCCGCGGCGTCACGTCTTGGGCAGCAGTACCCACAGCACTCACGCCCTCGCCCGGCGATCCCGGCGATCTTGAGCCCCGGAGAGGAACGGCCGCCGCAGGCGGGTCCCGCCCCCCCCGAACCGATCTCGGTGCGGAGTACGACCGATCTCGACGCAAGGGCCTCGACCGACTCGGCGGGCTCAGCCCCCGTACACCTCGGGGCGCAGCGTTCCGATGAAGGAGAGGTTCCGGTACTCCTCGGCATAATCCAGCCCGTAGCCCACAACGAATTCGGTGGGGATGTCGAAGCCGACGTACTTGACGTCCACCTCCACCTTGGCCGCTTCCGGTTTGCGCAGGAGCGCCGCGATCTCAACACTGGCGGCCCCTCGGCTCGACAGATTGCCCACCAGCCACGACAGCGTCAGTCCGGAGTCGATAATGTCCTCCACAATGAGGACATGACGACCGGTCAGGTCGGTGTCGAGATCCTTCAGGATGCGCACCACGCCACTGGACTTGGTTCCAGACCCGTAGGAGGACACGGCCATCCAGTCCATGGGCGCACTGCGGTGCAGACGCCGTGAGAGATCGGCCATGACGTAGACCGCTCCCTTGAGCACGCCGACCAGCAGCAGGTCCCGCCCCTCGTAGTCGGCATCGATCCGGGCGGCCATCTCATCAAGGCGTTGAGCGATCTGCTCCTCGGTGATGAGGACCTGCGCGAGGTCGGGTCCCATGTCCGCGGCGTCCATGTGCGCTCCTCAATGTGCGTAAGCGGTCGTAAGCGGTGCTAAGCGGTTGCCGGCACCGCCAAGCCTGCCATAACGCGACCGCCCTCGCCCTTCACGGTCAGATCACAGTCCGAGGCGCTCGATCCACTGATCGGGCCGGGCGAGCTCACCCGGCCGGGGCAGATGATCCGGCGCGGCCCACACCGCATTGAGTCCCGCATGGCCCACCCGCGCCACGACCGCGCGCACGAAGGCCGCGCCGTCGGCGTACTGGGCCTCCTTGGCTTCCATGCCGATCATATGGTGCAGCAGCGACCCCGAGCCCGACCCGGGCCCGACGCCGCCGGCATCACCGGCATCGCGGCGCGTGCGGGCCAGCACGGCGCGCAACCGGTGGACCGAGGGCATACGGCTGGGATCGACGGCGTCGAGGACCGCTTCCGCATGCCCCTCCAGCAGCGTCAGGAGCGCGACGACGCGCGCCAGCGCGGCCCGCTCGGACGGTTCGAGGAGACCGCCGAGCAGGAGGGCGGCCGGTTCGGACGGGCGCCCATCCGCGCTCCGCGCACGTGCGGCGGCCCGGGCGAGTCGGGCGCACCGCTCCGCCCTGCCGGAAGCCGTGCGCCGGCTCGCGTCAACGAGTCCGCGCACGACCGCGCCCAGTTGAGCGACAAGGTGCTCGGCCAGCCACGGCGCGGCGCTCAGCTGGATCAGATGCGTGGCCTCGTGGAGCGTGATCCAGGCGGGCAGGTCGAGGACATCGAGGTCGAGCCGCTGCCGGATCGCCAGAACGTTGGGCGCCACCAGGAGCAGCCGGGCGCCGGGTCGGGTGCCGGCGGAGGCTCCGAGCGGGGGCAGGACCTGGCCGAGGAGCCGGGTGGACATGTATCCCAGGACGGCGCCGACGTGGGCGGTGGCGAGTGCACGCGTGCCGCGACCGACGTCGGGAGCGGCGATACCCCTATCCCCCATATTCCTCATGAGCCCGCGCAGCCAGGCCGCTGAGGCGGTCATGAGGCCCGTGCGGTCCACCACCAGGACCTCGGCCGTCGCGGCCGCGTGCCGGGCGGCATCGGGCAGACCGGTGATACGGCCGGCCCAGGGCGTAGCGCCGACGATGCTGCGGTGCAGCAGGGCGACGGTCGCGCGGCGGGTTGCCGTGGGCACACGCGGACCCGCGGGAACGGCGAGGCGCGCCAGGCGCACGGCGGCGTCCCAGTCGACGAGGTCGGCGGCGGTCGGCGCGGAAGCGGTACTCGGGCTCACCCGCCTATTGTCCCCGCTGATCATCCTGTAACCATCTCGGCCGCCTCGGCTATGTCGGCTGTTTCTGCTGTCTCAGCTCGACTGTCTCGGCTCGGCCGCCTCAGCCGCTGCAGCCGCAGTCGGCCAGTGGAATCACGAAGTCGTTGTCGATCGCCGTGCGCGCCGAGGTCAGACCACCGTCCTCGAAGTCGTCGACGATCACCGCGAAGGCCAGCTGCCGCCCATCCTTGGTCACGACCGTCCCCGTCAAGGATGCGGTGGTGCCCAGGGACCCGGTCTTGGCGCGCACGGTCCCCGCGCCCCCGACTCCCTCGAACCGATCCCCCAGCGTGCCGTCCAGCGCCCCCACGGGCAGGTCGGTGAGCAGCGTCCGCCCGACGGTGCCGCCGTCGGCGCCCGCGGATCGGGCGATGATCTGCGCCAGGAGCCGGCTGGAGACCTTGTCCCCCAGCGCCAATCCCGAGCAGTCGAGCATGGTGACGCCGGTGGTGTCGAAACCGTCGGTCCCCAGCTGGGCGAGCACGGCCCCGGTGGCCCCCTCGAAGGTGGCCTCCCGGTGCGCGTCGATGGCGACCAGGCGCCCCTCGACCTCGGTCATGGTGTTGTCGGAGGTCTTCAGGGATACGGATAGGACATCGGCCAGGGGCGCGGACTCGACGGAGGCGAGCTCGGAGGCGTCCGAAGAGGCGGCGCCCCGTGTGACGTCGCCCGTCACCGCGACGCCCGCGGCCGTGAGCTGGTCGGAGAAGGCCTTCGCGGCCTCCATCGCGGGGTCGCTCGGATAGGCGCCGCTGTGGGAGTGGGCGGTGACGTCGAGCATGATCGGCTGGATCGGGGCGACCCAGGCCTGATTGCCGTCCTCCCAACTGCTGTTCCAGCTGGGGCCGGTGAACAGGGTGTCGTCCAGGGCGACGCTGACGCTGGTGACGCCCTTGTCCTTCAGGGCCTCGGCGGTGCTGCGGGCGAGGTCGCCCAGGCCCGCGTGCCCCACGGTGGCGCTCGGATCTCCGGCGTCGGCCGCCAGCAGCACATCCCCGCCGCCGACCAGTGTGACGGTTCCTCCCGACACGACCGCCTTGGTCGTCAGCGTGTGATCGGGGCCGAGCACCGACAGCGCCGCCCAGGCGGTGAGGACCTTGTTGGACGATGCCGGCGTGAGCGCGCTCCCCCCGTTGACGTCGAGCAGGGTCTCGCCGGTGGCGACGTCGATCACGGTGGTGGCGGTCGTGCCCTTGCCGACCATGGGATCCGAGGCCAGCGTGGAGGCCATGGAGTTCAGCGCCGCGGCCGTGGGGGCCGGCGCATCGGCATCGAGCCCCGACGGCGTCCCCGACTCCTCCGCCGGCGGCGACGGCGTGGGGTAGGGCTGCGGACGATAGGAGCTGGAGGCCGCGCTCAGCGGCCCCGGAACGAGGTCGAGGGAGTCGGCGAGCCCGTAGTAGGCACTCGCGACGGCGAGCGTGGCGACAGTGAGCGCCGCGATCTGAGCCTTGCGCACATCTCCTCCAATGGGTTGGCCCACAGGTCGGACGGCCCCACGGATGCGACCGGGACCCCGCCGCGGGGAACCGGGCCGTAGGATGTCCCGCAGGAGCGCCGTCGTAGGCCACACTAGTGCCACTGGGACGGCTGAAGCCGATACTACTGTAAGGAGAGACCCGTGGAGTTCGACGTCACGATCGAGATCCCCAAGGGCAACCGCAACAAGTACGAGGTGGATCACGCCACGGGCCGCATCATGCTGGACCGCATGCTGTTCACCTCGACGCGATACCCGGATGACTATGGCTTCATCGACGGCACGCTCGGCGAGGACGGGGATCCGCTCGATGCGCTGGTGCTGCTGGAGGAGCCCACGTTCCCCGGCTGCCTCATCCGCTGTCGCGCCCTGGGCATGTTCCGCATGCGCGACGAGAAGGGCGGCGACGACAAGGTCCTGTGCGTCCCGTCCGCGGATCAGCGCGCCTCCTGGCGCACCGACATCGAGGACGTCTCCGAGTTCCACCGCTTGGAGATTCAGCACTTCTTCGAGGTCTACAAGGACCTCGAGCCCGGGAAGAGCGTGGAGGGCGCTCACTGGGTCGGCCGCGAGGAGGCCGAGGAGGAGATTCGGCGCTCCTACGAGCGCGAGGCCGAGCGGATCGCCCGCGAGAGCCCCGAGAGCTCCGAGAACCACTGACCACCCCTGCCCCTGGCCGGCCCTGACCGGCCCTGGCCGGTCCTGAATCTGACCTGCCCTGACCGCTCCCGCGCACCCCTTCGCCGAGATCGGTCGCATTCCGGCTCGAGATCGGTCGCACTCCGCCGCGAGATCGGTCCACTTCCGCGTCGAGATCGGTCGAGTTTCCACGGGTCTGCTGCTCTCCGATGGTTCCGAGGTGCGGCATGTGGCTTTCGCCCTCGAGCTCGTCGTGCGCGCCTCGACGTCGGGTTGGCCGGGCTGAGCCGGACCGATCTCGAGCCGGAACCGGACCGATCTCAATGCGGGGCGTGGCGGGTGTGCCTGGCGGGCGTCGGTCGTCTTCGATGTTGCACATGGGAGGCTGGGGCCCCTGTAGGGCGGGGGCTGTTTTTTGTTGGAATGACGGGATCTTCCGGTGATAACTGTGTGTGGCGGTCGGGCTCCCATGTGCGGTCAGGGGGGTCTACGCACATGGGAACAGGACCGCGACCACTACTGATAGTGCTGTTCCGCATGATTCCGCGGTTCCCACCGACGCCGGATGCACGCGAATGTGCAACACCCACCACCCCCGGCGGACAAAAGCCATGAGGACGCCGGCAGAGCCACCCCCACGGCTATCCAGCCCACACGACCCCCAACCCCGAAAACCACCACACCCCACACACGCACCCCGTCCCAGGTGCCCTGACACACCACAACCCCAACGCAAAACCGGACCGATCTCGACGCGGAGAGCGACCGATCTCGAACCGGAAGCGGACCGATCTCGGCACGGGTTACGACCGATCTCGACGCGGAGAGCGACCGATCTCGAACCGGAAGCGGACCGATCTCGGCACGGGTTACGACCGATCTCGAGCCGGAGAGCAACCGATCTCGGCGCGGAACCGAACCGATCTCGGCGGAGTTCGGCTCGCAGGCCTGACTAGCCCCGGCGGACCCCGCCGAGACGACGTCGCCCCCTGCCTCAAGAGAGGCAGGGGGCGACGCGTCGGTGCTTCACAGCCGGCGCTGCCGGGGCGCGAGTCCGCAGCCCGTCAGGGGCGCACGGCGTAAGGCATGATGTCGGCGTAGCGCATCTCGGTGATACGAACGGGAATGCCGAAGGTCGGAGCCTCGATCATCTGATCGTCGCCCAGGTAGATGGCGACGTGGTAGATGCCCTCCTGGCTGCCGTCGGAGGACCAGAAGACGAGGTCGCCGGGCTGCGCATCAGCCAGATCGACCTGCTCGCCCTCTCCGTACTGCACACGCGAGGAGTGCGTGAGGTCCACCCCTGCGGACTGGTAGGCGAGCATCGTCAGACCGGAGCAGTCGACGCCGTCGAATGATTCACCGGCCCACACGTAAGGCACACCGAGGTACTCCTGGGCCGCGGCGATGGCGGTGTCGGCACCCGCGCCGTAGACGTGCTCGGGCTCCGGGGCCGGCTCCTCCGCATCCTCCTCGGGCTCCGGGGCGGGCTCCTCGGCGTCCGGCTCGGGTTCAGCGGCCGGCGCCTCGGGGGTCTGCTCGGGCTCCGGGGCCTGAGTCGGCTCGGCCGTCGGCTCAGCGCTCGGCGTGGGCTCCGGGGTCGGCTCAGCACTCGGCTTGGCGGATGGCGTCGGCCCGGCCGTCGGCCCAGCAGTCCGTGTGGGCTCGGAAGTCGGCTCCGCAGTCGGAGTGGGGGCGGGAGTGGGGTCATTGGTCGGCCCGGCGCTCCGCGTGGGTTCGGCAGTGGGCTCGGCGCTCCGCGTGGGCTCAGGGACCTGGGTCGGCTGCGCAGATGGCTCTGCAGTCGGCTCAGCGCTCGGCGCACCAGTCGGCGTCGCCCCGGACGTCGGCTCGGTCTCAGCGGTCGGCGAGGCCGATGCCGTCGGCACGGCCTCCCCGGGGTCCTTAGGAGCCGAGGACGAAGCGGGAACCCCTACGGCCTCCCTGGCGGCCGACTCCTCACGGGCCTTGCGCTCGGTCTCGACCTTGTCCTGGTACTTGACCTCGAGCTCATAGGTCGTGTTGCGCTGCACGGCCAGCTTCGTGATGAGGCCGGACCGCTTAGTCTCGGTCTCCGTGACGGCCGTCTCCGCCGTCGTCACCGCAGTGGTGGCGGTGTTCTTGGCGTTCTCCGCCTCGGTGGCCGCAGTCTGCTTGTCGGTGACCTTCTGATCGGCCAGCGTCTGCGCGGTATCCGCGGCCGCCTGACAGGCCTCGACCTTCTGCACCCGGGAATCGGCGCTGGCCCCGATGCTCTCCAGGGTGACGCTGACATCGGAGATGTCCCCCATCGACTGAGTCGTCAGGAACGGGGCCAGAGCGTCGAGCGGGCCGGTGTTGCCCTCCTCATAGGTCTGGGAGACGACGGCGCCCAGCTCCACCCGCGCCGCACTGACGTCCGCGGCCGCGTCGATGGCGGTCTGCTGAGCGGTCTCGGCGTCCGAGGTGGCGGTCTCGAGGTCGTTGACCGCCACGAGGTAGTCCTCCGTGGCCGTTTGGGCGGTCAGCCGAGCCGAGTCGAGATCGACATTGAGCTGGCTGAGCTGGGCTTCGAGGTCGGCGATCGACGTGGATGCGCCGCCCTCAGCCGTCTTGGACTGGTCGACATCCTGCTGCGTCACTTCGTCGGCAAGGGCAGTGGGGCTCACCGACGGCATGAGCGCCACAGTGAGGGTGAGGGCGGCCAGAGCAGTACCGAAGCGCTCACCGGTCAGCCCAGTGAGGCGCACGGCACCGCGCGGTCGCCGCGTGCGATGGGTCAGGCTCACAAGTTCTCCGTCATGTCATGGCGCGTCGCTTTGATGGACGCGTCCTGGATCAATGAGCACAATAGTCGCACGAGCCCCACAGAGAAACAAGCACATCAGGTTTCACACCAGTAACACCGCCCGGAATCCCTGTTCTCACCGCAATCCCGCGACGACGCACCCTCCGAGCCGTCGCGATGAGTTCCCTCACAAGGCCCGGGCGAGGCCGTGCGAACTGCTAGCGAGTTGTGCGCGGGCGCCAGTGGTGGAACCGGGATGCCGATGCGGATCGCTCCCGCTACGGTGAGCGCAGCGCGCCCGGCCGCCCGCGCGAACCCGCGCACCCCAAGCGAACCCGCGCAACCCAGGCAACCCCACGCGAAGGAGCCCCACATGCCCACCGGCACCACCCCTCCCACCGCCGCCGACCCGCAGGGGTGGCGCTTCGAGACCAAGCAGGTCCAGGCCGGGCACACCCCCGACGCCGTCACCGGAGCGCGGGCGATCCCCATCTACCAGTCGACGTCCTTCGTCTTCCCCGACGCCGCCGAGGCCGCCGACCGCTTCGCCCTGCGCTCGCTGGGCCCGATCTACACGCGCCTCGACAACCCCACCAACCAGACCGTCGCCGCCCGCATCGCCGCGCTCGAAGGCGGGGTGGGCGCGCATCTGGTGGCCTCCGGCATGGGCGCCGAAACCCTGACCTTCCTCACGCTCGGCGGCGCGGGCAGCTCCATCGTGGCCTCGCCATCGCTGTACGGCGGCACCATCAACCTCCTGACCCACACCCTGCCCGAGCTCGGAATCACCACGCACTTCGTGGAGGACCCGGCCGACCCCGCCTCCTGGACCGCCGCGGCCGACGAGACGACCACCTGCTTCTTCGGCGAGTCGATCCCCAACCCCAAGGGGGACATCCTCGACATCGAGCCCATCGCCGCGGCCGCGCACGCCCTGGGCGTTCCGCTCGTCGTGGACAACACCATGGCCTCGCCCTACCTGACCCGGCCCATCGAATGGGGCGCCGACATCGTGGTGGAGTCGGCCACGAAGTTCCTGGGCGGCCACGGCTCATCGGTGGCCGGCGTCATCGTCGATTCGGGCAACTTCGACTACGCCGCCCATCCCGAGCGCTTCCCCGGCTTCAACACCCCCGACCCCTCGTACAACGGACTCGTCTACGCCCGCGACCTCGGGGTGGACGGGGCGATGGGCGCCAACCTGGCCTTCATCCTCAAGGCCCACACCAGGGGGCAGCGCGACTTCGGCTTCGCCGCCAGCCCATTCAACGCCTTCCTCCTCGCCCAGGGCGTCGAAACGCTGTCGCTGCGCATGGAGCGTCACGTCGACAACGCCCTGGCGGCGGCCCGATGGCTTCAGGACCGTCCCGAGGTGGCCGAGGTGCGCTACTCCGGCCTGGAGTCCAGCCCGTACTACGACCTGCACCGCAGGTACTGCCCGCGCGGCGCCGGCAGCGTCTTCGCCTTCGACCTGGCCGGCGGACGCGAGGCGGGGGCGGCCTTCATCGACGCCCTGAGCCTGTTCTCCAACCTCGCCAACATCGGCGACGTCCGCTCGCTGTGCGCCCACCCGGCGACCACGACCCACTCCCAACTCGACGACGCCGGCCTGGCCAAGGCGGGCATCAACGCCGGCACGGTGCGCCTGAGCATCGGCATCGAGCACATCGACGACATCATCGCCGACCTCGAGCGGGGCCTGAACGCCGCCGCGCGCTAACGCGCCGCTGCCCACCCGCGCCGAGATCGGTCCGCTTCCGCCGCGAGATCGGTCGAACTCCGCCGCGAGATCGGCCCCACTCCGGCTCGAGATCGGTCCCACTCCGCCGCGAGATCGGTCCCACTCCGGCTCGAGATCGGTTCTTCGGACCGATCTCGACGTCGCCCCCTCGGACACCCGGAAGCCGGCATCCCAGGAATCGGGAACCGCGCCCCATCGCGATACGATGACGGCCATGAGCTCGCCACCTCCCGCCCCCGGCGTCGGCACTGCGGCCCTCAAACTCGTGGACCGCAAAGCGGGCTCCCCCACCGGCGCATGGCGTCCCGGCGACGACCCCGGCCACCGCCGCTTCGTGGAGATCGGCGACCTGCCCCTGGAGTCCGGCGAGGTTCTGCCCGACACCCACCTCGCCTTCGAGACCTGGGGCGAGCTGACCCCCGAGCACGACAACGCCGTCCTGGTCCTGCATGCGCTGACCGGCGACTCCCACGTCACCGGCGAGGCCGGCCCCGGCCACCCCACCCCGGGCTGGTGGAGCGCCCTGATCGGCCCCGGCCGGGCCATCGACACCGACCGCTACTTCGTCGTCGCAGCCAACATCCTGGGCGGGTGCCAGGGCTCGACCGGCCCCTCCTCCATCGCACCCGACGGCCGCCCCTGGGGCTCGCGCTTCCCATGGCTGACCACACGCGATGCCGTCGCAGCCGAGACGCGCCTGGCGGACGCCCTGGGAATCGATGCCTTCCACCTGGTCGTCGGCGCCTCTCTGGGCGGGCACCGCGCCATCGAATGGGCCGTCAGCCACCCGCAGCGGGTACGCAACCTGGTGCTCGTGGCCACCGGCGCCTCGACCACCGCCGACCAGCTCGCCTGGTGCCACCTCCAGGAGCTCGCCATCGTGGCGGACCCCTTCTTCTTCGACGGCGACTACTACTCCCACGCCGTCGGCCCCGTGCGGGGCCTGGGCCTGGCCCGGGCGCTGGCGCACACGACCTACCGCAGCGCCGCCGAACTCGACACCCGCTTCGGACGGGCCCATCAGGGCGAGGAGGACCCCGCCGTCGGCGGCCGCTACCAGATCGAGTCCTACCTCGACTACCACGCCGGCAAGCTGCTGGCCCGCTTCGACGCCAACACCTACCTCATCGTCACCCACTCGATGATGGTCCACGACGTCGGCACCGGGCGGGGAGGCATCCAGGCCGCGCTGAGCACCGTCACCGCCCGCACCCTCGTGGTCGACGTCGATTCCGACCGCCTCTTCCAGCCGGCCCAGGCGGAGGAGCTCGCAGACGGCATCCCGGGAGCCCATCGCGAAACCGTGCACTCGTTGCACGGGCACGACGGCTTCCTCATCGAGACCGGCCAGATGGAGGCCGTCCTGCGCCGTTTCCTGGCCGAATCGGAAGCCGAGGCATGAGCGAGCCCGCTTCGGCCCCGGCTCCGCCGCTCGCTCCGGCCCCTGCACCGACCGACGTCTGGGGCCCCGACGTGCTCGGCCCCGGCTTCGAGGCGCGCACGCTCGAGCTCCTGCCCGACGAGGAGGACGACGGTGCCGTCGCCACGCTGGTGCGGCACGTGCCGGCCTCGGACCCCGCCGCCCTGCCGGGCACCCCGACGACGCCGACCTTCGCCCTGCTCTACCTCCACGGCTGGAACGACTACTTCTTCCAGACCGAGCTGGCGCGCCAGATCTCGCGCCTGGGCGGAGCCTTCTACGCCCTGGACCTGCGCCGCTACGGGCGTTCCCTGCGCGAGGGGCAGATGCCGGGGTGGATCACCTCGCTGACCGACTATGACGAGGAGATCAGCCTGGCCTTGGCGGCCATCCGCTCCGAGCGCGGTTGGGAGACCGACGTCGTCATGTGCGGGCACTCCGCCGGCGGACTCACCGCCTGCCTGTGGGCCGACCGGCACCCCGGGGCCCTGACGGCGCTCATGCTGAACTCGGCGTGGCTGGAGCTCCAGGGATCCGAGCTGGTGCGCATGGTCGGCGAGCCGGTGCTCAGGACGCTGGCGCGGCGAGACCCGCGCATGTCGATCCCCACGCCCACCTATGCGCCCGAGACCCTCTTCTGCATCACCGACGGTTGGAAGGAGCGCGACGGCGAACTGCCGGATCCCGCCTGGGCGGAGGATCCCTACGTCACCGGCTGGCATATCGAGCCCGGGTGGTCGTTCCTCCCCTCGGCCCCGATCCGACCCGGCTGGCTGCTGGCCATTCTGGCCGGGCAGGCGCGCGTGGCCGCCGGGCTCGACATCCGCTGCCCCGTCCTGTCGATGGGATCGGCGCGCAGCCACCTGGGAGTGACGTGGACCGAGGACTCGCGGCGGACCGACACGATCGTCGATGCCGACGGGACGGCCCGCCGCGCCATCGGATTGGGCAAGCTCGTGACGGTGGCCCGCTTCGACGGCGGCGTGCACGACCTGGTGCTGTCGGCTCCGCCCGTGCGAGAGCAGGTCTTCTCTGCCATGCGGCGGTGGCTCGGCGGCTACGTCCTGCGCTGAGCCGCTCATTTTTGCCGAGATCGGTCGTAACCCGTGCCGAGATCGGTCCGGTTCCGCGTCGAGATCGGTCGTATTCCGAGTCGAGATCGGTCCACTTCCGCCTCGAGATCGGTTCGGTTTTGTGTTGGGGCTGTGGTGTGTCAGGGCATCTGGGACTGGGGTGCGTGTGTGGGGTGTGGTGGTGTCTGGTGGTGTGGTTTTCGGGGTTGGGGGTCGTGTGAGGTGGGCTGGATGGCCGTGGGGGTGGCTCTGCCAGTGTCCTCGTGGCCTTCGTGTACCGGGGGTGGTGGGTGTTGCACATTCGCGTGCACTCGGCGTCGGTGGAAACCGCGGAATCATGCGGAACAGCAATGTCGGTAGCGGTCATGGTCCTGTTCCCATGTGCGTAGACCCCCCTGACCGCACATGGGAACCCGACGACCACAGGCGACGCTCACTAGAGAAGCCCGTCATTCCAACAAAAAACAGCCCCCGTCCCGCAGAGGCCCCAGACTCCCATGTGCAACATCGAAGACAACCACACCCACCACGCCCCACACTGCGATCGGTCCGATTAAACCCGACCCACCCGACGTCGAGACGCGCACGACGAGCTCGAGAGCGAAAGCCACATGCCGCACCTCAGAACCGCCAGCGAAAAGCAGATCCGCGGAACCGGACCGATCTCGACGCGGGCTACGACCGATCTCAAGCCGGAACCGGACCGATCTCAATGCGGAACTCGACCGATCTCGCGACGGAGAACGACCGATCTCGACGCGGAGTACGACCGATCTCGAGGCGGGTGTCAGGCGGCCTACGTAATCCCCAGGCGACGACCGAGCCACTCCATCTGGTCCGCCATCGCCACCGACCACGTTGCCCAGGTGTGCCTGCCGGCGTAGTCGCGCTGCGAGACGCTCATGCCCGCCTGCGTCGCGGCGTCCGCCAGCACGGGCGCCACGGGCGCGTACTCCTCGTCGTCGCGCCCGACGGACACGATCCCCTCCACGCCGGCGTACCGGCCCGCCGGTGCTGCCGCCATGATCGAGAGCGGGTCGTTGGCCTCATAGGCCGCCCGATCGCCGTCGAAGCCCACCTCCACCGTCCGCTCCTCGGAGCCCAGGCTCGGATGCTCCTCCGCGCTCATCGCCAAGAAAGTCGGGTACACCTGCGGAGACCGGCTGACCACCTGCAGCGCGCAGGTCCCGCCGTTGGACAGCCCCGCGACCGCCCAGTGCGAGGGATCGGGGTCCACCTGCAGGTTGTCGCGTATCCAGGCCGGAACGTCGCGCTCAAGATAGGTCGCCACCCTCCCGCCGCGCACGGTGTCGGAACACAGGGGGTTGCGGTAGGGAGTGCCGAGCAAGTCGGCGACCACGACCACCGGCGCCAGGCCGTCGTGCGCCTCCGCGTAGGCGTCGAGCGTGTCCTTGAGGGCGCCCAGCTCGTACCAGTCCGAGGGGCTTCCGGGCTGCCCCGTGAGCGCAACGACCACCGGCAGGGCCGGCCGCTGCTCCGTCAGATAGGCCGGCGGAAGGTAGATCACGGCGTCCCGGGGCTTGAAACCCCGCGTACCGGACTGGTCGCCCGCGGGAATCTCCGCCGTGACCACCTCGCCGTGCGCGGGCATGTCGCCGGGGGCGCTCCACGAAGCCGCCAGCGGCCCCTCGCCCCGCTGCGGGGCCCGGGGATGACCCGCCGCTGCGGGCAGCGCGGCCAAGGGCGTCGTCGCCACGCCCATGCCGAACACCGCCGCCAGCGTGGGGAAGGCCGCGAAGAACGCATTGATGGCCAGGAAGGCCGTCGCCACCGTCGCCGCGATGCTCGTGCCCGATCCGACCACGCGCACCAGCCGCCGCTTCCACTGATGCACGCGATCACGGTCCGCCTGGGCGCTGCCGCCCAGCAGCACCTGGACGATCACGGTGACGGACAGGCCCACCCAGAGCCACACCACCGTCTTCACGCCATCGGCCACCGGCCGCCACACCAGATCCACCGCGCCCCAGCTGATCAGGGCGACCCCCAGCCCCGCCGCCGGCGCCGCCAGCTGACGGCGCCAGGGCAGGTGACGGGTCCACGCCGCCCACAGGACGAGGGCGAGGACGGCGATGAAGGCCAGGCACGCACCGCCCAGCCACGGCTGGCGCAGATGAACCGCGCCGAGCACCCCGGCGAGAGCCTCAATCATGCGCCACGAGCACCTGAGCGAAACGCGCCGTCTGGGCCGGCGTCAGGTCGGGCACATACGCGCGCCCGATCGCGACGCCGACGGCGGCCAGGTCCACGACGTCGGGCACGGCCAGATACATGGGAACCTTGCGCGGTTTGAACTTCCGCTTGAAGGCGTGCAGCGATCCGAAGCCGTAAGCGGGCTCGAGCAGCGAGGCCAGCAGATCCAGCAGCGGGTCGAAGCGGGAGGCGCCGACGTCGTCGGTCCCGTCCCCGGTCAGGTCGCCGGAGGTTCCGGAACGGGCCAGCGGCGCCCCCGACAGCGAGAGCACCTCCAGCCCCTCGGCCTGGGCGTCCTGGGCGGCGCGGGCGATGAGGAACTCGATGGCCGGACGCCAGCCGCCCTCCCGACGGCGCATGAGATCCAGGGTCAAGCCGATCACCTCGCCGTTGCGATGCACCGGCATCCAGGAGGTCACCGCGTGGACGGTTCCGCTCTCGTCGACGGCGAGCAGCAGTCGCGTGTCGTCGTCGTCGATCTCATTCAGGCCGCCGAGCGTGAAGCCCATCTCGGGCAGGGCCTTCTCCCCGACCCAGCCCTGAGAGATCGCGCGAATCTGATCACGGCGCCCCTCCGGGGCGGTGCGCCACGTCGTCCACTCCGCGGTGATGCCCTCACGGCGCGAGTGGTTGAGGGCGGTGCGCACGTCCTGGAACGCCTTGCCCTTGAAAGCGAGATCGGGCAGGTCGATGACGGCCTCCTCTGCGACCTGCAGAACCGTCCACCCCTGCTCGCGGGCGGCGAGCATGGTGGGCTCGTGCACGGAGTACAGGGCGGGCACCAGTCCGGCATCGGTGGCGAAGGCGGTGAAGCCCTCGACCGCGGCCTTGGCCCCCTCGGGTCCGGAGGCGACGGGGTCCCCCAGCGTCAGGGCGACCCCGGATCCGGCGCGATAGGCGAAACCGGTGCGCCTGTCATCGGCGATCCACGCTTCATTGCCGGGCCAGCTGAGCATCCAGCCCAGCGTGCCCGCGCCGCGCGCCCGCACCAGGGCCACGAGGTCCTCGTGGTTGACGCTGGGGGTGATCGCGGGCTTGGTCAGGGCCGCCCAGGTGCACACGACGGCGATACTCCAGGCGAGGATGGGGAAGAACCAGGCGGCGAGGCCCGCGAGGGGGCCTATCGGCTCGAGCGGAGGCGGGAGGATCAGGCCCTCGGCGGAGGTCGGCAGGAGCCGCACGAGGAAGTCGATAGCCAGGTCCATGGGCGTGGCGACGGCCTCGAAGCTCCGTCGCACGGTCACGCCCAGGCCCACGCTGGCCACCGCGCAGATGAGGGCGCCGACCGCCCAGGTCCCGACCGCCTTGCGCACGACCCCGGCACGGGTGTGCAGCCCCAGGTGTTCGCGGTTCCACACGACCAGCAGCACGATGCCGAGATTGAGCATGACCGGCACGGCGATGTGGTAGGGCTCGCCCCAGGAGCCGGATGAGGTGGCGATGACCACCGGACCGGATGTGTTGTCGGCAGCGGTGTCGCCATCGCTGACCGCCAGGGCGTTGACCGACATGATCGAGCACAGTGCCAGGAAGCTCTGAAGGAGGATCGTGCCCAGGGCGGCTGCGCGACGCCCTCGGCGCAGACCGTCGGCCAGGGCGAGCTGGAGGAGGAGCGGCATGAGGCTGAGGATGACGGCTCCGGTGGCCGGCTGCGGGCCCTCGGGCCCCGGGACGACGCCGTAGCGGACGCTGGCCAGCGGACCGAAGTCCGTGTGCGTGACGGTGGCCAGCGTCAGTGTGAGCGTCCAGCAGGCGACGAGCAGCGACAGGAGATTCCGGGACGATCTGCGCGTGCGCGCCAACCGCACCGCGGAGACCGACCTGCGCCAGGCGACCATTCCCAGGAGCAGACCCGCGACGGCGGTGGCGAGGCGGGCGAGGGCGCCCGGAGTCCCGGTGACGGCGGTCTCCACGGCGAGGAAGACGAGGACGCCCACGCGGGTGCGGCGGCTCCAGGTGTGGTTCATCAGCTCCGTCGAGGCGAGCAGGGGGCCCAGGAGGAGGAGCGGCGCTCCCGAGATCTGGTAGTGGTTCGTGGCGTGGCCCCATGTGGGTGCGACGGCGCTGATGAGAGGGTGGGCGACAAGGGCGATGCCGACGCCGATCGCATGCGGAAGGAAGGCTGCCAGGACGAGGCGTCGGCGACCGATGAACCGCTCGAGGGCGATGCCGGCGGTGAGCAGGGTGAGGGCCCCTATCAGGGGGCTGAGGCGGGTCGCGCCCGCCCAGGCGGTCAGCAGACTCCACAGGCGCAGCGGATGGGAGAGGTCGGCCGCAAAAGGGTTGCTCAGGACATGCAGAGGCGAGGCGTGGCCGATAGCGGCCAGTACTGCCGTGCTGAGCATGAGGAGAGCCGCGAGTGCGGAGGAGACGCGTCCGCTGCGCAACCAGGTGAGGGTGGTGCGGGCACTGGCGGCCATGCGCGGCGATAAACGCATTGTGTATCGGGCGGAGTGGGAGGCGTCCTGGGTCGACATGGACACATCATTGCGGATCGGCCCGGGGACAGCCTCCGCCTAGCGGAGGAGCGGACCGCGCCCCTGGTTGTGAGGAAGGATGCGCGCCGGACGACGACCGGCTCGCCCCGCCCCTCTTGTCGCCGAGATCGGTACGGAATCGGACCGATCTCGAGGCGGAACCGGACCGATCTCGACGCGGAGTACGACCGATCT